>Ga0265297_10007112_pt1 | contig 15707 bp, 15 predicted proteins | sample Munlanlwell13791_FD_192502 | JGI IMG/M metagenome (GOLD analysis project Ga0265297, IMG submission 192502) | Leachate microbial communities from a municipal landfill in Southern Ontario, Canada - Leachate well 137-91 | ecosystem: Engineered > Solid waste > Landfill > Unclassified | place... | reverse complement strand
TATCCATAAAATAAAAGCTGCTTTGTGCAGCTATTTTAACTAAACATTTTTTTGCTTAGTATATTGTTTATCTTTTTTATTGAAGATTTGACTCCCCTTCTGTTTATTCCAACAAATGGGGCTTCAATCCCCACCTCCAGCATCTTCTTTTGCAAAATGGCAATAAAATGCCCTGCCTGATGAAACGCACCTTTGTTTGAATATTGCAGATCCACAGAACATGAGGGGGAAAATTCTATCCCCAAAACCAGCGAGACCTCATATCCGTTGCCGACAATTCCTTCCATCATTTCTACAGCTTCTTTTGCTGTATCCTCGCATACTGCCAAAAACTCCGGCGTGTTATAGGCTTCAAAACTTTTAGGAAGCCTTTTTAACCCTTTTTTGTATCCTCCCAACCTGCTTTCTGGACACGGCATTTGAATCATATTTACATTATGACTCAGGACTTCATTTAGAACAGGGGTTATAACAGAAGTAAACCCCAGTTTAACAATGCCTTGAGCCTGAGAAGCTTGGCATATCATGCAAAACGGGACAAAAACAAATCTTTTACTCCTTTGGTCTGGCATTGTTGTTTTTTTCATATAAAATTTCCTCCGGTTATTGGAAATTCTTCTTTTATCATTTTTTTGGCGGCAGGAACAATGATTTTCTCAAAATATCTTGCTGCTGCCAATCGCACGCATTCATCCGGTTCTTTACCTCCCTGCAACGGAGCGCCAACCAAGCATTGAGGTTCAATCACTTTTGGAACAAACCCCCTTTGCAAAAGCAGATTTTTTAGCAACCAATCGTCATCCAAATCAATTACCGGAAAAACAAGTTCAATGTCAAAACCTTTGAAGAACACCGCAAACCTTTCGGTCATACAAGGTAATTCTATCACAAACCCCTGAGATTTTCGAGTGCCATCTGCAACTTTTTTGACGCCGATTTGTTTTGCTTTAATAATAACCCAAACATACATTGCCGACCTGCAGGTCAAGCAATTAAATTGGGACATCGTAAGCTCTCCGAATTGCTCAATTATTTCTGTAGGGGTCATATTAAAAAACGGAAAAGCAAGCTGTCTCCAAATCCCCGCGTTGGTGAATGTGCCCAAAAATTCCGCCTTATCCGCGCCATATTTTTCAATAATTCTTTTTGCTCCATGCTTGGCATTATTGCTGGCGATACCGGCAAAAGTTTCAAAACAAACCATTACAACCGAGTCTCCTTCCTCAATCAATTTGCAAGTTGCAAGAAAAGAATCTTTTCCGCCCGAAAACAATACGATTGTTTTTTGTCCTGCTTGAATCTGACTCATATCTACATTCCTTTTTGTTAAGGTTCAAAACTAAATTCTGGCGAATCGCCAGATGGTAAATCATATATAAAAATAAGCCAAAAAGTCAACCAAAACAAAACCGCGCAATTAGCGCGGTCTTGTTTGCCTAAATTAAAGGCTGATGTTTTCGATGTCTTCTGTAGAGACTTTTCTTTCTGCTCTTGGAGCACGTCCGCCTTCTGGTTCCTCGATTTTGAGGTTAACTCTGGCGTGGTTTTTTAATCCGACAATTCGAACTAAATTCCTAATTGCCTTGGCAGTTGAACCTTCTCGGCCGATTATTTGGCCCATATCCTCTGGGTTTACTTTCAAAGAAAGCAAAACTCCCATTTCGTCAACTTTTCTTTCAACTTTAACGTCTGAAGGATGGTCAACTAATTCCTTGACAATGTACTCAAGAAACTCTTTGTCATTATCTGCTGCCATGTTTCTTAAATATCTTAATTTCTTTAATCATTACGACCTTTCTCTTAATTTTATAATACTCTGTTGTTATTTTTTGTCAACACCTTTGTTTTTTAAAACACAACTATAAATTATATTCTAAAAAACAAAGGGGAAACTGCAAAAGCTGTTTGCTTTTGCTTGGCCTGTTTCCCAAAAGGCCATACGAGCCCAATTTATAAAATTTCGCGATCAAATGCAATAGCAGAAAGACGAACTTCAACTGGCGTTTCCTCCCACAAACAGGGTTCTAAAATATCCTTGTTTGGCCACCTTCTGACAGCCGACTCATATGCATCTTCAATTGACTTTGAAACCTCAACGCCAAGTGGAAATGCAACAACAATCCCTGTCAAAAAATCTTCTTCCTGCGACGCTATTACAAACACTTGCATAACCTGCTCCTTAATTTAATGACCACAGTTTGCCCACAAAGGCAAAAACTGGCAATACCAATAGCGTATCCCAAAAAACAATCCAGAAAAAACATTCTTCTGATAGTGCAAATTGGGAAAAAACAATTGGCGTTAAAATCAAAGTTGCAATCACAGCCATGCATGTTTTTTTCATTTTTAGGCTCCTTGCCAATCAATGTGCAAAGGTAAAATCATTTTACCCCTATATATTTATTATACCATATACAAAGTGTTAATGTCAATATGCTTAAACCAAAAACTCCCCGGTGTCAGAGACCGGGGGAGCTTTAAAATTTTTGATTTATTATTCAGCTGGTTTTTCTTCTGGCTTTTGTTCTTCTGCTGGAGCTTCTTGTGGTTCTGGCTTTACTTCTTCTGGTTTGCTTGGCTCTTGTGCTGGAGTTTCTTGTTTAACTTCTTGCGCTTCCTTTGCTAATTTTTCTGCCTCATCTGCTGATTTTCTGGCTGCAGCTTGTGCATCAGCTTCTGCCTTTTTTTCTGCTTCTATTTTTGCCTTCTTTTTTCTGCTCAATTTTGAAACATTATTTTTTTTAGCATCTATGATTTTTTCTGAAACCAGCCAGTTATGAATTGTATCTGACGGCTTTGCTCCCTTTGAAATCCAATATAAAATTCTATCTTTTTTAAAATTTTTCTTTTTTGTCAAAGGGTCAACAAAACCCAAATTTTCAACGGCTTTTCCGCTTTTTGAAGATTGTCTCTTGTCAACAAGAACCACCCTGAAGAATGGCTGATTTTTTTTGCCTTTTCTGGTTAAACGAATAGTTAACATATGTTTTAAATTATGATTTTTAAATTGTTTTTAAATTTTAAATTTGAAATTAGATTAATTCCAGCTCTTAATTTTCAATGCTTCCTTTGCCGCTTCTTCTTCGGCGGATTGTTTTGAAGACCCCTCTCCTGTGGCAACAAGCTCATCTGCCAAATATACTCCAACTGTAAAAATTCTATTATGATCAGGCCCTAATTCTTTTACAACTTTATATGAAGGCGTTATTCCAACTTTTTCCTGCGATTCTTCCTGAAATTTTGATTTTGCGTCTTTGTATGAGCCTGTCCTTAATATTTCAGCAAGCCTTATTATCAAATTCTTTTTTAAAAATTCCTCAACAGTTTTATATCCAAGGTCAAGATAAATCGCCCCCAGTAATGCCTCAAATGTATTTGCCAGAATGCAAGCCCTTGCTTTCCCCCCTTCTTTTTCTTCTCCCTTTGAAAGCAGTAAAAAATCATTAAACCCTAATTCATCGGCAATTGATGTAAGCATCTTTGCGTTCACCAAAGCGGCCCTTAAATTTGTCAATTCTCCCTCTGGCTTGTTTGGATATTTTTTGTAAAGATGTTCTGTAACTATCAACTCCATAACCGCATCTCCTAAAAATTCCAGCCTCTCGTTATGATCCAAATTGAAATCAAGATTTTCATTCAGATAAGACCTATGCGCGAATGCCTGGATTAAAAGGTCTTTGTTTTTAAAATTTACTCCTATTTTTTTTTCAAATATTGAAAAATCTCTCATTTTCACTTCGTGAAAAACACTGAATCAACGCTAATACCATTGCAGAAATTATTTGGCTATCTGCAATTGTTATAAGCGGCGCATCAGCGACTTTCAAGTTGTTTATATATTGTCCCCAAAACTCCGTTTACAAATTTTCCCGAAGTTATTCCCGCAAAAGTTTTCGCCAATTCAATAGATTCATTTATAGCAACTTTTGGAGGGACTTGTTCTTTGTCGCCGAATAAAAGCTCATATAACCCTATTCTTAAAACATTTCTGTCAACGATCGGAATTTGGGGAATAGGCCATTCAGGAGCTGCTTGCTCAATTATTTTATCAAGCTCATTAAGGCGGTTTTTTATTCCATTAACAAGATCCCATATAAAATTAACATCTTCAAGGCCCGGACCAAAATTTTTTATGTTTCTTTCAACAATATCTTTTAAGTCAGAATTTTTGCCATAAAAATCCCATTCGTAAAGAGATTGCATTGCTATTGAACGTGAAAGGTGCCTTGAAGCCATAAATTATGAATTTTGAATTTGGTATTTTGAATTTTCAATACTAAATTCTATATTTTATTTTTTGACATCCCTTCTGCTGTTAATGGCTGATCCTGCTTTGATTGCATTTCCGCCTGTTTAATCTCCTTTTCCTTTTCCTTTTTCTCTTTTTTAGTAAGTTTAGCCAAAACATTTATTACTTCTTTCCCCTTATAATAACCGCAGTTTTTGCAAGCCGTATGAGACAAAACGGGTTTTTTGCATTTTGGGCAATAATTCAAAGCAGACTGCCTTATGTATTTGTGCATTCTTGTTTTTCCGACTTTTGACCTTGTATGACTGTGTCTTGGAACTGCCATGTTTTTACAAATAAAACGGATAAAATTATCCTGAGCTTAAAGCGAAAGATAACATTTCTAATTAATATTAAGTATTTAATATAATAACAAATTATTTGTTTTTTTGCAAGCGCTTTGACCGTTAAAAATACAAAGGGTATAATTAATGAATATTTTAAAATTCTATGAAAGACTTAATAATCAAGTTGAAAAAAAATTTTAAAGAGGATATCCTCGCATATCATCTATTGTTTTTGGGATTTTTATTAAGGCTATTTTATATTTTTAGCTTTACTATTCCCAAAAACTATTTATGGTCGGATGCAGGAACATATGACGAACACGCCATGAGAATGGCAAACGGGATACACATTGCCCTTTCAACTTATTGGCCGCCCTTTTTTCATATTTTTTTAAGTTGGATTTACAGACCGTTAATTTGGCTTGGATTAGAACAGCAAAGGATTACCATTGATATTGTCCTGTTCTCTTTGTTTTATATAATAGGATTTTGGTGTATATATCAAATTGCAAAAAAAATATTCCTTTCCAAAAAAATTGCGGACATTCTGTTGCTGGCGCTGGTTTTATGGTACCCGTTTATATATATGAATGCCTTGATAATGAGCGAAAATCTGTTTTTTCCACTGTTTTTTCTTGGACTGTATTTCCTGATAATAAAACCGCAAACCAAATTCAACGGAATCATAATGGGACTGCTTTGGGGAGTTGCGGTTATAACCAGGCCAATTTTTATATTGGCAATTCCTTTCTTTCTTATTTGGGGATACAAAAACAAAATCAATTTTAAATTTCTTTTTAATTTTACTGTCGCAACAGGATTAATAATTGCTTCTATGATGATTTTTAACTTCTTTTATACAGGAGGAAGAGAAAAATCCGTTTCCTCAAGCGGAGGATTTAATTTTGCAATGACATGGTGCGATACAAAATCCGTAAAATACACCAATGCAGACGGATATTGGTATTGGTTTGCATCAGCGGCAAATATTGATTATCCGGACGAAAAGGCGATATCAACAACGGTTCCTTTTGAAAATCAGGGATATTATTACCAGATAGGAATGGATTGCATAAAAAAAAATCCTGTGATAATAATTGATAACTTATTCTCAATTAAAAAATTATTTCACAGCCATCTGTTCCCCACAACAAGTGATATGACGGGCTGGGAATTTTTCCGATTTATTTTTAAGGTCATTGTTATTGGACTCTTTGCTTTAAGCATCTATTCGTTTATAGGCATAAAAAAGGGTTGGATAAAAATAAAAAATGAAATAGAAAAATACCTCTGGCTTTTTGCCCTGATAATTTTAGCGCTTTTTATTACAATCTATCTGCAAAATGTAGGAGAGGAAAGATATATAATACCATATTCCCCATTGCTAATGATTCTGGCGATTCCCGCAATAAATAAAATATCTAAACATATTTTTCCAATAAAATTTTCCAAATCAAAATTTATTGGTAATCGCAATATTTGGATTTCTTATGCTGTTTTATTTTTTATTGCATTAATAACTTTTGCAGTTTATTCTATTAGAATCAAAACAAGTTATTTTATAAATCAAGATGGGACCAAAACTGAAATTTCCCTTCCTTTTTCCCGGGACCAAGAAACTAAAAACCTGTCTTACGAAATAATAATTATTTCAAATATCAGCCAAAACGCAAAAATAAATATTGCTTTTGATGACATAATGAAAAAACTGTCGGTAAACAATAAATCCTTAGATTTGGAAAAAATTAAAAAAAACAATAATCAAAAAGAACTTGCAGACTGGAAGCGGGGATATATTTTTGAAGTTCCTTTAAAAGCGGGAGAGAATAAAATTCTCATTAGCGGAGAAAATACCGGATGGGGACATTCATTAAAAATAAAACAAAAGCCTTTCTTATGGATTTGGATGCTTCTTTTTATTTCAATCGCACTGCCTGCGTCTCACATAACAGCGGTTTTAATTGAACTTATATTTAAAAATAAAAAATAAAAAGATGACTTTTAAAAAAAACTTATTGAATTATTTCCCCATTGTTTTGGTGGTTCTTGGAATAGCGGCCAGGATATTTTATGCAGGCGGTTTTGGAGCAGATTCTTATGCTGATTATAAAAACTATAGTTTTTTTCAGTATACGCACGACACATTGTATCATGTAGAATATATACAGTTTGTGGCGGACCATTTGTCTTTGCCACCCGTTGAAAAAGGCCTTGAGTACCCCCAACAACCGCTTTATTATATTTTTTCCGGAGTTTTGTATAATATAATCAATGTGTTTTCTTTGGAAAAAATGGAAGTGTCTGAAATTTTAAAAATTCTGGTATGGCTCTCTTGTATATTTTCAATAGGAACTCTTGTTTTTGCTTATTTTCTTGCAAAAAAAATAACCGAGTCTGCTTGGCTGCAATCTTTTATCACGGGGATTATAGCATTTACTCCAGCTTTTATATACCAAGCAGGAATGTTGGGAAACGATCCTTTTTCCTCTTTTTTATCAGCAGGAGCTTTTTTTTATTTAATCTGCTATATTAAAAAAGAAGGTCTTATAAATTTTGTACTGGCAACCCTATTTTCTGTCCTTTCTTTTTTTTCAAAAGCCACGGCTGGGATTCTTCTAATAATGATTTTGGTTACTGTTATATATAAATACTGGAAACAAAATAAAAGCGAATATTTAAAAATGGCCTTTTCAATATTGATAATTGGCATCGCGTGTTTGGCTGTTTCATTATATAGAGCATATATCCCGTCAACGGGAGAATTCAGATTTGTTGAAAGCTATACTTATGAATATCAAAAAACAGACCCAAGCCGGCTCACTTATTTTATAACTTTTAATGTTCCTGAACTCTTAAAAGAAGGCCAATCTTTTGTTTTTGGAAACGAAAAAGTCGCCAGAACTCTGCCAACTTTTTTATACGGTTCTTTTGTTTTTGGGGAATACAGCTTTGAAAATATAACAAAACCGTATCCTCTTATAAAAAACCTGATGCAGATTATCTTGTTATTAGGATTGCTGTTTCCTTTGGGGATTATTGCCAACTTATTTTATTTTAAAAAATGGGATATTATAGATTATATTTCTGGCTTTGGAATTTTATTGAATTTAATCTTGCTTGTATCCTTTTTCTTAAAATATTCTGCTGTGTGCAATTCAGACTTTAGATACTTTGGTCCGATGTTTTTAGGTGTTTTGGCATTTTCCGGCAACGGGCTTTCAAAACTCAATGAAAAACTGAAAAATAAGCGCATTATTCCCGTATTGGTTTTTAGCTTGATAACTCTTGAAATTCTATGGGTTGCAATAAGAATCTATATTAGATTCTCTGCGAACATATAAAACAACATATTAAAAATGAAAACAATTTCCGTATTGATTCCCGCTTACAATGAAGAAAAAAGGCTTCCAAAAACCCTTGGACTTTGGCAGGAATTTATGTCGCACAATAAAAATTTGCCTTTTATTATAAACGAAATCATAATAGTTGATGATGGGTCCCGGGATAAAACCGTTCAGTCAACAGAATTATTTATTGGTCTGCCAATAAAAATAATACGCATAATGCCAAACAAAGGAAAAGGAAACGCCGTAAGGCAGGGAATAAAAAACGCTAAAGGAGATTTTATTTTCATCTACGATGCCGACGCCGCCGTTTTGCCCGAAGCCCTTAACGCCCTTTTTGCAGAAAGTAAAACCTCAGATGTAATAATTGGCTCCAGGACATCTTTGGATTCCAAAACAAAAATGTCTTTTTTTAGGAGGTTTGTGGGATTTTGTTTTCATATTTTTTGCTATCCCCTGTTGCCAAAAATAAAAGACGCTTCCTGCGGGGCAAAACTGCTTAAAAAAACAGCTGCCCAAAAAATCTTTTCTAAACAAAAAATAGACAGATTTGCCTTTGATATTGAAATGCTATGGCTGGCAAAAAAAATGAATTTTAAAATAAAAGAAATCGGCATAATCTGGCAGGAAATTCCTGGCTCAAAGGTAAACGTGCTAAGAGATGCCCCTGAAATGTTTTTTTCAGTATTGGGCTTGTATAAAAGAGCAATTTTTGGTTAAATTATATAAACTCTTTAATTCATTAAACCAAAAACTCAAAAATCAAATGCCAAAACCACATATTTTTGGTTTTTGGTCTTTGGATTTTGGTATTTAAATAAATGAATAAAAAAATAAAGCTTATACTTTTAAGCTTATTAGTCTACGGAATACCAATTTTTATTTTTTCTATTATTCCCTACACAAAAAATTTATGGGGAGGGTTTGAGTCTTCGTTTATTTTTAACTTTCTGTTTTACGGAAAAAAAATATTTCTGCCAATGGGAATAATAACAGATTTCCTGCTGTTTTATTTCCTGTACATAATACTTTTCAAAAAAAATATTGATATTGAAAAAGAAAGAGCTTATTTTATATTGTCTGCGATAAAAAAAATATCAGCGTGGATTTTTAAAGACAAACTAAACAAAGACTTATTTCTGTCAAAAGAAGAAAAAACTTCTCTTTTGTTTTTCTTGGTAAAGATATACTTTACTCCGGTAATGTTGAACTTTTTAATCAATAATTTGCATTCTTTAATAAATCTTTTTCCTATTTTTAAAAGCTATCTTTTAACAAAACCGTTTATATTTTCAGAAAATAAAATAACGGGCATTGTTTTTCAGACAATCTTGTACGCAATATTGGCGCTGGACACGCTTATATTTTCATTTGGATATTTATTTGAGTCTTCCGGCCTTAAAAATAAAGTGAGGTCAGTTGAACCAACGGTATTGGGATGGATGGTTGCAATTATATGTTATCCCCCCATAAATAGTTTATCGGGCAATATTTTAGGATGGTACACTTCTGACTTTGGAGAATTTGGAAATCCAAATTTAAATATAACAATGGGAATTGTTTCTATTTTATTTTTTGTAATTTATGTGTGGGCATCAGTTGCTTTGGGAACTAAGGCTTCAAATCTTACCAACAGAGGAATTGTTTCAACGGGACCATATAAATTTATAAGACATCCGGCATACGCGGCAAAAAATCTTAGCTGGTGGATTATGGGAATTCCTTTTATAATGGAATTTGGATTTATTGCTGTATTAAGCCTGTCTTTATGGACCTTTATATATTATTTAAGAGCATTAACCGAAGAAAAACATTTATTACAAGATCCGGACTATATTGAATACTGCAAAAAAGTGAAATATATGTTTTTACCCGGAATATTTTAAATAATTTCACAATTATTTTTAAATTTATAATAATAACCTTCTCCCCACCATCAGCCTCTCGATTTTCATTTACACTACGGACGGATTTTTTAAATAATTTATCCGCAAAAATTGACGATCGTCAATTTTTGCGGATAAATAAAAAGTAAAATGTAAAAATAAACAAATTAAAAATAAAGTAAACTATATAAACAAAGACCACGGGGAGATGCCCGTGGTCTTTGTTTATTTTATATAGTTTAGAATGGAGAAATCTCTTTCCAATTTGGTAGATTGAAATCACCCGTTGCGCTTATTGGAATATTTTTTGTCGTAAGGCAACAACCTATGTCATCACAAATCTTAAGCGAAGAGGGAAATACTTTTGATTGGGTATATGTGTGGCTTACATTTCCTTGCGTATACACTATAGGTGGATTTCCTATTGGATCGCTGTTATATCCTGAATCTCCAAAATTCCAAGTATAACAATGTCCACCAACGCATCCAGAAAGGCTCTGACAGCTAAATAGTCCAGAAGTATTATAACAAATTGACGAATCTGTAAAGTTAACGGGGTAGGCGGGGGCGGGATTTGAAGGAGAATATGAATAAGCGGGAATTGGGAATGGGTGCGCGTATTCATATGTATAAGACACCTTTAAATTCGGGTTTATTGTTCCAAAAGAATTATCGTGATATATCCAATCAGAATCATATCCATCTATGTTTTCAACTTTTACCCTCCAATAATAAGGAACATTATATCTAATGTAATCTCCCGCCAGTATTGTAGGTTTTTGCTTAACTAAAACCAATTGCTGTTGTAAATCTCCTGAATCTATATATGTATTAGTTACTACTCTATTTACTTCGGGGGAAGAGAAATCAGAATTATCATCAATCTGGAAATAAAATTTAAATTGTTGCAAACTGCAATCATCCAAATAAGACCATGAAAAATATGCTATACCCGCTCCCTGTATTCCAGCGCAATAGTTTCCGGCATTAGCATCAAGATTATATGCTATCGGAGAAGAACAGTCCTCTCCACCACCCGATGACGAACTTGATGATGATCCTCCACTAGACGAAGACGAGGATGAAGACGAAGACGAACTGGAGGATGAAGATGACGAAGATGAGCTAGAAGAACTTGAAGAACTTGATGAAGATCCTCCGCTAGACGAAGACGAGGAACTTGAGGATGAAGATGAAGATGAGGAACTGGAGGAGGAGCTTGAAGAGCTTGATGACGCGCCTCCCGATGAAGAGGAACTAGACGAAGATGAAGATGAGGAACTGGAGGATGAAGATGACGCGCCTCCCGATGAAGAGGAACTAGACGAAGATGAAGATGAGGAACTGGAGGATGATGATGACGCGCCTCCCGATGAAGAGGAACTAGACGAAGATGAAGATGAGGAACTGGAGGATGATGATGAGCTGGAGGAGCTTGAAGAGCTTGATGACGATCCTCCTGATGACGAGGATGAACTAGACGAAGACGAAGATGAAGATGAGGAACTGGAGGATGAAGATGACGCGCCTCCCGATGAAGAGGAACTTGATGAAGATCCTCCGCTAGACGAAGACGAACTAGAAGAACTGGAAGAGCTGGACGACGAAGACGAACTGGAGGAAGAGGATGAACTTGAAGATGAAGAACCTCCGCTGGATGATGAGGATGAAGATGACGAAGATGAGCTAGAAGAACTTGAAGACGAACTGGAGGATGAAGATGACGAAGATGAGCTAGAAGAACTTGATGAACTTGATGAACTTGATGAAGATCCTCCGCTAGACGAAGACGAGGAACTTGAGGATGAAGATGAAGATGAACTGGATGATGAGGAAGACGAAGATGAGCTAGAAGAACTTGATGAAGATCCTCCGGATGACGAGCTGGAGCTTGAAGAGCTACCTCCGCACGGCGTGCATACTTGAGTTATAGACGGGCTTTGACACACAGGACCTGTAATATCTTGTATACATGTTCCCCAATTTGTAGTTGTTATAATACACTGTATACCGCCTATGCATCCCTGATCTGTTGTAGTAACCTGATAAGTTCCACAATCTGTAACAAAACTAGACCCCTGAACATATTCAATACAATCTGCGTCTGCTGTATCTACCATTCCACAATAAGTGCAATATCTTGTCGCATATATATCATTATTCTGACAAAAAGACGGATTAGCCACATAACAACCTCCGCAATCCTGAATTTTTACACTATGACTATCTATCTCGCAAAAAACCGGCTCGAATTGACAATTCCCAAAAAAATAATCATAATAAACACTATTATTGGAACACCTTTCAATCATATAATCGGGTCCACATTCTTCCAAAAGATAAAAACTTGGAATCGGCTCGTCTTGGACACATTGGGCAAACTGACATTTTGTATTTGCTGTATAAGCTGGCCTCATCCAAATTGAGCAATCGTATCCATTACACCTGCATTCTGACTCTGAATCAACCGGGATTCCACACTGATTATCCACTGTAGAGCAAACACATTCAGCAGGGTCTGGGGCAAAGTTGCAAGTACATGTAACATCTGTAAGTGTTGTTGTATCTGTGCACACTGTCATTTCAAGGAGAGCACAATCAGCGTCAGAATAACATGTAAATTGCGCATTTACATACGAAAAAGACAAGAAGAAAACTGAAAACGCTATTAGAGACATTAAAAATGAAATTTTTATTTTCATAACTGAACTTGACGATTATTTCTTAAAAATCAACGCATAATTATTACTGAATCTCCCGTTATTTGACCGTCGGAAAAAACCCTAAGAGATATTCTTAGATTATTTCCATTTTTTATATCTTCAAATTTAGCAGGCGTTTCAGTGTCTGAAGAGGTTTCTCCTACAGCAGGCACCTTAAAAGAAGTTATTTTTGCATCTTCTTTTATTTTTATTGTTAAATTTTCTCCGTTGTTATTTATGGTTATATCTCTGCCCTGTATATCAGTTACATCTCCATATGCAACTATAAAATATATTGTTTTTGATGATAAATCTTTTACTGCTTTTTCAAATATTGCGGTTTTGTCTGTTGTGTTTTCTATATTGAGAGGACATTTTTGAGACTGATAAAAAACTCCCGTTCCTCCTCCTAAGATAAAAATTAAAAAAGCAAAAATAAAAAATAAAATAATTGATTTTTTTTCCATATTTTTTATAAAATAAGTATTGATTGCCCGATGATTTGTCCGTCGGGCATTATTTTTATTGTTATATTAAGATGGTCGCCCACCTTTATCTCTTCAAAATTAATTTCTTTTTTTTCTGACTGTCCTCCAGCCCTGCTTCCAATCAAATAAATTTTACATCCGTCTTCAATTAAAATTTTCATACTGTCGCCAAGATAAGATATTGTAATATCCCTGCCTTCTGTTCTTGTAAGTTGTCCATAAGCTATAATAGAAGCAATATTTTTTGAGCTTAATGATTTTAATGTGTTGCCTATATTTTTTTCACCAATCAAATCTTTTTGTTGTTGATAAAAAATACCAAACCATATTCCCAAAGACGCAAACAAAATCCATGAAGCCAAAAATAAAATTATTAAAAATGGTTTTTTCATTATTTTCAAAATTAAAATATTTATAATATTTTTTAATTATAACTCTTTTTAAACTTCAAGCATAGCATACCTGTGGATAACTTTTAACTGTTATAATTATTCAATCTATTTTACTTGACAAGTTTATATATTATTGTAATATTAAATTAGAAATGCTCTTTGACAACTTTGTCAACTAAACATCCTAATATGAAGGGAAAGACCGATGAACACTAAATCTGTGCTTCTTTCTGTTGTTTTGTTTCTGGTTTCAGTTGCGCAAGTTATTGCCACTGACATTCCCGGAGGGGTTGTATTCTCAAACGGCAAAGACGCGATTTACCGCGAGTTCCAAACAGGAACAACAAAAAACCTGACTTCCAATTACAGTTGGGTTACAGTAAAAGACAAATTTGCCTGCAACGGCAAAACGCTTGTCTGGTGGCAGGATGGAAAATTTTGGTCAATGGATATTCCTTTAGGAACTCCAAAATTTGTGCCAATCAACAAAGCTGTTACCAAAAACGGCCACACTCCGGCAATCAATGATATTATTGAACCTCTAGTTTGGCAGGACTCAAACAGTATCAAAAATATGACTGTTCTGCCCGACAACGAACATTTTCTTTTTGATGGAGATGCTTCGGATGTCGGCTGGGTATGCCTTGATCCTGGCAAACCTGATTCTTTTTCAAGGTTATGGGCGGCAGGACAGTATGCCAACTTTATGGTTGCAGACCCAACTAAAAGCGATTTGCGATTTGAAGTTTTGCCTCTTTGGGTTAAAAGGCAAGATACTTTTCACGGCATATTTTGCCTTGGGACAAACCGCAATCGCCTTTATACTACAACCAATAACCCATATGTTCCTGTTTTTGGCGGATTAATTGACGACTGCCCTGCCCCGATATTCAAATGTCCAGACAGCAGTCCAACAGGCATTAAAAGGCCATTGGGTCACGGACTAATCGGCGGATGGAGAAACGGACGTGTCACAAAAAACAACGATCTGAGAGTCTATAATCAAAACAGTATCAAAAAAAATGCTGTTTTTGCCGCAGTTGAGCCAAACGGCCACAGAATAGCGTATATTTACCAAATCGGCAACCAATGGGGACCCATTGAAATAAAGACAATAGAGAGAGAAGAAGATTTTTTTGCTCTCTCAACGGTTTCTGTATTTGACTCTATGTCTTTGAATCTCAATAAAGACAAAATTCCAGAGGGATATCTTAAGCCGCGGGAACTAGAAATTCAAACCTTCTTCCCAAGTGTTGAGGGATTGGCATGGATACCCGGAGGTTCTCTGACTATTTTCAGCCAGGGAAAAGTATTTTTAATCAAAGAAAACGATATTGCTGCCGGCTTTGCAAGAAGCCGCGTGGTAATGAATCCACATAAAGGAGACAAAAAATACGCTAACATCAAGACTGAAAACAACATACTGACAGTAACCCCTGAGCCCATTGCTCAAAACATACAAGGAGACTGTTTTAACTGGATTTCAAGCTCAACCCTTATCTGGCTTGGCCAGGATGGCAATATGTATGTCTGGCGCGCAGGAGTTACGGAAAAACTTATGGATGCTGTCGGAAACTTTTCTTATTGCCCGCAAAGTCCATTTGAAAACATTGACATCAACTCTGTTCATGGAAGCAATATTACACATTCTTCGGGGACAATAAATGCAGAGCGATTTTTTAAGGTCGGGGCAATGGAATTTGCCTGGCAAGAATCATGGATGTCTATATGGATATCTGTAAAAGAGGAACACTCACGCGGCCTTGGAAGAGGGTTTGTTATTCCAGACCAAACAAGTTTGGAAGAAATCATTAACCCTGCTGTCTACGAATACCAAACCGAGTTCAGATTCAGAGACCAAGCTCCAATTAAGGAAGCCCGCATTAATATCGGGCAAATCATAATTTTTCCTGTTGGGTCGGGCTCTGATTATGTAGGGTTAAAATTGTTGAAAATAAATATTAACAAGGAGCACCCCCTCAAAAACTCGTGCGATTTTGAATGGAAAGTATGGAAAGGAGTTCCGCCTCCCGACCCTTCCAAAATTGTGAAAACAAAAACATTGGAAGAAAAAGCAGAAGCAGAAGGCTGGAAAGTTTCTTCTGCCAAATTCAAGGAGGAATTTGAAATGCTTGGAGTTAAGTTCAATTGGGACCTATATGACTCTAAGCAACCGGGCAGGAAGCTATCAAGTTTCCGTCTGAATTGGGAAAAAACTGAAGAAAAAATTCTGTTTATGGGAACTGACAAAGAACAGCTAAACGACTTGTCAGAAATCACATTCTATAACAGAACTTATCTTTCCAATATCAGAGGGTAC
>Ga0265297_10007111_pt1 | contig 15707 bp, 15 predicted proteins | sample Munlanlwell13791_FD_192502 | JGI IMG/M metagenome (GOLD analysis project Ga0265297, IMG submission 192502) | Leachate microbial communities from a municipal landfill in Southern Ontario, Canada - Leachate well 137-91 | ecosystem: Engineered > Solid waste > Landfill > Unclassified | place... | reverse complement strand
CCACCTTGCCGACGCCGATAGCGAAGATGAAAAAATGACCCAAAAGCAAATTGAAGAATGGAACAAAACCGCCGAAATTTTCAGAAAAAATTTCGGCGGCCCAAATTCTCTCACCACTCCGCATTTTCCTTCGCCCATCAAATTTTTTCATCTTTCCGCTTCCACCGGCTTTTTCTTTCAGGAAAAAATTGATGCCAATTTGGCGCGCCTTGGTCTGGCTCTCTATGGAATAAATCCCGGCCGCGCCAAACTGAATTTAGAGCCAGTCCTGCAAATGAAAACAATTTTGACTTCAGTCAAAGAAATTGAACAGGGCGAAACAGTGGGTTATGGCGGAACTTTTGTCGCCAAGAAAAAAACAAAAATCGCCACCGTTCCCGTCGGTTATTTTGAAGGCGTTGACCGCCGGCTTTCCAATTCCGGTTTTGTCAAAGTGAAAAATGTTTTTTGCCCAATTATTGGCCGCGTCAGTATGAACATTACGACCATTGATGTCGGCGCCGTGGAAAACGCGCAAGTTGGGGACGAAGCGATTTTAATCAGCAGTAATCCGGCTGACAAAAATTCCGTGGAAAACATTGCCAAAACCTGCAACACAATTCCTTATTAAATTTTGTTCAAAATTCCGACGCATCTGAAAAGGATAGTAAGATAACTATATATAAATATTATGAACAAAATAATTTCTGAAGAAGAATGCAGCGAGGCCTATAATAGAATTAAAAATACAAAAAATATTTTAGAGGCGGTTGTTTTAGGATCTGTTTATATTGAAAATAAAATTGATTTATATATCTGTAAAAATTTAAACAGATCAAAATATTTATTTGATGGTTATTTTCTTAGCTATAATTTAAAATTAAAGATAGCACTTTCCTTAGGTTTTATTAAAAACGGCAATAATATTTGGGAAGATTTTATTCCATATTACATCAAAATAGGGCAATTAAGAAACAGATTTGTTCATAATCTTAACTATAAGCTCATAGAAGAAGATAAAAGGGTTTTTGACTGGGCAAATAAGTTTTTCTCCGAAGCCGGGCTAATAAGACCAACAATAGAAAATTTGGGTGAATTAGAGTATATAAAAAGGGCAATGACCATTTTAATGTCATTTGCTGATTTTTTTTCAAATTAATTTTTATGTCAAATAGTTTATCTTTATTAAAAAAAGAGCTTCAAAAACTCGCCAATCCAAAAAAGGCCAAAGACCTGATGTGGTTTTTTAAGACCGGCAAAGGCGAGTATGGCGAAGGCGATGTTTTTTTGGGCCTTGTTTCGCAACAGATAAAGGATGTGGCAAAAAAGTATGGTGATTTGGGTTTTGCCGATTTGCAGAAATTACTAAATTCCAAAATTCATGAAGAAAGGGTTTGCGCCTTGAGGATTTTGGTAAGTCAGTATCAGTTGTTATGTCATTCCGGCCCCCGAGCCGGAATCCAGAAAGAGCCGCATGGATCCCGGGTCAAGCCCGGGATGACAAAGGAAACCATTTTTTCTTTCTACCTGAAAAACGCCAAAAAAATAAACAACTGGGATTTGGTGGATTTGTCCGCGCCAAAAATTGTCGGCGCGCATCTTTTGAATAAAAATAGAAAAATTCTCTACAAACTCGTAAAATCCAAAAACCTCTGGGAACGCCGCATCGCCGTTTTGGCTACTTTTTGGTTTATCCGCGAAAAAGATTTTAAGGACGCCATTCGCTTGGCAGAAATTCTCCTAACCGACAAACACGATTTAATTCACAAAGCCGTGGGCTGGATGCTCCGTGAAATTGGCAAACGCGACGAAAAAGTCCTGCGCCAATTTCTAAATCAACACGTCAAAAAAATGCCACGCACCATGCTTCGCTACGCGATTGAAAAACTATCTCAAAAAGACCGCCGGCATTATCTTGACTTTAAATAAAAATTTTGCTATACTGAAATAATCTTTGGAAAATCAAATAATAAAGGAGAACAAATTGGATAATAAGATTGGCCCCGAAGAAAGGCCCATACTATTAATGATCGGTCCACCACCAAGTTCAAGAGACCATGCGTTAATAGTCGCGGCTCTTTCCAAACTTTCCATCCCGATTCTGATTGTAGATGATTTGGATTTAAAACCGAAACCCAGAGATTTGGCCTCCATTAATATGGGAGGTTTGGCCAAGGAAATCGCTGTGATCCTTTGCTCACGGCCGGAAACTGGCCCCCTTCTTCTGCCGGAGAAAAAAAATAAAAAACCGTGCTTTGACCGGAAGGGGGCATGGGAAAAAGGCCACGGCCAAAAGTGGACATCCATTCCAAATAGAAAACCCCGTTCATAAAAATGAAGGGAGAAGTCCTATGATTTGGCTGGTAATCTGCAATCCGTACTTTTTCGTCCCCGTGGGTTTAGTCATCCTCTTCATCATCGCGGGGATTCGTGGAGTCAAGAGACCGGGTGATTTTTTACCCGATTTTCCTCCGCAAGCATCCGCCCATTCCGCCGTTGACCAGAGTTAACGGCGGTTTTTTATTTCTTGCCGAATTTGTGGTATAATAAACTCATATGAAAAAAACCACACTAAAAATCCTCACTCTTTTGGTCGGTTTTTCTTTAATTCTTTCCGGCTGTTCGCTTCTTGGGGGAAGCACCACCACCATCAAGGCGGAAAAAGTCACCCTGGAATTTTGGGGCGTTTTTGACACCCCCGAGGCCTACGCCGACATTATCAAAAGCTATACTACCGCCCACCCGAACATCACCATCAATTACAAAAAACTGCGCTGGGAAGAATATGAAAGCGAACTTCTAAACGCCTGGGCCGAAGACCGCGGGCCGGACATTTTCATGGTTCACAATTCTTGGGTTGGCAAATATCAAACCAAACTTTTCCCCATGCCTGCGGAAACAAAAATTCCAATTTTAATTGAGAAAAAAAGCGCTTTCAAAAACACCACGGAAACAAGTTTGGAGGTAAAAAAGACGCCCACGCCGGAAAAACTGAAAGAACTTTTTGTGCCAACGGTTTATGGCGACGCCGTGCGGGGCAATCAAATTTGGGGCTTGCCCTTGGCAGTTGATTCTCTGGTTCTGTTTTACAACCGCGCCCTTTTTAACACTTCCAACGTCATTGCTCCGCCAAAAACCTGGACCGAACTTTCCGGAACAGATTCAATTTCCGGTTTAGCCAAAACAATCACTCGTGTGGACCCCGCCAATAATCAAAAAATAGTTCGCTCCGCCGTGGCCATGGGCACGGCGAGTAACAACAATCGCGCCCTGGATTTGGTTTCACTTTTGATGATGCAAAGAGGAGAAATTCTGGTGGACACCAACGGCCTTGCCACCTACAATTCCAAAAGCAAGAGCCAAGGAGGTGAAAGTGCTTTGGGTTTTTATTTAAGTTTTGCCAATCCCCAAAAACAAAACTACACCTGGAATGATTCTTTGGCCACCGAAGCCACCGACTCTTTTGTCCAGGGCCGCCTGGCCATGATGTTTGGTTATGTTTATCAATATCCGTTTTTGCGCGCGCAAGCGCCAAGTTTGGACATTGGCATCGCCGGTGTGCCGCATCTTTCCGCCGACGGTTCTGATTACTATTCCGGCCAAAGCGTCAATTTAGCCAACTACTGGCTACTCGGCGTGGCCAAAAAAAGCAAACACCCAAACGAGGCCTGGGGTTTCATTAATTTCGCCACCATGGATTCATTTGCCAATGCTAAAAATATTTTAACCTATCGCGCCGAAAGTTATCTTGCCAGCAATGCCGGTATCACCACCAAACTACGCACCCCGGCCCTGCGTTCCCTTGTTGCCAAATACAAAGATGATGAAAAATTTCAGCCGGCGCTTAGCCAAGTTCTAACCGCCAAAAGCTGGTATCGCGGTAAAGACCCGGGCGCTTTGGAACAAAGTGTGAAACAATTTATCAATGACTTTTTGTATAACAATCGCAACATCCGCGACGCCGCCAATCTGCCCAGCCAGTTGCTTCAAAACTAATAAATCCTGTATAATATATTTATAATTCGGTGTGGATAAGCCACGCCGGCAAAGGTCGAAGACTTTCAAGACAAATTTTGTGTGACAGGATATCCCCACACAAATTAATTAAGAAAAATTCTATGAATAAAAATTTAGTCAAAAATGCCGTTGTCTTTTTAATGCTTCTGGCCATGGTGGCCCCAAGTTTGGTTTTTGCTCAAGCCGATCGCTATTTTACCGGCGCCAATGAATTGCAACTGCCCACCACCGAAACCACCCAACCGGTAACCATCGTCACCAACATCATCAACATGCTTTTGGGCTTACTCGGCCTTTTGGCCGTTGTCATCGTTTTAATCGGTGGCTTCAAGTGGATGACTGCCGGCGGTTCTGATGATAAAGTGGAAGCGGCTAAAAAGACCATCAAGTATGGCGTCATCGGTCTTGCCATCATTCTTTTGGCCTACGTCATCGTGAGAATCGTAATCAACGCCGTTTGGAATGTTGGTACGGAACAGACACTTCAATAAAAACGCACTCTAATGAAAAAAATTCTGCCAATTTATTTGTTAATTTTGGCAATTGCCATGGTCGCTCTTCCCGCATTTTTTTGCGGGAAGAGCGTTGCTTTGGCCGGCACCGACGCCGCCCTGCAAGGTTTGAATGAAGCCGCCACCGCGGCCAACCTCAAAAGCGAAAAAGGCGCCGTGGAATTGGCCGGACAAATTGTACGGACGGTTTTAAGTTTTTTGGGCATTATTTTTATAATCCTTATGCTTTACGGTGGGTTTATAAGAATGACTGCTCAGGGTTCTCCGGACAAAGTTAAGCAATCAACGGGAATCATCACCAGCGCCATCGTGGGAATTGTTATCATTTTTGTTTCCTACATTGTTACTTTTTTTGTAATTAACCAAATCACCACTACGGTTGGCGGTGAAAGTGATTCTTACGTTCCGCCCGTGAACGATTCCGGGCAATGTACAACCGACGGTGATTGCAGCTGCCCGAGCTATGGTATACCAAAATGTGTCGATGGTTCTTGTGATTGTGTCCCAGAAGGTCCCCGTGTTTAATATCAATTTTATGAAAAAAATAAACAAAAAATTAATTTGTTTCAGCATCCTGATGCTTTTGTGTTTTAATGTTTTTGTGCCTTTGGCCGGTGCTGAGTCTTTATTTCAAAATTTAAGCGATTTCAAAAGCGCTGCCGGTTTGCCCGGTTCCGAGGACACTTCGGTTTTATCCATTATCAGCGGAATCATCAACACCGTTTTAAGCTTGCTTGGTTTAATTTTCATCATCCTTCTAATGTACGCCGGCTTCACCTACATGACAGCGCAGGGCGATGACAAAAAAGTGACCAAAGCCAAAGATACCATCAAAAATGCCATCATCGGCGTGGCCATCGTCATCTTGTCTTATGCCATTTCGCGAATTGTTTTTACTGTCGTTTTAAGTATAACTACAGCCAGATAATTTTTGGAAAATAAAACGGCGCTCGTGAGAGCGCTATTTTTTATTATTCAAATTTTGGTAACTATTTTAAATCCTAACTATTTTGTTAATCAGTCCATACTTCAAAATGCACCACAACGCTCGAAAACCGTCTTTGGCGCGGATTTTTTTTCCTTCCGCATAAGTTCTGCCGGAATAGGAAACACCAACTTCGTAGATTCGAAATTTGGCGTGCGCGGTCTTCATAATAATTTCAATTTCAAAACCGAAACGTTTTTCTTTTAAATCAATTTTTTCCAAGACCTCGCGCCGGAATGCTTTGTAGCAACTTTCGGCATCGGTCAAATTGATGTTGGCAAAAACATCGGCGCCAAGGGTAATAATTCTATTGCCAAGATAATGCCAAAAATATAAAACGCGGTGCGGCCGGTCGCCAAGAAATCGGGAGGAAAAAACCACGTCGGCTCGACCATCTAAAATTGGTTGAATTACATCTTTGATTTCTTTGGGGTTATATTCCAAATCAGCATCCTGCACAATCGCCAAGTCACCGGTCATATTTTTAAATCCCGTTTTCAAAGCCGCGCCCTTGCCTCGGTTTTTTGGCTGTAAAATAATTTTAGTGGTGATGGGTGAGGTTAAGTTTTTTAAATATTCTCTCGCGCCGTCGGTGGAACCGTCGTCCACAATGATAATTTCTTTTTCCACGCCCAAATCAACCGCTTCAATTTTTTTCAAAATTTCCGGCAGAGTTTTCAGTTCGTTATAGGCGGGGATAATGATTGATAATTTCATATTAAATTTTATCTGGAAAATTGCTGATGATTCCGTCAACGCCGTCTTCTTTCAGACGAATTATGTCAGCTTCACCCGAAGGCGGGTAGGCGTTCACTTTAAGGCCAAAATCGTGAGCTTTTTTTACCAATTTTTTAGTGGCAAATTTGTGATAAATATTGATGGTGGAAGCATCAACAAGTTTAGCAGAAATTACAAAAGTACTACGGACGAAAAGATATATAAAATAATTGTAGACGTCAAAAGAAATCTGCAAGTCTATTTTTTTATCCAGCCAGCGAATGGCAGTTAAAAGACCGTGATTTCTGGAAGTGATGTGCACCTGATCATAGACGTTGTGAAATTTTATGAGACGCAAGAGTTGTTTGGCCGTACCCGGTGATTTAATGTCAATCATCAGTGAAACGGTATTTTTGTAGCGTTCAAAAAATTCCGCCAAGGTTGGAATTTCCTGACCGTTGCCGGCATCCAGTTCTTTCAGTTCCTGCAAAGACATTCGCGATATCTTACCTTCGCCGTTGGTGGTGCGCTCCACATCGCTGTCATGCATTAAAATAAGTTCGCCGGTTTTACAAGGATGAACATCGCATTCAATCATGTCTACACCAAGTTCAATGGCTTTATCAAAAGAAGCAAAAGTGTTTTCCGGGGCGTAACCGGCGGCGCCACGATGACCGATTTTTAAGATGTGATTTGACATATTTTTTAGAAGCACTTCCAAATTAATGTTAAATTGGAATAGTAATCCTTATAAATCGGAAATTGCTTTACCGTTTGGCAATTGTCTTTTAGAAAATCAAGCGAAATATAATCGCCAAGTTCCACTAAATAACCTTCTTCGTTAACCAAAACCTTGGTAATAATAAATTTTACTTTTTCGTCTATCAAAAACTTTTCCCGCTCCGGCAATTTATATAATCCGGTGGAAAATGTTTTGTTGTTGGTGTCAATGAAATTCCCCACAATTTGCCGTCCGGTGGCCCCGGCAATCAGTGGCGCCAACTCAAACGAACCATAAATTTTATCTTGTGGAGTTGAATTTTTCGTCACAAACTTGTTTAATTCGGGCAGATAATCAATTCGTGCCGCGCCCGCATGATCTCTCAAATAATAGTATATGTTATAGCCGGAAATGGCAAACAGAATTATAATCACCATTATTTTTAATATATGTCGTAATTTTTTGGAAGAATAACTATCAAAAAAATGTTCTAAAACTAGTCCGGCGCTCATCGCCAAAAAAGGCAAGAGTAAATTGTAATATAAATAATAAATGTCGGGATAAAAAGCAAGAAAAAATCCCGCCGCGGCCGCGCCCAAAACAATCATTAAATTAAAGGGCCTGGCAATTACCGCGCCCAAAGCCGCGAAAAAAAGAAGCGCAATGTCCCATTTCACAAAAAATCTAAAAACGCGCAGTTTTTCCAGTTGTTCAAATTTGTGGATGTTATAGCCAAAAACGTCGTGAAAATAATTCTGTCCGAATCCAAGAATTAGCGCGGCGTTAACCAAAACAAAAACTGCGCCGGCCGAAAAAATGAATTTCCAAAACTGTTTTTTCTCTTTAATCAAAACATAAATAATCAAAACAAAAATAAGTGGCGCCGCGTAAAACCTAGTGAAAAAAGAAAGTGCCGCGGCCACCCCGGCCCAAGCTGGTTTTTTGATGGAAATTAAAAACAGCGACAAAACAAAAAAGAAAATTGTCAGTTGCGCGCCGGAATAATAGTCGCTCGTGGTCAGGTTTAAAAAAGAAAAAAGATAGAGCGTCGCGGCAAAAAGTCCGGCCAGTTGATTTTTAAATTTTTTAACCAAAGCAAAAATCAGCCAGGCCGTGCCCAAAATTATAACCAGTAAGAATAATTTTAAAGCCAAAACACTAAAGCCAAAAATGGCGATAATGCCAGCCAAAAACAAAAGTTCCATCGGCGGCGAAGCAAAAAAGAAAGCTTGATAGGGAAATTGTCCCTGTGTAATCAACCGGGCTTCGTAAAAATAAATATTTTCGTCGCCATAACGAAAGCCGATCTGTGGAATTTTGATAATTAAAAAAGCGATGCTTATCGCGATTAGAATGATGGTGATGGTGGAAAGTTTTAATTTCATTAAGTTTATTTATTTATCACTTCTTCCAAAATATACCAAGTCGTCAGCGGTTCGCAAACATTGCAATTGCAGCTTTGTTTGTGTATTTTATCAAGGTCTTTTTCGCCGGTAGCCAAAATCTTTTTAATGTTTTCCAGTTTATAAATATACGGTTGGGAATGGTTGCCTAAAACGCATTGCCGTCCGGCCGGAAAACTCAAATAAGCAAAAGAAATTACGGCCTGATACAAAATAAAAATAATTGGAATAATTAAAAATATTTTTTTGGGCAAATTAGAAAATAAAACACCCAAAACAATAAACGCCGCCGGAATTCCGATAATAAAATAATGCGGATAAACAGTTGTTTTGGAAAAAATCAAAGCCAAAGGCAAGAGAAAAAACCAAATCAAAATAATCAGATATTCTGGTTGGCGTTTCCAAGCCAGAAAAACAAGTCCGGCGGCAAAAATAATAATCAAAAAAGTATTCAAAATTGGCCAATTCGGCGTGGTGTTTAGAAAATTTTGATAATCGGCGCCAAAAGTGTAATCAAGTCCGCCCGTGCCAACCATTTGAAATGGATAAAGCAAAGCCGCGGTATGCAATTCGGAGGGCAATTTGCCGTAAGAAATTACATTTTCAAAACTATACCAATTATTTTTAACCTCAAAAGTAATAAAAGGCAGATATAAAGCAAGACAAAGTAAAAACCCAATTAGTAAATTTTTAAAGGTGACATTTTTGCGGAAGATAATCAGGCAAGCCAAAAGCAAAGCAGCAAAAGCCATGGCCAATTGGTGTAATTGGGAGATGATTCCCAAAAAAAGAAAAGCCCAAATTAGGTGGTTTTTTTTGTTGCCAAAAGCAAAATTGAAAAGGAACCAAAAAAATAGGATAGTAAAAAAAATCAAAACATTTTGTTGCCAAATCGTGCGCGAAAAAATAATGGCCCAGGGATTAACGGCGAGCAAAGCCGACGAAATCAAAGCGGCCGTCTCCCCGAAAAATTTTTTGGCAAAAAAGAAAAGCAATAGAACAGAAAAAACATTAATCAGCGCGATAAACCCGGTCAAAAAAAGCGGGTCCGGTGAAATTAACATTGGCAACACCAATAGGTATGGGAAAAAGAAGGGGTTGCATACGTGAATTGAAGAAAGTAGGCAGTTTTGGGTCAAACCATAATTTGCGATGGCCTGCTCGGTTATTATGGAATTGGCTGCTTGATCAAGATTAAACTCAATATATTTCAAATTATAAAACCGCAGGAAAATGGCCGCGAGAACGACGATGGTTAGTAAAATTTTTGCCTTTTTGGACATAAAAGTAAGATAAGTTAATTATACCTAAAAAATTGCCTTTTGGACAGTAAAAAGCTATAATAAACTCATCAATATGATTTCTTTTTTAAGCGGAACAGTTAAACAAAAATCCGAAAAATCAGTCACAATTTTGGTGGCCGGAGTTGGTTATGAAATTTTTTTAAGTCAGCTGACTTTGGAAAAAATCAAAATTGGCGAAGCGCGCGAGTTTTACACCCATCTTCACGTGCGCGAAGATTTGATGGAGCTTTACGGCTTCAATTCCGCCGAAGAAAAAGGTTTTTTTGAACTTTTAATCTCCGTTTCCGGCATCGGTCCCAAATCCGCCATGGCGGTTTTGGCCGTGGCCAAACTTTCGGAAATTCAAAAAGCCATACTTCGCGGCGACCCATCGCTACTCCGCAAAGTTTCCGGCATTGGCCAAAAAATCGCCGAACGCGTGGTGGTGGAATTGAAAAATAAAATTGAATCTATGCCAATTAGCGGCGAAAAAATTGATTTGTCTTATGGCAGTAACGGCGCCTTTGAGGCCTTGCAAGGACTTGGTTATTCTTCGGAAGAAGTTCGTTCAGCTCTCCGCACCGTGCCCCCCGAGATTGAAGATGAAAATGAAATAATCAAACTGGCGCTTAAGGGACTAGGCAAGAAAAAATAAACTATGATAGTCAAGCAAATTATTGATGAAAATTTGAGTCCGATTTGGAATAAATTTGTGGCGGAGAACTCTTCGCCATCTTCTTTTTTGCAATCATGGCAATGGGGCAAATTTAAAAACAAAACACAAAACGTTTTACGTCGTTACGCAATTTATGACAGCGAAGAATTGGTGGCCGTGGCACAGTTTTTAAAAGTTGGTTTGCCTGGCGGAAAATTTTATTTAAACTGCCAACGCGGGCCGGTTTGGCGACAACAAACAACAAACAACAAACAACAAACAACAGAAATATTGAATTTATTAGTTGAGGAAATTAAAAAAACAGCCAAGAAAGAAAAAATTGTTTTTGTGAGAATTGCGCCGCCTTATGACGAGAACTATGAATTAAGAATTATGAATTATGGGTTTCAAAAACCCCAAATTCTTGTTCATCTGAAAGAACCGGAAAATACATTGCTTGTGGATTTGACCAAAACCGAGGAAGAAATTTTGGCTGGCATGCACCAAAAAACCCGCTATAATATCAAATTGGCGGAGAAGAAGGGCGTAAAGATTAGAAGCTGGAAGCCGGAAGACGGGAGTCGGGAGGTGGAAGAATTTTACAAATTATTACAAGAGACGGCCAAAAGGGATGGAATTAACATTTTTGGGAAAGCATATTACAAAAACTTGGTGGAATTTTTTTCTCAAAACAAAGAAGGTGGGTTGGAAGGCCAATTATTTTTGGCGGAATTTGAAAACAAAATTTTGGCAGCCATTTTTGTAATTGGTTTTGGTGATAGCGCGACATATTTTTATGGCGCTTCTGGCAACGAAGCGCGCGAACTTATGCCCAATTATCTTTTGCAGTGGACGGCAATTAAGTGGGCCAAAGAAAATGGTTATAAATATTATGATTTTTGGGGAATAGAAGCGGAAGGAACAAAAAACTGGGAAGGAATTTCGCGGTTTAAGCGTGGATTTGCAGGCGAAAAAACCGGTAAGGAAATGAAATATTTTGGAGTTTATGACTGTGTTTTGGATAAAAAATGGTATAATTTATACAGAATAGCAAAATTTTTTAAGAAATAACCCCCAATTGTCCCCATCGTTCAATGGATAGGACGCGAGATTCCGGATCTCGTGATAGAGGTTCGACTCCTCTTGGGGGCACCAACTAAAATATTATTTAAAAATTTAAAATAAAAATTTTATTTATGGCCATCACCACACCTTTTACCAACGGCAAGATTAAAATTCCTTTTAAAAAATTGTTTTTCCCCATGCTTTTTTTGGTCATCGTGGTGGTTGTTTTTTTGAAACTTTCCGAATTGAAAGAAATTGGAAGATTGTTTACTGAGGCCAAGTGGTATTGGCTGGTTTTGGCGCTTTTTTCTCAAGTTGTCACCCTGCTTTTGCAAACTTCGGTCTATCAGAAAATTTTTCACATTTTGGGAATTCGCGCCTTTTCTTTTTGGCAGATGGCGCAGGCGGCCGTGGCCATGACTTTTCTAAACTACACCATTCCTTCGCTTGGTTTTGCCGGCAACATCGCTTTTATCCGTAATATGCGCCGCCGCGGCGTGAGCGAGGGCTCGGCTTTAATGTCGGTTGTTATGGAATTTATTTGTTTCTATCTCGCTTTTGCCATTTTGGTTTTTCTTTGTTTTGTTTATCTCTTTTTAAAACTCGGCCACATCGGCTCTACTCAAAAAATCGCCGCCGCCGGGTTTATCTTGGTTTTGGGTTTGGTTGGCGGCATTACCTATTTTTTTCTGGGTAATAAAAAACGCGCCAGAAAAAGAGTACAGTGGATTGCGGAGAAAATTGATATGGCGGAAAACGGCGTGCGCGAAGAAGACCGCGTTAAAGAACTATTAAATGATTTTTACGCCGATTTTGACTGGCTGAAAAAAAATAAAAAGACATTGATTAAGCCGACCTTGGTTCAATTAATCCGTTTTTGTTCCGAAGGCGTTACCATCTTTCTTGTTTTTTTGGCTTTTGGCACTTTGACTCCCATTGGTCTTGGCATCGTGGCTTTCGCTCTGGGCCGTCTTTTTGCCCTGGTTTCCTTTTTGCCCGGCGGCATTGGCGCGTTTGAAGGCGCCATGGTTTTGATTTTCAATTCTTTAAGCATTCAATTGGAACTGGCCTTGGCGGTGATGCTTCTTTATCGTTTCTTTTCCTATTGGCTCTATTTTCCTTGCGGGTTTATTGCTATGCGGCAGATGGAAAAAGAGACGGGGAAAATTATGGAAAATGGTGAATAATCATAAATCATGTTAGATCAAATTTTATCCTTAATTAAAAAAATAATTCCGAAAAAAGTTTTTCGGTTTTTTCAACCGGCGTATCATTGGACCTTGGCCAAATTTAGCGCGCTGGTTTTTGGTTTTCCTTCTAGTAAAATGATTGTTGTTGGTGTCACCGGCACCTCCGGCAAATCTTCCACTTGCTATTTCGCCACGCAACTTTTGGAATCCGCTGGCTTTAAAGTTGGCCTGATTACCACCACGCTTTTTAAGATTGATAAAAAAGAATGGTTGAATGACAAAAAAATGACCATGCTCGGCCGCTTTCAGATGCAAAAAATGCTTTGGCAAATGCGCCGCGCCGGCTGTAATGTTGTCATTATTGAAACCTCTTCGCAGGGCGTGGAACAATTTCGGCACATTGGAATTAATTATGATATTCTTGTTTTCACCAATTTGTATCCCGAACACATTGAGGCCCATGGCAGTTTTGAAAATTATAAAAAGGCCAAACAAAAATTGTTCAAATATCTTGGCCAGCTGAAAAACAAAAAATTATCAACTTTAAAATCTCTTAAGAAAAAAATCATTGTCAATGGCGACGACAAACACGCCAAAGATTTTTTGGCCTTTCCGGTTGATTTGCGTTTTGTTTTTGGCACCAAACACAACTTGGAACATAATCCAAAATTTCCCGTGGCCGGTTCGCTCATCGCGCGAGAAATTGCCAAAATCGACCACGGCTATAATGTAAAAATAGGTAATGTCAATTTGGAAATTCCTTTGCTTGGCAAATACAATGTTTCCAATTTTTTGGCAGCCGCGAGCGTTGCTTTGTGCCTTGGCGTCGGCGTGGAAAAAATTATCAAAGCGGTTAAAAATTTAAAACCCTTGCCCGGCCGTTTGGAATTTATCAAAAATCGGCGCGGTTTAAAAATTGTTGTGGATTACGCTTTTGAACCGAAAGCCATGGAAAAATTATATGAAACAATCAAAGACGTGCCACACGGAAAAATTATTCACGTTTTGGGTTCGGCCGGCGGCGGCAGGGACATTGCGCGCCGTCCAATTTTGGGAAAAATGGCGGCCGAAAACGCGGACACAATAATAATTACCAACGAAGATCCCTATGACGAAGACCCGAAAAAAATTATTGAGGAAGTGGCCGCGGGAGCGGAAGAAATCAGAAACCAAAAATCAGAAATTGGGGTAATAAAAATTCTTGACAGGCGGAAAGCCATCAAAGAAGCGCTCAAATTGGCCAAAAAAGGCGACTTAATTTTAATTACTGGCAAAGGCGCGGAACAGGCGATTTGCGTCAAAAATGGCAAAAAAATAAAATGGGATGATCGGGTGGTGGTAATGGAAGAGTTAAAAAAATAAAATGTTAATATGCCAAGACACTAAAATGTTAACATGAATTTATCTACCAAAATCAAAGAAGTGAATAAAATTGCGGCGGAACTTTCGCCGCGGTTTAAAAAGCTCGGGTTGGAAACCATCTCCGACCTGCTTTTTTATTATCCTTTTCGCTATGATGATTATTCCAATTTAATAAAAATTAAAGAAATCCCCGCCGGCGCCATGATTACGGTCAAGGGAAAATTGGAAATGCTCCAAAGTCGCCGCAGCTGGCACAAAAAAATGATGGTTACCGAAGGCCTTTTAAGCGATGAAACCGGCACGGTCAAAATTGTTTGGTTCAACCAAAGATACATCGCCAAAATTTTAAATCCGGGCGATTCCATTTTTCTTTCGGGCAAAGCTCTGGAAACCGAAAGCGGCATGGAATTTCATAATCCGACTTTTGAAAAAGTAAACAAATATGACAGTTTTACGGCGCACACGGCGCGGCTGGTGCCGGTCTATTCTTCCACGGAAAATTTAAGCCAGCGCCAAATTCTTTTTGTCATGAAAAGAATTTTGCCTTTTTGTCCGCAAATTAAGGACTGGCTGCCGGAAGAAATTAAAAAAAATGCCAATTTAAAAAATTTGGCTTTGGCCGTGCGCCAAATTCATTTTCCGGAAAATAAAAATATTTTGGCTGAAGCCGAATTTCGCCTGAAATTTGATGAAATTTTTCTGCTCCAGGCGCGGGCGCGCTTGGCCAAACAGGAATTGCTTTTGGAGCGCGCGCAAAAAATTGAATTTCAAAAAGAAGCCACGCAGGAATTTGTCAATAATTTGCCGTTCACTTTGACCGCGGCGCAAAAAAAAGTGGCCTGGGAAATAATCAAAGATTTGGGCAAAACCCGGCCCATGAACCGGCTTTTGGAAGGCGATGTCGGCAGCGGCAAAACCATTGCCGCGGGTGTGGCGATTTTGAACGCGCTTTTGGAAAAATTTCAGGTGGCCTACATGGCGCCGACGGAAATTTTGGCGGAGCAGCAGTTTAATTCTTTCTGTAAAATTTTTGAGAAATATAATTTTAAAATTGGTTTATTAACTGGTGCCAATGCGGTTGTTTTTGATTGTCAGACAAAGGAAAAGAAAAATTTAAAAAAATCAGAACTGGTGAAAAGTTTATCCGCCACCTGCCTGCCGGCAAGGCAGGTAGCCGCCGGCAAGCGCAGCGCGACCGGAGCGGCGACGGCGGATAAACTGGATTTAATAATCGGCACGCACGCTTTAATTCAGGACAAAGTCCAATTTCATAATTTGAATTTTGTGATTGTTGATGAACAGCACCGTTTTGGCATTGGACAGCGCAAAGAACTGAAAGAAAAAGCCACAGACAATTCCAAACTGAAAGGATTTTATCCGCATTTTCTTTCCATGTCCGCCACGCCGATTCCGCGTTCTTTGGCTTTAACTTTATACGGTGATTTGGATTTGTCGGTGATTGATGAAATGCCCAAAAATCGTTTGCCAATTATCACCAAAGCGATTTTGCCGCAGGAACGCGGGAACGCTTATGAATTTATCAGAAGCGAAATTGGCAAAGGCCGCCAGGCGTTTGTGATTTGTCCTTTAATTGACCCTTCGGACAAGCTTGGTTTCAAAGCGGTCAAAGACGAATTTGAGCGGCTGGACAAAGAAATTTTTAAGGATTTGAAAGTGGGGCTTTTGCACGGTCGCCTGAAATCAGCGGAAAAAGAAAAAATCATGCGCGAGTTTGCCGAAAACAAAATTAAAATTTTGGTTTCCACTTCCGTCATTGAAGTGGGCATTGACGTGCCAAACGCCACGGTGATGTGGATT
>Ga0265297_10007110_pt1 | contig 15708 bp, 39 predicted proteins | sample Munlanlwell13791_FD_192502 | JGI IMG/M metagenome (GOLD analysis project Ga0265297, IMG submission 192502) | Leachate microbial communities from a municipal landfill in Southern Ontario, Canada - Leachate well 137-91 | ecosystem: Engineered > Solid waste > Landfill > Unclassified | place... | reverse complement strand
ATATTTTTGTTGTATGTAGTATGCTGTATATCCTGTAGTCCTCGAATTAAATGTACAGCAACTTTTTATGAATGTGCTTATAATGAAAAATAACATATATAGAAAAGTACTAAATATTATATAGGAGAATAAAACATGTATAGAAATGGCTTAAAAATATCATTTGATTACTGGGTTAGTGGTTTAGCTGCTATGTTTCTTGTTATTGTTTTATTGTTCCTATTATGTATGTTATTTGGTTGTAGTCAACTCCAGATAACGAATCAAGACAAAGCCCATTCTATAGTAACCCTTTCAAGTAAAGCCAAAGATTCAGATAAGCTTCAAATTATGTACAAAGACGTTTTGGTGGGGGAAATGACGGTAAAACAGTTTAAGACCCTTACAGACGCTTCTGAACAGTATAGTAGGCTTCTAGACTGTGAGAACAACAAACGTATTAAGATTGAATTAAAGGATAATCCCTGGGAAATAGAACAAACCGCTGAATCATTTAAAACAGATGCTACTTTAATATGGTTGGATAAAGATAATAGTATATTAAAAAAAGTTACGTTTCAGTTAGTATTGAATCGTAAGCAGAATAAAGATTGGACAGTTAGTAAAATTGATGAATTATATACTAAAACAGCTAGGGTAATGTTTCCTACATTTACAGCTACTACTATTGTTTTGATAATTGTTTTGATGGTGTTATTATAATTCTATGATAGATATATAGAGTTTTTAAAATAATAAAAATTTTGAGGTAAAACAAAAAATGAAAAGATACAAAAAAATATTAAGTGAAGGAATTGATAGTATTCCAGAAGTAGAATGAAGCGTTACAAAAGTTTAATAGAAGCACACTCTATTATAGGAGATGCTTTTGATTCTGAAGGATTAGATATAAAAAAAGCTAAGAAAGAAACGTATGATAATGTAGATATTTATGATTGGGGCAAGAGGATAACTGTAGTAGAAGAAAACATTATTAACGCTATAATGAAATATCCTAATGTTAAAAAAGTTCAAGTTAATAAACTAGAAGGAAAAATAAAGATTGTATATAAGAAAAGAATTAAATAATGTCAGATAAACCAGAACCAATTAAACCAGAACCAGAAAGTCCTGTAGCTAAACCTATTAAACCAAAGAAATGAAAATAATTTTTAGTTTAATTTTTTTATTGACTTATTTATCTTGTGATGATAGTTTTAATAAAAATGTCTTAATAGAAAATTTTAATAAGCCCATAGAAACAACTATTTTACAAGATAGTATTCAAAAACAAATAGACCAATATATTCTTGAACACCCTTATTATGTATATGAAGAAGTTCCTGTTGAAGTAAAAGTAGAGGTTCCTTTTGTATTAGATGAGGATAGTTTTAAAAATGAATTGTGTACTTTCTTGTACCAAGAAAAATTAGTGTGGTTGTATGATTTTATTATTACTTATAGAAAATCAAATGGTGCTATAGCTATTCCAGCTAGTGAAGTGAACGAATTATTAGATAGTTTACTTATTCCTTATGAATCTATATCTAATACTAATAAACAAATATTGCAAGATAAGGCTAATGAAATAGTATTAATGATTTATAAAAACGTGGTGGAAAAATGAAAAGATATGTAGAAGAAAAAAATTCTGATTTATTAAAAAGATTTAATAAGAGTCAAATTAATGAAATTAGAAACAATATGCAACAATTATGGTATGGTGCTGTTGGTTTAATTGAAAATAGAAATGAGGCTAAAACTGTTTTTACAGATGTTATAGAAGAACTAATGTATGAAGTAATGATGAGAATTAGAAGATGAAAAGATATATTTCAATACAAGAATCTCAAGATGATGTAAAAATCGGGGACATTATTTTAACTGGAAAATTTTTAAACAAAAGAGCTGTAGTAAAATCTTTTGGAACTAATGATAAAGGACAACCTACCGTTATTACTGATACTGGTAAAGAAATTCCTTTGTATAAGTTTAGAATAGAAAAGTTGATGAAATAAATTAAAGGTAATTAAATGAAATATAAATCAAAATTTTTAGAAATTAAAAAAGTTAATTTTGATCTTGATAAATTTGTAGCAGAAATTTATAAAATAAGAGATAAAAACGGGGAAAGCAGCCAACCACAAATAGAGATAGCTAAAGTATTTAAATTTACAAAATATCAAAAATTATTTGAACTTATTAATGAAATACAAAAAATATCAGGGCGTGCCCCTACTTATCCTCTCTTACTTGATTATAGAGATGAATTGACTAGAGAAATGATGAATCTCATAAAAAAGGAATACGGAGAAGATATTGAATTTAAAATATGGGAAGGATTGCCTTTATCTTTAATAATAAAGTAATTTACAAAATTTCCATTAAAAAATAAATGTCCTCTATAGTTAGATATTGTCCTTATTGTAAACATATTACTTTTCAATATTTAGAAACTGAAAACGTATACTGTTGTCAGTTATGCCACAGAATAATAAAAGAAGAAACTGTAAAATAAATTTAACTATCTAGTATTTTATTTTCTTCATCCACTTCAGTATACAGCTTTGAAAATATTTCATTCTTACAAACATGTATTGTTCCATCATGTTCTTTAATAATCCAGTCTGTTAATAAACATGCAATGTCTTTTGTCCAAGGAGAAATTATAGAGTTTGATTGTATTTTTTTTCCAGTTATTAAATCTTTACATAAATCATACGAATCCTTATTTTTATATTCAGTATATTGTGTGGCTTCAACAACAGATTCTTTTCTTTTATACTTTTTAATCATTATCTATTTATCCTTTTTAATTTATAAACAATTTAATAAGAGAATTTTTATTATCAAAAGAAAACATACAGAATATATTTAAATATAAAAATAACTAATCCAACTAATATAAGAAAACGTCCAATAAAATTCAAACAACTACGAGATGAATTAAATATTTTAAGCAAAATAAATCCTAATATGAGATTAATAATAGCTATTAATAAAATTTCCATAATGTTTTATTTCTTTATCTATTTGTCTTTATAATTATTATATTGTTAGTTTTATCAAGTAAAAAAATTAAAAAAACTTATAATAAAACTAAGATTCTATTATAATAGTATTATTAGAAATACATCTACAATCAATTATACCTTCAGAATATTTAATATGAACAGAACTTAAAAAACATTTTTCTAGATAGATATTCTTTTCATCCTTTATTAATAAAATATTTTTTAAGTAATTAGTATTTTCATATTTACTTAAACTACAAAACCAAGTCTGAAGAAATGCCATGTATTCTATAGAACAAAAAAAATCAACAGTAGGGGATCTTATAAAGGTAGTACCTAATATATCTGTTTCTTGTTTTATATTAATATCAAATACTTTAATTTCTAAATCTTTATTTAAAATAAGTTCTTCAAATTTATCTTCGCTTACGTAATAAGACCCACAATAGCTACATTTATCTTTTGGAGTTAAGGGTGCCCCACAAAAAATACAAGTGTGCTTAGTTAAAATATTACTATATATCATAATATTTTATTTTCCTATTCCTATTCCTAAAATTTCATATAAATTTACTGATTCAGAATAGTAACCGTTTGATTATATTTTCAGGATTAGTAATACTTGTATCTTCAGTAAAAGATAAGATAGGAGTGTTTAATAAATCAGATACATCCCCAATAATATCTTCTATTTCAACTAATTCACAACAATCTTGATCATGACACATAATATATTTTTCTTTATTAAGCATAGTAAAGATTATTGACTTATAAGTAATTTCAATACTGGTAATTATTTTTCCAATCAGTTCCTTAATATCTTTTTCATTTCTCCAATTTATATAAAATGAATTCATATTTATATTCCTCCTCTTTTTTAATTTATAAATAACACTAATCTTCTCTAGAATATTTTACCATATAATTATATTGTTGAACATTAAATAAATCCCCATTACTATTTTTTAATCTAAAGTAATCACCTGGAAATAAGGGAATATACAGTATTTCAACATCGTGAATAACTTTTTCATTAAAATGAATATTTACTATATCACCAACTTTTATATTTTCCATTTTATTTTATTAAATTTTAATCTATCTGTATCAACAATTCCTTGAAAAACTAATTCTATATTTTCATCCCAACCTTTATACTTCCAAGCAGTAATAACTTCATGAAAATCTCTATCAACTTGTAGTTCTGTTTTATCCTTCATTTTATTAATAGAGAATAAAACGCATTTTCTTATTACAGTTTCAATATCATCTAAATCCAATTCTCCAATATTAGAGATCTCTTCTTCAATAAAATAGGTTAATGGAATAATTTCTATATACATAGCATTATGTTCAATTAAATTATCAATATCAGCTTCAGTTAAACTTTTTCCTAAAACTATTTTACTATTTATAAAAAATATATAATCTATTGGATCAACTGGAAATACACAAAATTGCTTATAGATAATACACTGCTTTTTTGATTCTTCCTGATCTATTTCTGTATCAGGTAAAATTTTTTCAATAAAACATTTCATAGCCCTTATATCATATTCAGTAACTTTATTAACAACAATTTTAAGCAATTCCATATGTTACTCCAAATTTTAAATTCATTATGATTATCTCTTTAAATCAATTTGATATGTTACTGGTTTAATTTTAGTTATATCAAATATAGGAAGATCACCAATTGAATATGGGTAGTAATTACCAATCCAGAAGTTATCTCTCCATAGTTTTGTTGTTAAAATTTTTTTATTAGTATCCAGTATCATCTTAATCACTTGTGTCCTTTCTTGATCAGTTATTTTATCGTTATTATAAGTGGATTCAATATAAATTTTATTTTGTTCATATTCGATAGGATAATTTTTATTATCAAAAAAAGCATCCCAAAATAGAGCTGAACATATTATTATAGTACAAGCCCCTATTATTATAAGGCCAAAACCAATTAAATCTAAACAATTATTATATGATTCAAATACTTTAAATAAAATAAATCCTATTATAATACAAATAACAGCTATTAATAAAATTCCCATAATTTTTTATCTCCTTTATTCCATTATTTTTATATATACATCTTTAAATGCCCCTGTAGCATAATTAACTTTTTTAATTAAAGGATATTTAAAATTAGACATATCAATTATTTCTACAAACTCTTTAGGAGTTTCAGAAAATTCATTTTCTAAAATTTCAAATGCTTCTTTATTTATATTTATAGATGTTTTTTCAGTCTTCATTTATTATCTCCAATGCCCATTTAAAAAATTCTTCTTGATCTATCATCTACTAGCTATCAGTTGAATTCCCATAGTTTTTACTCCTTTCCTACATAGGGATCATTTTAATTTTTTCTTTTAATTGAGGAACTAATTTATCCCACAATTCAGACATTACTTTTAATTCTTCTGACCAATATTCATCATCTTTAAAATAAATTCTTCCTTCCCAAATACCACGCCAACAAAAAGAAAAGTCAAACATTTTTTTACAACTATCATCAGGAACAAGTTCTTCATGAATTGAACCATCAGATGATTTTATATAACCCCAAGATGGTATATGTTTATTGTTACTATCAGTGTAGTATTTTTGAATAGGGTAAACTTCACCTTCAATAGCACTAAAATTACCATAAGCAAGGTGTACTACAAAACTACTATAATCGATATCTATAAATATTTTTTCATATTTCATCTGTTACCTCCTTATCGGTTAATTTTACTTTATTTACAGTTTCTTGAATAGATAATCTTTTATATTCCTGCAATAGGATACTTGTGGCTTTTACCAATTGTTCAGCAAGCAGATTATTTTGATTATTTTTATCTAGAGGTGTAGTCCTTTTAGTTACTATTATCCATGATGATAGAAAGTCATGAGCTTCTTGAATAGTCATATAATTATCTCCTTTTTTATTATAGTTTAACCAAATGAAGTAAGTGTATTATGTTTTAGTTTATTTACTTACACTGTTCTAAAGCCCATTTAAAAAATTCTTGTTGATTATCAAATTCATAAATTATATGACCCCTGTCTATCATTGTTTGCATATCTGAATTGATATAGGATACTGTATCTGATAAATTGATCCAAAATATATCAGAAGGACTTGGACCAAATAATTTATAAACATACCCTCCATTATAAAATGCATATATTTTATTTCCATTACAATTTCTAATTAAAACTTCTTCTAAGTTATTGCTCATACAAAAGTTTTCTTTCACCCATTTTATATCGGGGTTACGTTGATGTTTGTCTAAGTAATCAATAAGTTGTTGAGTAGTCATATAAAGTTCTGTTCTATGAAAATCTTCATAGATAGCAGAAAATAAAAATGTCATACTTTTTTTACAAGCATTTTTCTGTGAGAGCATTTCATAAGTTAGCATTTCGTCTAATTTTTTAGAATATTCTTTTACTACTTTTTTTATTTTTGGTTTCCCCTTAGTATTATTTAGACTGCTATAAAGTGAACTCATATTTATATAATAAAGTGGTTCATCATCTCCATTTTTCATTTTTAGTTTCTCCTGTATTCCTCTAGATTCTCCTTTTTGAATATAACCAGCGCATTTATAAATAGTTATATTTTGTGTAGTACATATATTTTGCTTTAAACATGTTTTACATAGTACTTGTCGCTTTTCTTTTTCTTTTTCTTTTAAAAATTTATCTACTTTTTCTATTGGTGCTAATTCAAAATTTTCTGATAAATATTCATAAGTGGGGTCTTCTTTGCTAAAAAAATAACCATCTTTTACTAGCTCTTCTATCTTAAAAATTTCAGTATGGTATCTTGGTAAATAATATTTTTTACATTTTTCTTTTAATACAACATAATCCCCAACTTTAAATTGATATGTTTTAGGATTATATAATTCAAAATGATTAAGGGGCCAAGAGGTTACTGTATAATAGGTATCAAAAAACCTGCTTGTATCATAATATAGAAAAGATTTTATTTCAAGATAACATTGACTAAAATGTTCATCATAATCACCATAGTATTCTTTTTTTAGAGTAACTTTATCACCAACTTTAAACTGTTCTTTTGGTTTCCAACCAGAATAATTATAACAAGGAAATGTTCTAATTTTTTCTTTCTCTTCATCTTTGGGTTCCCAACAAAAGTTAATGTCTGTTACGTGTATTTTATTACAATAAGGAAGATTATTATTTTGTTCTTTTATTCCATACTTGCAACTATCACAATTATTATTTTCTTTTATTACTTCACAATCTTCTGCTAAAAGTAATTTAGGAATAGTATTTGATTGCCCATCGTCTACTAACCACCATGAAGTTGAGTATGTAGAAACAGGATTATTTGTTGCTACTTTATATATATTTCCTATAAAAGTATAATACCACTTATCAGAAGTTGCTTTTATTATTTTTACTTTCATTTAATCCTCAATTATCTTTATTGTTTATATTTAACTTTTCATTAAATCCATATTATATATAAGTATATCAAATCCATAATTTTTTTTAAATTCTTTACGAATTTTTTGTACAAGTTTTACGGGATGGGGTTCTGCTTCATAAAGTGCTACTACAATATATCCCTCATCCTCTTCAGGATATAATCCTATTGATTTTTCTACACAAAGAACACGAAGGTCTTTCCAATTGATTAATTCATTAAAATCTCTAGGATTTAAAGATTGAATTATTTTATTAACAGCCTCTGCTATTTCTTTACCTGACATAGTATTTTCTATATTATAAAGTTTATTGATTAATTTTGTTTTCATATATTTAAAATAATTATTTTTTTGAATAGTTTTTTACTTTTGTAATCTGATCAGTACAAGCTTCTAAAAGGCCCTCTTTAATTATTTCTATAACTTCTTCACTAGTTAATTTCCAATTACGTTCAACTCTTTTTGAATGAATTCTATCTTCAATTACCTGTGCTTGTTTATCAAAATATTCTTCAGGAAGTAGCATTGCTTTTCTCCTTATTTAATTTCAACAATAAATTTAAGATATAAAATTCTATAATATTTGTCAACAAAAAAACTATATTTTTTTATACATTACAAATAAAATTTAATCTTTCATTATAATATAGAAACAATACTATTTTTTTCAAGTAAAATTTTTTTACTTGACTTTTTTTATAAGTTTCGTATATTATAAGTGTTCATTCATAGATGAACTCCATTAAAATAATTTTAAAGTTTTGCCATAAGAACCATTCAAACCGAGGGGGGATTGAATGGTTCTTTTTTTATAGTCAATTAAATTAAATTAAGCATAATTAATTGTATAGTACATTCTGAACAAATTTGTTTCTTCTTTCTAATCTTGCTTAATTTCTTTTTTTCTGCTTCGTTAAAAATATGATGTAAATCCATTGCTTTCTCTGTAAGCTGTTTTCCACAAATTTTACATTTAGTCATTTTAGTATCCTACTTATATTGTAACCAATCCTTGTTTAATTTTTAACATCCTTGTAATTATATTATCTTAATTTTGTTAAAAATACTTTAACAAAAAAATGTATAAATATTTAATTTTTTTGTTGACAGATGTATAAATGTTTTATACATTATTCATATTGACTAATTGATTTTTTAAAAAAGGAGAATACAATGAATACAGAAAACAATAACCTTTCTCCAGAAGACCTAAAACAAAAATTATTAAATATCCTAACTGAAATGGATCAAATAGATTTAAATTTTAAAAAAGAACATTACACTATTTTAGGGGATATAGATTTATTTGATGTTATTTATAGTAAAATTAGAATGGCATATACATTAGCTGATAAAATTAAAAATTTAAAAAATGTATAAAAAATATAATTTTTTTGTTGACAAATATTGTTAAGTTTTGTAAATTAGTTATAGTTAAAAAGTAATTAAAAATAATTGGAGAAAAAAATGAAAAAGAACATGGTTACAGTAGAAGAAAACTATCAAGTGATTGGATCTGTTGATATTGATAATTATAACGAGACTAGGCAAGCACAACCAACAGGTAGATTGTTGGATGGTAGTCGTGATTATGGCTATTATATTGAATATGCCGGATATGGAACGATAGCCCTTAACGGAAAAGAAATCGAGGTCAAGGCAATATACCTTTTTGACAAAAAAGAATATGAACAAACAATGCAAGATTATGATGGCGACGAAGGTTCCCTTGATTGGTTCAACGCTCTTAAAAGATTTGAGGTTATCAACTAATTACATAGTGCTAAAGGAGAAAGTAAAATGCGAAAACGAATAGTAGAAGAATATTTATCAGATGGTAGTTCTGTGTTCGGAATAGAAATTACTGATGGTGATGATTTGTTATTAAAATTAGACTGTAGAACAGAAAAAGATGCGGTTTGTTTAATGATGGAATTAGAACAAAGAACTATTGATTTTGAGGAAGAGTGTATGAAACAATCTTCTTGATTATTGGAATAGTGAAGGTGAAATGAGTCTTAAAGATGTTTTTAATAAATTAAAGAGAGTATAGATATGAAACTTTGTGATCAAAATTGTAATGAATGTCCTATTATTCTTCATCCTAATAGTAGGTTACTAACTAAAATATTTAATGAATTATATAATAAGTTGGGAGAAGAAGTCTATCATATAGTTCAAAATAATTGTTCTAATCTTACTTGTTGTTATGATTGTCATATAGATGATTTTTGTCATTTTGAAGATTGTAAAATAATGGAAGAAAAATAAATGAAACAATTAAATTTTATAAATAAATATTTTAAAGATTTTTTAGAATATTCAAGTGATGTAATACTGGATTCTGATTTAATGTTGGAAGATGGAGTATTACATCAATACATAAGTTCAACATTTTTAAATGGATTTATAAATTATGTAAAACCAATGAAAGTATATGTTATTGATAGATATCGTGTTGATAGTCAATTATCGAATGAAGAAAAAAATCAAATACCAATTGTTATAAATATGTGTAAAGATAACTATAATAATTGGGAAAATATAGCTATGTTTACAAAACAAGAAGTTATAGATAAATTTAATGATGGATATAAAATTTATCATACTAAATTAAGTATGTTTGATGACGATGTTTTATTTCTTGGAAAAACTGATAATTATTATTGGTATTTCTGGTTTGATTGTGATGTAGTTGATTGCTGTATAGGAAGATTTAAAACAAAGGATTCTGAAGATAAAATAATTTCTTTATTTACGGAATATTGTATGCGTGTTACAGAGGATAAAATATATGAATTTAAATTAGAATGGTTACAAGGTTGGTTGTCTTTTTAAAGAATAAATATAAATTTTAAAAAAGGAACTAAAATGAAAGATAATATGTTAGAAGTTGGTGATATTGTTGTTGGATGTAATAGTGTAACTGATATGATATATAAGTACAAAATAGAAAGAGTTACTAAAACCCAAGCTATTACTGAAATAGGTAAATTTAAAAGACAAGTTCATAACAGTTATGGAGAAATATGTGTTTGTACTGTTTCACGCGATCCCTGGCCAAGAAATTATTATTTTTTATTAACACCAGAAAAAGAAAAAGAAGTACAAGAAGGAATCAATAAAAATATTTTAATATCTAAATATACTAAATTAGAAAAAAATATTAAAATAAAACAATATACAAATGAAGATATTGAATTATTAGTTAATACTATGCAAACGATAATAGATAAATATAAAGAAGGGAAACAAAATGAATAATAGTATGTTTGTAGATTTATTACATGCTGTGGATTTATCATTAGAAGTTTGGGAATATTTACGAGATAATCCTAGTATTAGTTGTAAAGAAGATTTGCCTTTAATATTATATATAAAAATTGAAAATATGCGAGGTAAATGTCCTTTGTGTGAATTTCTACAAACTTATTATCATGGGGATATGATTTGTACTGAATGTCCCCTTAATTATTGTTTAGATAATGAACACCCTTTTACGAAATGGTTTCTTAGTAACCAAGAAACTATGAGAGCTAAGTATGCTGGACAGATTGTAGATATACTACATGATTGGAAAAGAGAAAATTTTTAAGGAGAAAAATAAAATGGATATAAAAGAATCTTCAAATAAAAATAATACAAGTCACGATATGAGAAACAGATTACAAGTTTGCCTTATTCGGGAGGAAGTATTAGGGGAGTTACTAAATGATATTAGAAAGGAAATTGTTTTGCTTAAAAATAATTTAAATGCTATTGAAAAAAAATAATAGAATAAAAAGGGGATAATAATGGATAGTAAACAAAAACTTATTGAATTTATGAAACAAAAAGCTAAAATTTTGTATGATAATGATTATGATCCAAACAGAGAATATTTTACAGAACAAGATGAACAAGCTATTTTAAATTGGGAAAATAAAGATTGTGATACTGTTTGGAATTCATTACTTACAAATATTATTACTTATAATAACCAAGATCTTAATGCCTATAGTTGTGTTTTTTGTATTAAATATAAAATGGAGTGTTATTATACGTGTGATTTGTGTAAATATGGTAAAAATCATGGTATATGTACTAACAGTGCTGATTCTACTTATCAAAAAATTGTGCAAAAAAGACATTCAGGAAGAAAATCTTTTTCTGAAATTTTATCTAATAAAGTCTATAAAGAAATTTTAGATAAGATAGAAAAAGGTGATACTAATTCAGAAGGGTTATCTAAGAATGAATTAAAAGATATTTTATTATCTATTAAACATCGAATGGATAAAACAACATTTAAATGTATTCAAAATAGTTATCAATCAAAAGAACAGTTTGAAAGTATATATATCTGTATTATACAGACATTAAATTATTTAGATAAAGAATAAATATTATAAGAGGAGTTATAAAAATGAAAAAAGATATATTAAATAGATATCACGTACATAAGACTTTTGAATACAGAGGATTTATTACTTGGTTCACTTGGAGGCCCACTGTTTTTTTATTAGGAGGACGTATAGCAATATCAAAACTTTATATCGAAATTGAAATATCACTATATTTTAATTTAACAATAATTATTCTTTGGAGGTAATATTATGCCAATTTTTAGTGGTGATGAAGCAAGAAGACTTTGGTATGAAATTAATAATGCTAAAACAGTAGATGATTTACGAGAAGCATTGTTTACGTTGGTGTGTAAATTACAATATCTTGAAACAAAGAGTTTAGTGAATAAGGAGAAAAAAGATGAATGATTATATTACATTTAGTACACTAGCTATTCTAGCTATAGTATTTATTCTTTTTTGTATATTTAATAAATAAAGGAGAAAATATTATGAGTATATCATCAATGTCTGGTGCATTAAAACTAAGTAAAGTTGAACGATTTAATCGTATTATTGACCTTGTAATAAAATCTGAATTTGATAAATTAACTCCAAAAGAAAAAATTGAAATGGCTTGGATTCAGGCTGTGCGGAATGCTAATAATGAAAAAGCTGAAATTTTAGAAATGATATAGTGCTATGATACCTAAATATTACCATACAAATTTTAATGAATTTTCTTTTAAAGTTTGTGATTTAAAATGTGAGCATCTTAGCACTATAAGACAGGATGAAAGAAAAAAGAATGGATTAAATGGTCATGTTTTTGATAACTATTATTGTAATAAATATAATAAAAAATTATATCAATATAGTAATTGGAGTTTTAGCTTGATACGATTATATGAATGTACTAAATAAAAATGTATAAAATAATATATTTTTTTATTGACAAAACACACCATTCTTACTATATTGTTTATAGTATAGTAAGGAGAAAAGGATATGAAAATTTTATTAATATTTCTAATTAGTTTAAATTTTTTATTTAATATTGGATGTAAAGATGATGGACATTCAACAATTTTATTGTGGAAACATGGAAGAATCCCTTATACAATGATAGGCCTAAACCCTATACAGGCACAGATACTACTAGAAAGCATGTTTGAATGGCAAATTATGACTGGTAGTAGTGTTACATTTGTTCCTAAAAAATCAGGAGATGAAAAGTTTTTAACTATTATAAATGACACAAAAAATGATAGTACTTATATAGAAGCATATTCACCTGGTCTACAAATTATGCAATTAAATTGTTGGTCAACTAGACGAGCAATACGGCATGGTTTAGGACATGTTATTGGATTATTACACGAGCATCAAAGACCTGATAGGGAATTATATATTCATATAGAACCGTTTTCAAATTGTTCCCCCACAGCAATGTATCAAATTATGGTTTACCCAGACGATGTTTACCAATATGATTATAAAAAATATCCTTATGATAAACAAAGTATAATGCATTATAAATGGACAGATATTTGTGAACATGCTTTATTAAATAGTGAGGGAGAAACCGGTAGTGAAGATATTTCTATTCTTGATGCAAAAAAAGTTATAGACATGTATGAAGATTTTAAAGAAGAAGAGAAAAAAGGAATTTTTAATAATTTCGATGAAGAATAAATTAGGAAAAATAAAATGAATTTTTGTAATCCAATTTGTATTTACTTATCACCAACAGAAAAAGAACAAGAAGATTTAACTAAAACTGGTAACTTTGTTTATGATCACAAGTGTAAAAAATACCATAAGATAATTAGACACCAAACATATCATCCTAATTTAGTGCGTTTAAATGAATGTGATTATATAGAAGAAGGAGAATAGTCATTATGGAAAAATATTGTTCTAAGTGTAAAAAAACAAAAGGGGTGGACTTATTTGCAAAAAATAAATCTACAAAAGATGGTAGGCAGTCTGTTTGTAAAGATTGTGATAATAAAAGAAATAAGGAATATTATCAACAGCATAAAGAAGAAATTCTTAAACGACATACTGAATGGATTGAAACTAATAGGGCTAAACATAATGAGAATGTTTATAGGTATGCGGTAAGAACTGGTATAATAAAAAATCCTAGAATACCAGAAAAACCAAAAAAGTATAAAGAAATGATTGAATCTAATAAATTATTAAAAAGGCAAATAATATGAATATATCTAATAAAGCCCAGTATCTTTTATATGATTTAGTAGAATGTGCTGAAAACCTTGGTTGGCAACAAGATCAAGGACAAGGATATGATGAACAACAAATAAAAATGTCAAAAAAAGTTTTTGAAAAGGCATATAAAAAGATAAAAAATTATATTATGAGATTAGAAATATATATTAAGGTATTAGAAAAATATTTCCCAATATATTCTAATAAAAATCTATTTAATAAAAGAATCTATATGGATTCTGGTCAATGTAATGGAAGGGATTCTTATGTATTATTTCGTAAGCAAACTAACGGTAATAAAATTGAATTACTTTGTAATGGAAATGATATTATTGATATTGATAATCTTCGTAATGAAGGAAATAATTTAAATAATGGTTGGAATTATTTTTATTTAGAAAGTAATTCAATTGATAGAACAATTTAAAAAGGCAAATAATATGAAAAGATATAAAAAGTAATCAAAAAAATACAAGGGATTAGAAGATTTTAAATAGTTTAATTTATTTGAATAAAAAAAGAGGTAAGAATATGAAAAAATTTCAGATTATTATTCGTGAGTATGAAACTCATAAAGGTAAATCAACCTATGGTCAAAGTTATTCCAAAACTTTTGAAGAAGACGATATGAAAAAGATTATGGAATATATTGATACTTTCAAAACTTTTAAAGAAAAAAATAATAGGTTGGTTAAAGATTTAAAATAATCAAAGGAGAAAATTCCTATGAAAAGTATTATAGAATTTGCTTATCCAGATAGTGAGATAATTAGGTGTGAACAAATTACTTTCTCTGAAGGAAAGAAAACATTTAAAGAAAATATAATGATCTGTGATACTAATAAAATTTTAGATATCGCAGAACGATCAAAAGATGATTTTGGTAGAAAAATTGAGATGATGACTATAGTACTAAAAGATAATAAAAATATCATACGAACTATCGATTTTAAACCAAATGAATTACTTTAAAAAAAATGTATAAAAATGTTATTTTTTAGTTGACAAACCCTTAGTATATAAGTATATTACTATTGGAATTAAATTTATGAAAAGGAGATTTATTATGAAAAAGATTTTTATGTTTGGTATATTGGTTGGTTTATGTTTTTGGATATTGGCTTGTGATTCTTCTACAGAATCAAAAAAAGAAGAAACTAAATCACTAGCTCTTTTATCTATATCATCAACAAGGATAGAACCCCCTGTTGTAATAGATGATCCAATTGACCCTCCAATTGTTGAATCTGGAATAACTTACCCAGAGACGGGGATTAATGGCCAAAATTTATTATACAAGTTGTTGACATCTGTTAGTAGGTCTAAGTGGGTTGATGGAACTGAAGAAGTGGCTATTTATAGTTTAACAGTAGACATTCAGGAAGGAAAATCATTTACTGTTAAAATTTTAAGTAGTAGTGGTAGTAGTATTTGGATAACAGAAGATGACCCAATAACAAATTGGATGCATTCTAATTATGTTGCTGGAATATCTGAAAATTTTACTGTTATTGAAGCTGGAAAAATAAGTGATATGAAATTTGGCTTTTTTCAAAAGGAAGACTATACATTTGAATATTATGAAAATGGTGATACTACACCAACTTTTACAAAAACAATAACAGTCTATTAAATCCTCCAATTAGATTTAAATTAAAAGCCCTAATTAAATATTAGGGCTTTCTTTTTAATTACTTCTTTTTAACT
>Ga0265297_10007109_pt1 | contig 15709 bp, 14 predicted proteins | sample Munlanlwell13791_FD_192502 | JGI IMG/M metagenome (GOLD analysis project Ga0265297, IMG submission 192502) | Leachate microbial communities from a municipal landfill in Southern Ontario, Canada - Leachate well 137-91 | ecosystem: Engineered > Solid waste > Landfill > Unclassified | place... | reverse complement strand
TTAGATGAAAATATTAGGGATATCCTGTTTTTATCATGATAGTGCTGCGGCGTTGATCTTGGACGGAAATATAGTAGCTGCCGCCCAGGAAGAGCGCTTTACCCGCGTTAAACACGATGCTTCCTTCCCGGGAAATGCCGCCGCGTTCTGCCTGAAAACAGCCGGGATCACTGCTGATCAGCTGGATTATGTGGTTTTTTATGAAAAGCCTCTGGTCAAATTCGACCGTCTTTTAGAAACGTATCTGTCGTACGCTCCTGCAGGCATCAGCCAGTTCATGCAGGCGATCCCTGTATGGCTCAGGGAAAAGCTCTGGATCCCTGATATTATCGAAAAGGAGCTTTCATTCAAGGGCAAGATACTGTTCGTACCTCACCATGAATCTCATGCCGCAAGCGCGTTTTATCCGTCGCCTTTTTCACAGGCGGCGTTTCTTACCATGGATGGAGTGGGCGAATGGGATACCGCCAGCTTCGGTATAGGCCACGGCAATCAGATAGAGATAATCGGTTCCGAGCGTTTTCCTCATTCTCTGGGTTTATTATATTCGGCGTTCACGTATTATACCGGATTCCGCGTAAATTCAGGCGAGTACAAACTAATGGGGCTGGCGCCGTACGGAACGCCGGTTCATGCAAAAAAAATATTCGATGAATTGATCGACCTCAAAGAAGACGGTTCTTTTAAATTGAACATGAAGTATTTCGCTTATTGTTACGGTTTACGAATGGTCAATTCAAGGTTTGAGGGTCTATTCGGAGGGCCGGCCCGAAAGCCTGAATCAGCAATAGAGCAGCGCCACATGGATATTGCCGCATCGATCCAGCAGGTGACGGAAGAGATCATATTGCGTATGGCCAGGCATGTGCATAAAACCACCGGATTGAATAATCTTTGCCTTGCCGGGGGAGTTGCTTTGAATTGCGTCGGCAACGGCAGGATACTCAGAGAAGGCCCTTTCAAAAACCTATGGATCCAGCCGGCAAGCGGCGATGCCGGCGGCGCTTTGGGTGCGGCGCTTGCTGTCTGGTATAGATATTGCGGGAATAAACGATTTGTATCGCCCGAGCATGACAGCCAGAAAGCAAGCTTACTGGGGCCTTCGTACAGCGACAATGAAACAGAAGTATTCCTGAAAAATAATCATATTCCGTATAAAAAATACGGCTATGCGGAATTGCCTGCGGCGGTCGCCGAGTTGATCGCGCACGGCAATGTTATCGGGTGGTTCCAGGGGACTGCCGAATTCGGGCCGCGAGCTTTGGGAAACCGAAGTATTCTCGGAGACAGCCGCGACCCGCAGATGCAGTCAAAAATGAATCTGAAGATCAAATACCGCGAATCGTTCAGGCCTTTCGCACCGTCTGTTCTTGCTGAAAAAGCTGCAGAGTGGTTTGACCTGAATACCGAATCTCCGTACATGCTTCTGGTTGCGCCGGTCAAAGACACTCAGCGCCTTGCGGCAAACGGCGACAAAGAAGCTCAGGGTTTAGCTCGTCTTGCTATACGGCGGTCGCGCATTCCTGCAGTTACCCATGTAGATTATTCGGCCCGTATCCAGACAGTCAGCCGCCAGGACAATCCGCTTTATTACGATCTGATCAGCGCGTTCGGCCGTAAAACCGGATGTCCTGTGCTTATTAATACATCGTTCAATGTGCGAGGCGAGCCCCTGGTTTGTTCTCCGCTGGACGCATACGCCTGTTTTATGCGCACGGAAATAGATTATCTGGTTTTGGGATGCCTGATTCTAGATAAAAAAGAACAGAAATCTGTCCCAAAGGATATGGCATGGCAAAAACAATTTAAATTGGATTAATATGATGATCAAGACCGAACAGCGGCAATTGCAGAGTTTTTCGCGTGTTATGGCGATCGCTTTTCTTATTTTAGGGTTTATTGTTTTCGTCAGGCAAAAGCCCGAATTTCTGCTTCTCTGGCTGACGGGGGTATTATTTCTGGCAATCGGGATGATCCGACCCCTATGGCTTGCTCCGGTCTATGTTGTTTGGATGAAATTCGCTTTTTGTTTGTCGTGGGTCAATACGCGGATATTGCTGGCTGTCATATTTTATGCCGTTCTTACGCCCGTGAGCCTGGCGATGAAGCTTTTACGCTTCGATCCCCTGGACCGGGCGATTAACAAACATAAAGCGTCGTACTGGATCCCGCGGCCGCAAAAGGCATTTTCAAAATCGGATTACGAGCGTCTCTATTAAGGAGGATATCGTGAGTAAAGCGCGCATCATAAAGGAATTCTGGGGATTCATGATGTCGAACAAAAAATGGTGGCTTGCGCCGATCATTATCATGTTTTTGTTGTTGGGATTTTTGATATTCTTTACGCAATCTTCGGCAGTCGCACCGTTTATCTATACTTTATTTTAATATGAAAGTATCCTTTCTCGATCTTCACGCGCAGTATCGCGCCCTGCAGCCGGACATAGACAGGGCGATTAGGGCTGTCACGACCAGGCAGGATTTCGTGCTGGGTAAAGACGTGTCTTTATTTGAGCAGGAATTCGCGATGTATTGCTCTTCCCGTTATTGCATCGGGGTCAATTCAGGGACCGACGCGCTTTTCTTATGCCTGAAAGCGCTGGGGATCGGGCCCGGGGATGAAGTCATTGTTCCGGTTTTTACTTTTATCGCGACCGCGTTCGTCGTGACCTGTACGGGCGCCAGGCCTGTATTCGTAGATATAGACGAAAAAACATTCAATATCGATGTGGGCAAGATAGAGCGTCTTATAACAAAACGCACCAGGGCGGTTATTCCCGTGCATCTTTTTGGCCAGTGCGCTGATATGCGGCCCCTTAACTCATTGTGCCGCAAACGCGGCCTCGCGGTTGTCGAGGACGCGTGCCAGGCGCACGGGGCGCTGTATAAAGGCGCGCCCGCAGGAACCATGTGCGCGGCCGGTTGTTTCAGCTTTTATCCCACGAAGAACCTGGGAGGGTGGGGCGACGGCGGCGTGATCGTGACCGATAAAGAAGATCTTTATAAGAAGCTGCGCATGATGCGCGATTGCGGCAGAAAGTCTAAATACGAGCACCATATCCTGGGATTTAATTCGCGCCTAGATACGCTGCAGGCGGCAGTGCTGAGGGTTAAGTTGAAGTATCTGAATGCTTGGAACGAAAAGCGTATCGAGGCCGCGCGCCTGTATTCCAAAATGGTCGAGGGCGTGCCGGGCGTTGATGTTCCGTACGAAGTTCCTGATTGCCGCCACGTGTATCATATATATGCAATTCAGGTTGATAATCGGGATAAGGTCGTTGAAACGTTGCACAAAAGGGATATCGGTTGCATGGTCAATTATCCGATACCTCTGCATTTGCAGGTGGTGTATAAAGAGCTCGGTTACCGCAAGGGCGATTTCCCCGTTGCCGAAAAGCTGTCGCGCCGGATCATATCGCTGCCCATGCATCCGTTTATCACAAAACCACAGATAGAATATGTTGTTAAAACAATCAAAAATGCAGTTAAGGAGGCCTGATGGCTCAAACAATACCGTTAACCGTCGTTATCTGCGCGAAGAACGAAGAGAAGAACATCGAAGAAACGCTACAGAGCGTTTATGGCTGGGCTGACGAAGTTATTGTGGTCGATGACAACTCTACCGACCAAACAGTCGCTATCTCAAAGAAATACGCCAGGATCCTCAACCATCGCATGGACAACGAAGGCATCCATCGCAACTGGTCGTATGCGCAGGCTAAGAACCGATGGGTGTTGAGCCTGGACGCCGACGAGAAAGTATCGGAGGAATTGAAACCCGAGATAGCCGCTGCCATTAAGGATCCTTCATTTGTCAGCTACGATATTCCTCTGCGTAATTATATCGGCACATACTGGGTCCGCCACGGCGGATGGTATCCGGCATCGAAGGTGCGTTTATTCTGCAAGGACAAATTCAAGTATGAAGAGGTGCAGGTTCATCCGCGGGTGTTCATCGACGGAAAGAACGGGCATCTTACCAAAGACATTATTCACAAAGGATATCCGGATCTTGAACATTTTATGAGCTCTGTCAACCGGCAGACAACGCTTGAGGCGGCCAAATGGCTTTCGACCGGACGGAAATTCACCTGCGGCCACATGCTTTGGAGGGCGATCGACCGGTTTTTTCGCAGGTATGTGCGCAAACAGGCATGGAAGGACGGGATGTACGGTTTTTTGATCGCGTACTTCGATTCCCTGTACCAGTTCCTGTCATATGTTAAATACCGCGAGATGGTCAATGTCGCTCGTCATTGCGAAAAGCCGAAGGCGACGAAGCAATCAACCTGATCGAAATAGGGATTGCGTCGCCACTTCGTGGCCCGCAATGACGGTATGAAAAAAGTAAGCGTTGTGTTCCTTGACCGGGACGGAGTTATTAACGAATATCCCGGCCACTATAATTTCGTAACCAGTGTGTCGGAATTCCAGCTTATACCCCGTGCGCGCGAAGCGCTCGCGCGATTGTGCAAAAGCGGGTACCGGCTGTTTATCGTATCCAACCAATCCGGCGTAGCCAAAGGGCTGTATAATATGCATACATTGGATCAAATCAATGACGCCTTACGGCAGCAATCCGGGCCCGGCGTAGAATTCGACGGGATTTACTACTGTATTCACGCCCCGGAGCAGAACTGTAGCTGCCGTAAGCCGAAAACGTACTTCATAGACGCAGCCGGAGACAAGATTAAACGCGATGGATATTCATTTGACCGAAAAAAAACCTTTTTTGTCGGAGATTCCCTCATTGACATTGAGACGGGAAAGGCTGCGGGAATGAGGACGATAATGGTTTTTTCCGGCAAGGAAACGCCGGAGAATAGGCAGAACTGGAAGATTACACCGGATTATACCGCAGCCGATCTGTATGATGCGGCAGATATTATTCTTAAAGAATGAAAATAGTCGTTGTATACGCTACTGCCGGAGCAGGCCACAAAAAAGCTGCACAGGCGATTGAGGCATATTTGCGTGTCCGGGAACCGGGCGCCGATATTGCCCTTGTCGATGTCATATCGCAGGCATCGTCGATATTCAGGTTCTTTTATTTGTGGGGTTATGACTTTCTCATCAATCATTGCCAGTGGCTGTGGGCGGCGGTGTTTTACGCGTCGAGCCGTCCCGCATTCCGCGCTTTATTCAACACTTTGACCTCCGGTATTCAATACTATAACACCAGATCTTTCGCTTCGTACCTGGTCGATATGCAGCCGGATGTCGTTGTTTCAACGCATTTTTTGTCGTCGGATATAGTTTCTTTTTTAAAAGGCCGCGGGCAGGTGCGCGCCCGGCTGATAACCATAATAACCGATTTCGGCGTGCATCCGTTATGGCTGGCTCCGTATACGGACTTTTACTGCGTTGCGTCCGATGCAACGCGGGATATTTTAACTGGTGACGGCGTACCGGCGGCCAAAATACGCGTCACCGGAATACCCATCGATACAAAATTCACGCGCTTGCACGACCGAAAAAAAATCCAGGAACGGCTGGGCATTGACGCGCAGCGCCCGGCAGTGCTGGTTGTGACAGGGTCGTTCGGTATCGGTCCAATAGAAGAGATCGTACAGAAGCTTTGTAACGAATACGTGCTTTTAGCAGTATGCGCCCGCAATAAGCACCTTTATGACCGGTTGCAGGACCGGGCATACCCTCACACGCATGTATTCGGATTTGTCGATAATATCGACGATCTTATGGCAGCGGCCGACGTGATCATCACCAAGCCCGGCGGACTGACTATCTCGGAATTGTTATATATGGACCTGATACCGCTTTTTATAGCCCCTATTCCTGGCCAGGAATCGATGAATGTGGAGATACTGCATCAGGCAGGAATCGGTTCCAGTATTGCCGGTTTGCGCGGCATCGGGCCGCAGGTAGCTCAATGTATCAAAGACGCACCCAGGATAAAGGAATCCATACGTACATTCAAACAAACGAACGCTGTTTCAGGGATATACGATGTTATACGCACAGATAGTTCTGGGGCTGCCCGTTGAGGGGCCGTTTGATTACAGCATTCCCGACGCACTTGTGTTGTCAACCACAGTGGGCTGCCGCGTCAGGATAAATTTCCGCAACAAAAAAGAGATAGGGTATATTGTCGGTCTGAGCGATAGAACACTTATCAAAACCGTCAAGCCCGTTATCGATGTCATCGACCGCAACGGCCCGCTGCTTTCTGCGGCATTTCTCGAATTAGCCAAACAGGTTTCCTTATATTATTATTGTTCCTGGGGCCAGGCTATTGAAATAGGCATACCTATGGCATTGAGGCTGTGCCGCAAGGATGGGGCCGTTTCGCCGCCTTCGGCTCCCGGCAATGACGGGGCCGCTTCGCCGCCTATCGCAGTTCAAGCCGCGCCCAAACGCCTTCTGATCCACGATCACGACGGTGACGGCCGGATCCGCGTTTATCAGGACCGCGCCGCCGATTATTTACAGAAGCAGATGTCCGTCATCCTGCTTGTGCCCGATAAGGATGCGATAGAGCGCATGCGCAAGGCCATGGAATCGCGGTTTTCAAGCCGGGTGTGCGTTCTGGTAAGAGAGGGGGCGCAAGAGATAGGGCAATGGGTGCACGTCCGGAACACGCGCCCTGTGCTGGTCATCGGCACGCGGTCAGCCGTATTCGCTCCGGTCCATAACCTGGGATGTATTATTATCGATGAAGAGCACGATTACAGCTATAAACAGGATCAGTCTCCGCATTATCATGCGCGCGAGGTCTCCATGATGCGCTGCGATATCGAGAAGGCTGATTTTATCGCGGGCAGCGCTGCTCCGTCGCTTGAGATGATGTGCGCCGTTGCGTCGGGGGCTATGGAGTTAGAGGCCATTGCGGCGAGCCGCCCCTGCCCGCAGATCAAGATCGTTGATATGAAACACCTGCCGCTCGTTTCTACCAGGCAAAAAATAACCATTTCGGGATATTTACAGGAAGCGATACAGTCCTGTCTTTCGGTTAAGGGCAAAACACTTCTTTTTCTCAACCGTAAAGGTTATGCGACTCTGGCAATATGTTCCCATTGCGCTAAAGTTTTTCAATGCCCGCGTTGCAACGTGAATCTTAACTTTCACTATGAGGCGAAACTCTTGCGCTGTCATTACTGTAATTATTCAATGGCTCCGCCCAACATCTGCCCTGAATGCAATGCCGGATATGTCCGGTTTTTGGGAGCGGGGACAGAAAAGCTTGAAAGCGAGCTGTGCCGTATTTTCCCGCAGGCCCGCATCAGGCGATGGGAATCCGGAATGGCTCTTGAATACGATTCGGCTGATATATTTATCGCGACGCAGGCGGCGATCCGGCATGCGCATCGGCGCTTTGACCTGGTCGGAGTGCTTGGCATCGACAATGCGCTTAATCACGTTGATTTCCGGTCGTCGGAAAAAGCATTCGGGATTGCCACTTGTCTGTCCGGACTCGCGGACAAACAAATGGTAGTGCAGACCAATATGACTAACCATCATGTTCTCAACGCATTGACGGAGCATTCTTCCGATATTTTTTATAACGAGGAGTTCCGCCAGCGCAAACAATTATTATTCCCGCCCTACCGGCACTTCACGTTTATTAAGTTCCGGGGTAAAGACGCGGAGAAAGTCGAAAAAACGGCGCGGGCCGCGTTTGACAGCCTGTCAAAGGCGGTAAAGCCGGCAGGGATCAGCGTGATCTCCGTCAACCCGGCGCAACAGGCAAAACTCAGGAGCAACTATCACTGGATTATTCTTATCGCGTGTAAAAATACAGCAAGGCTGCACGATTTTTTAAAAAACAATTTACCCTTATCGCGCCATTCAGGTATAATAGTAACCGTAGATGTAGATCCAATCTAATTCCGGGGACACATTACTTAATTATTTTCTGTTCTTTAAAATAAGCTAAAAAATAAGCGAGATTTTGCTATTGCTTGCGTCAATTATAGTAAAAGGAGGATACTATGGCAAGAATAGCAAGAGTGGTGGTCCCTGATCTGCCGCATCATGTAGTACAAAGAGGGAACCGGCGCCAGGCGGTTTTTTTTAGCGATGATGACCGGCAAGCATATTTGGACTATCTGAAAATTTATGCTAAGCCGGCCGGGATCCAGATCTGGAGTTATTCGTTAATTGACAACCATGTTCACATGGTTGCAGTGCCGGCTGAGGAGGATAGTCTGGCGCGCGGCTTAGCCGAGGCGCACCGCAGGTATACGCGCTACATAAATTTTGGTCACAATTGGCGAGGGTATCTCTGGGAGGGCCGGTTCAAATCTTATCCTTTGAGTGAAGCACATCTGTATGCTGCAATGCGGTACGTTGAGAGAAATCCTGTGAGAGCAGGGATCGTTCAAAATGCCTGGGATTATAAGTGGTCAAGTGCGCGGGCGCATGTGTTTAAGCAAAAAGACCCTCTCCTGAATGATAATTTTATAACCACCGAAATCAATGATTGGAAGGCTTTTTTATCGAAAGAGGACGACCCAAAAGATTTAAAATTGATGCGTATGCATGTCAACACCGGAAGGCCTTTAGGCAATACCGAGTTTATTAAAAAGATTGAGCAGTTAACCGGAAGAATATTACATAAGCAAAAGACGGGTCCAAAACTCTGTTTGGAATTAAGTAATGTGTCCCCGGAATAAAGGAATTAAGTAATGTGTCCCCGGAATATAATATTTATGGGAAGCGGGGGGTTCGGAGAATTATCCCTGAGGGCGCTTGTTGGCAAGGGCCACCGGATTATTTGCGTTGTAACCCAGCCGGACAAACGGCAGAATCGCGGCATGCGTGTCGAGTCTACGCCTATCAAAAAAGCGGCGTTGGAACTGGGGCTGCCGGTATATCAGCCGATAGATATAAATGTCCCCGAGTGCGTATCGTATTTGAAGGGGCTTAAACCGGATGTTTTTGTCGTTATTGCCTACGGACAGAAATTGTCACAAAAGATCCTCGATATTCCCCTTATCATGCCTTTGAATATTCATGCGTCGCTGCTTCCCGCGTATCGCGGAGCGGCTCCTATCAACTGGGCGATCATCCGGGGGGAAAAAGTTACCGGGGTAACGCTTATGAAAGTGTCGCTGCGCATGGACGCCGGCCCGGTGATTCTGCAAAAAAAAGTTCCTATTCTCGATACGGACACGGCAGAATCTTTGGCCGCAAAGCTCGCCGTTCCTGCCGCAGAGATATTGATCGAGGGTATCGATAAGCTTGCATCAGGATCATGCCAGTTGACCGTACAGGATGAATCAAAAGCCAGTTTTGCCTCGAAATTGAAGAAATCCGACGGTTTGATCGATTGGAACAAACCGGCGCTTGAAATAGTAAATCTCATCAGAGGTTGTATTCCCTGGCCGGGCGCATTTACCTATTATAAAGGGAAGCTGGTTAAGATCCATAAAGTGTCCGTTGTCTCATACGCGGGCAAGGATACAATGACTGCCGGACAGATCGTGCATATATCCAAGGAAGGGATCGTGGTTACGACAGCACGGGGATCTTTGTTGATCGAAGCGCTGCAGATGGAGGGCAAGCGCATTATTTCTGCGGCTGAATTCATTGCAGGGTATCAGGTAAACGTGCATGATACGCTGGGGTAGAATTAAGTAATGTGTCCCCGGAATTAAAGGGTAAAAAGGCTTGCATAAGAGATATCTTGTGGTATAATTAAAAATTTGTAAATTCATGTTCAACTAACTAACTCAAACTTAAGCGGTTAAATCAAATATTATGCCCGAATTACGCAGGGATCCAATCGTCGGAAGGTGGGTGATCATAGCCACAGAACGCGCGCGCAGGCCGGATCAGTTTATCAGCGATCCGGTCGAGGCCGGGGCTGAAAAACCGTGCCCGTTCTGCGAAGGCATGGAATCCCAGACACCCCAGGAAATATACGCGGTACGCCCCAAGAATACGGGCGCAAACACCCCCGGATGGGACCTTAGGGTCGTACCCAGCCAGACTCCTTTTTTGCGCATTGAAGGCGATCTGGACAGGCACGGAAAAGGCCTATATGACCTGATGAACGGGGTCGGCGCGCATGAGATCGTCATTGAATCCAATAAGCACGTGGCGAATATGGCTGATCTTTCCGAGGAGCAAATATCCAAGGTTCTCGGATGTTATATAAAGCGCATTCTGGACCTTGAACGCGACGAACGTTTTAAATATGTTCTCGTTTTCAAGAATTACGGCTGGTCTGCCGGCGGCGGAAGGGTAAAGCACAGCAGGTCTCAGTTGATCGCAACGCCGGTGAATCCCAAACGCGTTAAAGAAGAATTGATAGGTTCGCGCCAGTATTACGAATTGCACGAGCGCTGTATTTTTTGCGATCTTATCCGCCAGGAAAAAGAAATGAAAGACCGCGTTATCGCCGAAGTTGACGGATTCATCGCGATTGTGCCGTTCGCCGCAAGATTCCCGTTCGAGATTTGGATACTGCCGAAAGATCATAGTTCCGATTTTGTGCATTTGTCCGACTCGCATAAATCGGCCATGGCAAAAATCCTCAAAACTGTGCTGTCTAAGCTTAAAATAGGGCTCAATGACCCGCCGTATAATTATATCATTCACACAGCGCCGTTCCGCAGGCAGAAAACAGGCTACTGGCGGACGATCGGCAATGATTATCACTGGCATATGGAGATCACTCCGCGCCTGACGCGCGTCGCCGGATTTGAATGGGGAACTGGATTTTATATCTGCCCGGTCACGCCGGAAGCGGCTGCTAAATTTTTACGGGAGGTTACGGTTGTCTGAATTGCGCAGGGATCCTATAGCTGGCAGATGGGTGATCGTCACGACCGACGATCCGAATAAACCCGGTGATTACGACCACGATGAACCGCATAATTGGCGGCCTGGGGCATGCCCGTTCTGTTTCGGCAACGAATCGAGCACGCCGTCGGAGATCATAGCGATCCGCAACAACGGCACGGAGGCGAACACTCCGGGATGGCAGGTGAGGGTCGTGCCGAATAAATTCCCGGCTTTGCAGATCGAGGGCGACCTCGAACGCAGGCCGCTGGGAATGTACGATATGACAAGCGGCATCGGCGCGCATGAGATCATTATCGAAAGCCCCTACCATCACAAAGACCTGTCCGATCTTCTTGACTCTGAAATTACGAGTATTATACATATGTATTGCCAGCGTACCCTTGATCTGGAAAAGGACCGGCGGTTCAAATATGTCATGATCTTCAAAAATTACGGGCCCGGGGCAGGTGCGTCTTTGGAGCATCCGCATACACAGATCATTGCGCTGCCCATGGTGCCTAAGATCGTAAAAGAGGAAATTCAGGGAGCGAAGAATTATTTCGAGTACAGGGAGCGCTGTATTTTTTGCGATATTATACGCCAGGAAACCGAGGATAAGGAACGTATCGTTATGGAGAACAAGAATTTTATGGCGTTCTGCCCGTTCGTGTCCCGGTTCCCGTTCGAGATATGGATAATGCCCAAGAAACACACGAGCTATTTTTGCCAGACCCCGTTCGAGCAGATCCCGGATCTGGCTGTGATGTTAAAAGGGATCATTGCAAAGGTGAAAAAAGTGTTCGGCAATACCGCGTATAATTTCATCATCCATACCTCGCCGATCAATTCTGACGGCCAGTCTATGGACAGCTATCACTGGCATCTGGAATTTATGCCCAAGCTTACGCGCGTGGCCGGATTCGAATGGGGAACAGGGTTTTATCTGGTTCCGACCCCGCCTGAGCTCGCCGCAAAATATTTAAGGGAAGCATGATCGTACTAACACACAAACCAAAGGAGAAGTTACCATGGCAGTGAAAGTCGGTATCAACGGTTTCGGAAGGATCGGCCGCCTTGTAGCGCGCGCGATTCTGGAAAAGAACAGCAAGAATATCGAGTTGGTGGCGGTGAACGATCTTACTGATGCCAAAACCAATGCGTATATGTTCCAGTATGATTCGGTGCACGGCAGATTCCCGGGAGAGGTTAAAGCCGTAGGAGATGACATTTCGGTCGCGGGAAAGAACATCAAGGTCCTATCGAAACGTGACCCGGCGGAACTTCCCTGGAAAGACCTCGGCGTGGATATTGTTGTCGAGTCAACCGGATTGTTCACGATCAAGAAAGACGGCATCAATAAAAAAGGCAAAGAAGTAAAGGGAGCCGAAAATCATATAACAAAAGGCGGGGCGAAGAAAGTAATTATTTCCGCGCCTGCGCAGGATGAAGATATAACGATAGTCCTGGGCGTCAACGAAAAAAAATATGACCCCAAGGCCCATCACGTAATATCCAACGCGTCATGCACGACAAACTGCCTTGCTCCTATTTCTAAGGTATTGAACGACAAATTCGGTATTGTGAAGGGTCTGATGACTACGATCCATTCATACACCAATGATCAGCGTTTGCAGGATATGGCGCATTCGGATCTTCGCCGTTCGCGCGCCGCTGCGGTTTCCATGATCCCGACATCGACCGGCGCCGCTAAAGCATTGTCCCTGGTCATTCCGGAGCTCAAGGGTAAACTAGACGGGTTCGCGATCCGTGTTCCTACACCGAACGTATCGGTTGTCGATCTGACCATGCAGCTTGCCAAAAAAACAACGGCTGCGGAGATCAACGCGGCATTCAAAGAAGCATCTGAAGGCGCAATGAAAGGTTATCTGGGTTATACCGAAGACCCGGTTGTCTCCGTTGATTTCAATCATTGCGGTTTAAGTTCGATCGTAGACGCCACATTGACCAAGGTCATTCAGGATGATTTCGTCAAAGTGCTGTCATGGTATGACAACGAATGGGGTTATTCGAACCGCGTTGTCGACCTTATCGACTTCATCATCGAAAAAGGCCTCTAAGTAAAAATTGGTGTCAGACACAATTAAAAGTGGATAATGTTGTGGATAAAGTTATCAACAAAGTTATTAACTTTTAATTGTGTCTGACACCAATTTTTTTTAACATGCTTGAACTAACCATTGCGATTATCGGCGCGGGCGGGATCATCGCCCAGACAGTACTTCTGCGCGAGCTTCTTGTCGCATTCATGGGAAATGAACTTACCCTGGGGCTTATTCTGGGGTCATGGATGCTGGGCGAAGCGGCAGGCGCATTGGTAGTAGGAAGGATCGCCGGCTATATAAAGGAAAAGGAAGCGCTGCTGATCACTCTTCTTGCCGTCTTTTCAGTCGCGCTTCTGGCATGTACGGCAGGCGTGCGCATGTTCAGGCCGCTTTTGGGCATTGCGCTTGGACAGGGTATCGGCACCGGCGTTATCTTGATCAGCAGTTTTTTACTGCTGCTTCCGGTCAGTTTTTGCCACGGGGGAATGTTCAGCCTGTGCTGCTCTCTGGCGTCTGTCACAAAAACATATGTACTTGAAACCCTGGGTACGCTCGCGGGCGGCATTGCATTGACCTGGTGGCTGATCCCGGAATTTTCTCATTTCGGGATTCTTTGCGTAACGGCTTTTATCAGCGTAGCCGCATGCACCGTGTATCTCAGGTCGCTGACCCGGATATCTGCAAAAATTATTTTATATCCTATCGTTCTCGCCTGCCTGTTCTTTTTTTTGATGGTAAAACCTGCTTCGATCGAACAATATACCCTTTCAAGGCAATACCGCCAGGGCAAGGTTTTGGATTACCGCAATTCTTTGTACGGCAATGTGGTGGTAACGCAAAAGGAAGGACAGCGCGTATTTTTTTATAACGGGGTTCCCGATGTGACGACCCCTGTGCCTGACGTGACGTTTGCCAGAGAATTCGGACATCTGCCGCTGTTATTCTGCGATAACCCGAAGGATATTATGGTAATAAATGCCGGGTTAGGAGGTCTGGTGACGGAGATCCTTAAAGAACCGGTCAGCCGCATCGATTACTGCCAGCAGGACAGCTCTATGGTGCGTATGCTTTGGAAGTATCCGTCGAAGCTGACGTCCATGGAATTAAACGATACGCGCCTGAATGTCATCCATCAAGACCCGCGTGTCGTATTACGCGATGCCCGTCATACCTATGACGCGATCTATATAGGATCTCAAATGCCCGGGGATCTGGCGTCGAACCGTTTTTTCACCGAAGAATTCTTCAGCCTCGTGCGCAGCAGGCTCAAACCGGCCGGCGTATTCGCATTTTGCCTTCCGGGCTCTCTGACCTATATCAGCCCGCTGCTGCGCGATATGAATTATATGATCATTAACGGTTTAACCCGCAATTTCGGCCGTGTCCGCATCATACCGGGGGATTATAATATAATACTCGCTTCAGACGGCGCAGAATTCAATCTTAACCCGTCCGCGTTGTATTCGCGTTTCCGTAAACGCGGTATACGTGTAAGCCTTTTGAATCCCGGGTACCTGAAACTGCGCCTTGACAGCCAATGGATCGACTGGTTCCGCCAATCTACAACCGGCGCCACGCGTATGATAAACCGCGATGATAAGCCGGTCGCGGTATACCAGGTATTGATATCGTGGAATAAGCAATTCTCCGGCACGACCATGGCGCTGCTGCAGGCATTTTCCCGTATCCGTTTATGGATGGTGCTGGCGGCTATAGCAGCGTGGGCCCTGGCGGCGGCGGCTTTGATGGCGCTGCGCCCGCGCCGCGCGCCTAAGGCAGCGCTTTTATATTCTATATCCACGACCGGATTTTTCGGCATGGCAATGAACCTGGCATTGATCTATAGTTTTCAGATGCATTACGGATTCATATACCAGATGATCGGTGCATTGACAGCGCTTTTTATGGCAGGCGCCGCGGCCGGAAGCATCATTATGCGGTTTGCCGCACCGCGTTTCAAAAAAGGCTTTACTGCTTTTTTCGCTAACGAAGCAGCGGCAGTTATTTTTATAGTGATATGTATTTTTTTAATCCCGCGCATTCAGTACGGCGTTATTTTTACGCCGCTTTACCTGGCGTTATTCTTTATTTCCGGGATATTGCTGGGCGCAGAATTTCCTCTTGCCGTGCGCTTATACGGGGGCTCGCGCGAGCGCGACAGCCGGGCAACGGGAGTAGTGTTTTGCGCAGATCTCGTCGGCGGGGTGGTTGCGGCGATAGGCGCGGGGGTTATTTTATTGCCGCTCTTAGGGATCGGGGGCATGCTGATTGCTCTTGCCGTTTTAAAGGGATCGGCGGCCTTAAATATTTATTTAATAAAAAATACGAAATAATATTTGACAAAAAAAGGTTTCTAGTGTATATTTATACCTCTGCCACAACTACCTGAACCTATCGACGTGATATCAGTAATAGGTAAGAGGAAAAAATCAACCAGACGAGCAGTCTTGGGTGTATTTTTTATACTCTCGGCTTGAAGAGGCGCGAAGCATATCGCGCTGAAGTAGCTCAGTTGGTAGAGCACGTCCTTGGTAAGGACGGGGTCACGAGTTCAATTCTCGTCTTCAGCTTAAATTTTTTTAACAAAGCAGCGGAACGACAAAGATCGAAACTTAAATGCGCGAAATAATCAATCTTGAATGTACGGTATGCAAGCATAGAAACTATACGACAATGAAGAACAAGAAGCAGCATCCGGATAAGCTCGAAACAAAGAAGTACTGCCGATTCTGCCGCAAGCATACAGCACATAAAGAAATTAAATAGCATTACCTCTACAGGCGGATTTTGTTGTCAAATTTCTAGGGGCGTCCGTTAATGGCAAACGGCGAGACTCCAAATCCCGTCCTGGGGGTTCAAGTCCCTCCGCCCCTGATAGATACACGGAGCCGAACAAC
>Ga0265297_10007108_pt1 | contig 15710 bp, 20 predicted proteins | sample Munlanlwell13791_FD_192502 | JGI IMG/M metagenome (GOLD analysis project Ga0265297, IMG submission 192502) | Leachate microbial communities from a municipal landfill in Southern Ontario, Canada - Leachate well 137-91 | ecosystem: Engineered > Solid waste > Landfill > Unclassified | place... | reverse complement strand
GTCGGCGCGCGCGGCGTGGAGCATTCGCCGCGCGGCGTCATGCTCCTGCACCGTGCGGCGCGTATGCGGGCTCACCTGCACGGTCAAGAGATGGCGAATGTTCAATTCCGAGCAGAGGCCGAGCAGGACCGCCGTGACGCCGGAGGAATCGGCGTCGGTCAATTCGGTGAGATTGCCCGTGCCCATCATCATCTCGGCCTGCGGCTCGCGGCGGCGCGTCTCGACATAGCGCTCTATGGAGGCGGCGAATCCGAAGTGAATGGGATCGAGGATCGGGTCGAGAATATAGGAGATGCCGCGCTTCTCCGCGATGCGCGCGGCGCGCTGCAAAGAGTCGAGATCGCCGTGCGGATGGGGCACGAGGATCGGAACGAGCGGCGAATTGTCGGGCAGGATCGCGAGGCTGTGCTCGTCGAGGCTGAGCAGATGATCGGCGCCGGCGCGCGCGCCGCGCTCCAATTCCTCGCGCTTGGCCGAATCGAGGCTGACGCAAAAGCCGCGCTGTTGCAGCGCGCCTATCGTCTCCTCCATATGCGGAAAGGGCGTGTCCGGCAGGCAGCCGAGATCGATGACGTCGGCGCCCGCTTCTTTCAACATGGTCGCTCGCGCGACGACCGCTTCGACGCTCATGATGGAGGCGTCGACGATCTCGGCGAAAATGCGCATGTCGTGGCGCGTGAGATCGGCCTTGCCGCCGCGCTTGCCGAGATAGGCGGGGAGGTCGGCGATCTCCTCCGGCCCGCGCTCGAAAGGCGCGCCGAAGGCTTGCCCCAGAGCGGAAAGATCGGCGCGGCAGCGGCCGGGCAGGATCACGCGGTCCGCATCCACAGGACGCGGCAGGCGGCGCAGGATGATCTCCTGCGTCATCAGCGCCGCGACCTTCACGCCTATGTCGTGGATGCGCCAGTCCCTCGCCTCCTCGCCGAAACCCGCCAGCAGGCGCTCGAGGCGCGGCAGAGCGAGATGGCCGGTGAGGAACAGCAGGCGCTCAGACATTCCCGATCGGCTCCCGAGCGGAAAGCTCGCGCCGGCGCCGCTCGACGGCCTCGTGCAGGGCGGCGAGGCTCTCGGCGACCTGCGTCGATTCGAAGGACTTGAGCTTGTCGGTGTTCTCGAGGTCGATGCGGCGCGGATAGACCATCACCTTGCGATCCGGCGCCTGGGTCTCGAGCTCCGGCGCCGTGTCGCAGGCGAAGACGACCGTCGGCACGCGGCATTTGCCGGCCTGGGCGAACACATTGGTCGCGAGATTGTCGGAGATGCCATAGACGAATTTCGCGACCGTGTTGGAGGTCGCCGGCGCGACGATCAGCGTGTGATAGTGATTGTGATAGAAGCCGCCGACCGGAACGGAGCTGGCTGTCGTGTCCTTGAACACGCGCACATGGTCCGGCATGTCCTCGAGCCGATGCTTGTACATGCGGATGACTTCCGCCGCCGCCTTGCTGACGAAGAGGTCGACATGGTCGAGCGAGCGGATGATGTCGAGACATTCGGTGAAGAAATGCCCCGAGCCGGTGAGCGCCCAGCCCCACCGCGGCGTGACGACCTTTTTCATGATGCGATGCTTTGCTCTCTGGTGAAATCGAAGGCGGCGCCGGGAATCGCGCCGCGGCCCAATGTTTCCGCCGCCGTCCCGAGATCGGCCGGCCCGGCGATGAAGACGGCGAGACCGCGCGCATAATGCGCGAAGCAAAGATCGACGATGGGTTGCGCCGCGATCGTGTCGCCGCTGAAGCTCCCCTCATCCTGAGGAGCCTGCGAAGCAGGCGTCTCGAAGGACGAGGGGAGCTTCAGCGACGCCCCCCGATCCCGCGTGCTTCGAGACGGCTCCTTCGGAGCCCCCTCAGCATGAGGGAGGGGGCTGAACCCGATCGGGTCGACGCTCTTCACCAACAGCAATGCGCCCGCTCCCGCTTCATGCGCGTACCAGGCGGCGAGGCTGTCGGACGTCATGTCCCAGCTCGCCGGAATCTGGGGAGCGGCGCGCGTCATCGCAACCGGGCGCCAGAGCGCCGCTTTGCCGCGCTCATGCGCCGCCTGCGCTTCCTGCGGCGTCGAGGCGCCGACGAGCTCCGGCTCGAGGTCGATCAGCGCGCGCCCATATTGCTCCATGGCCAGAATCGCCATTTCATGGGCCGCCGCGTCGGAGAAGCGCAGCGTCTCCTGCGCGCGGCGCACCGCATCGGCGAAGGGTCCGCCGCCCGGGACGATCGTCAAAGGCCCGGCGTAGCGCCGCAGCGCCGAAAGCCAATCGCGCAGCGCCGGCGCGGCCCAGAGGCTGCCGCCGAGCTTGACGACGAGAGGACGCTCAGCGCTCGGGCTCTGCGGCATCGGGAAGGCCCGGAAAGAGATGATGGACCCGCGCGGTCTCGGCCTGGCGCTCGCGGCGAATGCGCACGCCGACCGCGCCCGGCGCGACGTCGAGCTTTTCCACCTGCACGCTCACCGCCTGCACGCGCTCATGTCGCAGCACCAGCTCGGCCAGACGCTCGGCGATCGTCTCGACGAGCTCTATATGGCCCGAGGCGAGGATCATCTTTATCGCGTCCATGACGACGTCATAGGAGAAGACATTGCGCATGTCGTCGCCGGCCGCGGAGACGCGCGTCACATCGACATCCACATTGAAGCGCACCCGCTGCGTGCGGCCACGCTCGAAATCATAGGCGCCGATCTCGACCGGAATGACGAGATCGCGCACGAAGACGTGATCGATCTCGCGGGTCCGCTCGCGGCTCTCGAGAAAGCCGCGGCCGACGACCAGCGACCAGTCGACATTGGCGGAAAGACCCGCGCCCTCGGCCTTTGCGCGCGCCGGGCCGCCGGGGATGAGATCGCGGATCAGCGCGACGGCTCGGCCGTCGATGGCGTCCTTGCGGTCATGGCCCCGGCACAGCGCCCCGCGAAAGCCCAGCACATCGGCTCCCGCCACCAATAGGCGCGGCACGTCCGGCGCCTCGAGCGAGCCGGCGAGACCCGCCTCGAGGCCGAGCCCGTGACAACGCTCGACGAAGGCGGAGAGCGCGCCAATGTCGAAATGCTCGATGAGCCGGCCCTTGCCCTTATGCGCCGTGTCGAGCAGCGCGCCGGAAAAGCCCGCGCGGGCAAGGCGCGGCAGCAGCTCCAAATCCGGCCCGAGATCGGCGAAGAGGACGGCGACGAGCCGCGTCGCCCGGGCGATCGGCGCCAGCGCCTCGATGAGGCGCTCCGCGTCGGGCGTCGCCGGCAGAGCGAATTTGACGAAGGAGACGCCGAGCGCGGCCACGCGCTCGATCGCCGCCCGCGCCTGCGCCGGATCATGCGGAAGCTCGACGACGGCGCTGACCGCGCGGCGGCCCCCGACCGCGGCGACGATGGCGGCGATCGCCTCCGCCGACAGCGCGCCGAGCGCGCCGCGCGCGGCGTCCTTGCAGTCGATGAGGTCGGCGCCGCCGGCCAGAACGATCTCGGCCTCGGCCACGCAGGCGACGCTCGTCAACATCAGGGTCATTCACTTCGCTCCGGCCGCGCTACGCGCATCCCGCGCGCTTGTGGAGCAAAATTTCCGGGAATCCAAGTAGGCTCGCGCGCAGAGCGACGCTTTCGCGCGGCCGCCGCCCCTGGGGGGCGCCATTTTCTTTCGCGCCGCATGTGCAAAGACAAGAGAAACCGATGAGAATTCTCATCGTCCTCGCCTCTGAGGATCGGCTCGGCGAACCGGCCGCAAGCCGGGCTTCCGGCTGGAAGAGCGCCACGGCCCCTCGATCGCGTCGTCGCTACGGTCCTCGCGACGACGGCTGTGAGATGATCGAGCGGAAGCCGATCACTTCGGCGTCAATTCCGGCTTCTCCAGCCGATGCGCGTCGAGCTTTTCGCTCTCGAGCCGGGCGGCCGCTTCGCCGAGCTCACGCTCGGCTTTCGCGCGGCCGAAGGCGGCGCGATTGGCCTGCGCCTCCGCCTCCTCGGCGCGCTTGTCCCTTTTCTTGCGGGCGCGTCGCAGATTGACGATCTCGCCCATGGCGGGTCAGGTCTTTTTGCGGAAGGCGTCGATGGAGACGATTTTGGCGGCCTCGCCGCTCTCCTCGGCCGCGGGCGGCTCCATCTCCTGCCGCTTGTCGCTGCGGGCCGGACGCGGGCCCGGCCGCGCCGGGGTCGGCTCGGCGCCTTGCTGCGGCCGCGCCGGAAACTGAGTCGGAGCCTCGTCGCGGGCCGGGGCGAGCTCGTCCACCTCCCATTTGAGGCCGAAATCGACGGAAGGGTCCGAGAAGATCGTCACTGCGTCGAAGGGCACATAGAGCTGCTCGGGAATGCTGCGGAAGGACAGGCCCACCGAGAAGCCGCGCTCGTCGACGAGGAGATTGGAATATTGATGCTGCAGGATGATCGTCATTTCCTGCGGCCATTGCTCGGCGAGGCGCTTGGAAATGCGCACGCCCGGCGCCTTGGTGCGAAAACTGATGGTGAAATGATGGTCGCCGGGCAGCCGGCCGGCGGCCGCCGCATCGGCGAGAACCTTGCGCATGACGCCGCGCAGCGCGTCCTGAACGAGAAGATCGTATCTGATGAGGTCGGTGGACATGACGCTCGCCGAGAACCCCTGTTCGCTCTGCCCCTTGGGGACGAAAGTGGAGGCTTCTGTTGCCAGGCGCCTCCGAGCCCCGCCTAGAAGTGCAACCCCCTAGGACTTGAATCCCAGTACCTTCACTGCATTACGCAGCGACGGCCACCGGAGCATAGTTGTCGTTGGCAACTATAAGGTTTGACCCGATAACGGCGGTATCATGCCGAGCGAAAAATCACCCTTTACGCCCTCGTCGATCCTATTTCGCCCCCGCCCCAGGCCGCCGCGCCAAACGTGCATCGATGCGTGACGGCCTCGGGTGGAGGCGCCGGGTACCGCCCCCGGGTCCGATAGGTTTATTACGGAGTTCGTTTATCGCCATAGCCGCCCCGAGGGACGGCAATTCACAATATACGCATTAAGGGCCGATGCGGAAAGGGGCTCGGGGCGCCGCTTCGTCGATCTCCCCGATTTTCTGCCGCCTGCGCCCGACGACGAAAACGCCCGCCGAAGATCGGCGGGCGTCTCGAAAAGCTCGGAGGTTAAGGGGGGAGGACGCGCTCGGCTCGGGATCAGTTATGCTTGACGGTCAGCCCGTCCTTGACCTGGATGAACAGAGCCTCGGTCAGAATGCGGCTCTTCACCAGCTCGTCCGTGGACTTATAAGGCCGGCCCTTGACGATCGCCTCCGCCAGAGCGTGGGTGAGGCCCTTGACTCCGGCGAGCTGCTCCACCGTCGCCGTGTTGATGTCGAGCGGCTGGGCGACGGCGACCGCCTGCTTCACCGGCGCGGTCACGGCGGCGGCCGGTCCCGCCGCGGGCTTCGCCGCGGGCGCCGTCGCGGTCTGGGCGAAAGCCGGAGCGGAAGCGAAAAGGGCGATGGCGAGAATGGCGTTGGTCTTCATGATGTCTGTCTCCTTGGACCGGGACGTTTCCCCGATCGACGAGCGCATCATGCCGGCCTCGCGCTGAACCCGCTTTGAATGCGGCGTTCAGCGGAAATTCAGCCGCCGGGCCCGGGCTCTCATACGGTTTCCGGCTGATTGCTTCGGCCCGCAAATACAACTCCCTCATCCTGAGGCGCTTTTTGCGGAACGCAAAAAGCCTCGAAGGATGTTTCAGCGCGCGCGGCTTCGACCCTTCGAGACGCCCGCACCCAAGTCGGGCGAGCCCGCCTTGGGTACGGGCTCCTCAGGGTGAGGGGCTGTTGCTTCGTCCGCGCTGATCAACCGGGAAACCGTATCACTCGCCCGTCAGGCAGGAGACGGCGGCGGGCAGGCAGGCCGCGCCGACCATGGAGCAAGCCGCGGCGCCATCCGCCTGACGCGCGCAGACGAGGCAGCCGTCGGTCCATTCCTGACAGGCGGGGTGGTCTTCGCCATAGGCCTGAGTCGGTTTTTCTTCGGCCGCCGCGGCCATGCTCGCGCAAAAAAACGCGAGCGCGAAAGCCGCGCGCGCGGCGATCACGGCTCGCCCACGCGCTTGGGCGCGGCGAAGCCCGCCGCCTCCATGGCGAGATGAATCCTGTTCTGCAGGCCGGCGTCGTCGCCCTTGGCGATGAGCGCGGCATTGTCGGCGAGCGCGCCGCAGAGCGCGCGCACCCAGGGCTCCTCGCTCTTGGCGAAATCGCCCAGCACATAGGAATGCACGCGCGCCTTGTCGCCCGGATGGCCGATGCCGAGCCGCACGCGCTTGAAATCCTGCCCGATATGCGCGCCGATGGAGCGCAGGCCATTGTGGCCGGCCGCGCCGCCGCCCACCTTCACGCGGCATTTGGCCGGCGCGAGATCGAGCTCGTCATGAAAGACGACGACGTCGGAGAGCGCGATCTTGTGGAAGCGCGACGCCTCGCCGACGGAGCGGCCCGATTCGTTCATGTAAGTCTGCGGCAGCAGCGCCAGCACGCGCTCGCCGGCGATCGTCCCCTCGCGGACGAGGCCCTGGAACCGCGCGCGCGGCGCGGAAAAATTATGGGCGGCGGCGATCGCCTCGACCGCCATGAAACCGATATTGTGCCGGTTCCCGGCATATTCGCGGCCGGGATTGCCGAGGCCGACGAAGAGCAGCATGGCCCGAGGCTCCCGTGACGGAGGGCGGCCGGCGGTCGGGCGTCAGGAACGATCCTGCCCGCGACCCGACGCCGGCCGCCCCTCTCGTTACTTCTTCGCGGGAGCGGCCTTGCCGCCCTTGCCCTTGGCCGGAGCAGCGGCGGCGGCGGCCGCAGCAGCGGCGGTCTCCTCGGCCGAGACGACGGGCGGCGCGATCGAGGCGACGGTGAAGTTCTTGTCCGGATTGGTCGGCTTGCAATTCGGCGGCAGGGTGAAGGCCGAAATATGCAGCGAATCGTTGAAGTCGAGGCCGGTCAGATCGCCGGTGATCGCATCCGGAATATTATCGGCCGGCACCCACATCTCCACCGAATGGTAGACGATGTTGAGCGAGCCGCCGCGCTTCAGGCCCGGAGCCGCCTCATGATTGACGAGATGCACGGGAACGTCGACGCGCAGGCGCGAGCCGGCCTTCAGGCGCAGGAAGTCGACATGCAGCGGAAAATCCTTGACGACGTCGAGCTGATAGTCGCGCGGAATGGCCCGCTCGGCCTTGCCGTCTATGTCGAGCTCGAAGATCGTCGTGAGGAAGTGCCCGGCGTAGATGAGCTTGGTCAGCTCTTTCTTGTCGAGCGACAGCGGCGTCGGCGCCTCGCCGCCGCCATAGATGACTCCTGGTATACGGCCCTCACGGCGAACGCTGCGGGCGGCCCCCTTGCCTGTCCCGCTGCGCACCGTGGCCGCGAGCTTCTTGATCTCGGCCATTTCGGTGTCCTTTTTCAAAGAGAAAGCGCGCCTTTCGCCTCCAGGGGTGTCGGATGCCGGCGCGCCGCTCGGGCTTATAGGCGAGGGCGGCCGGGCCGGCAAGGCTCGCGGGCTCCTTCGTGTCCTTCATGTCTTCGTGGTTTCTCACCACGAAGACATGAAGGACACCAAGCTTGACAGCAATATTCCATACCAGTTATATAACCTAATAGTTACATATCTCACAGGCGATCAATGCCGGATCCTCTCAGCGCCACCTTCGCCGCCCTCGCGGACCCGACGAGGCGGGCCATCCTCGCCCGGCTCGCCCAGGGCGAAGCCTCTGTCGGCCAATTGGCCGCGCCTTTCTCCATCAGCCAGCCGGCGGTCTCGAAACATCTGAAGGTGCTCGAGCAGGCCGGCCTGATCAAACGCGGCCGCGCCGCGCAATCGCGTCCCTGCAAGCTGGACGCGGCGCGGCTGCGCGAAGTCTCCGACTGGCTCGAGACCTATCGGCGATTCTGGGAAGAGAGCTTCGATCGGCTCGACGCCTATCTCGCCGAACTGCAGAAAGGCGACCCCGATGCTCAAAAGAATTGACGAATCCTTTCCTCCCCTCGTGATCGCGCGGCGCTTCGCGGCGCCGCCGGCGCTGCTCTTCGACGCCTGGCTCGATCCGAAGGCGGTCGGCAATTGGCTCTTTCGCACGCCCTCCGGGCAATCCGCGCATGTCGAGATCGACGCGCGCGTCGGCGGCGGCTTCGCCATTCACGAGCAGCGCGGCGAAATTCTCCAGACGCATTTCGGCGAATATCTCGAGATCGAGCGGCCGAGCCGTCTCGTCTTCGCCTTGGGAATGCAGCGCGAAGGCCCGTTCACGCGAATCGAGGTCGACATTCGCCCCGACGGCGCCGGAAGCCTGCTGACGCTGACGCATTATCTGACGCCGGAAGCGGCGCCGAAATCCTTGGCTATCCGCGCCGGCTGGACCGGAATTCTCGAAGGCCTCGCGCGCCAGACGGGCGAAGCGGACGCGCCGCATCGGCTCGTTCTGCTGCGCACATTCGAGGCGCCGCGCGCGCTCGTCTTCAAATGCTGGACCGAGCCGCAGCATCTCATGCGCTGGCTCTGCCCCGCGACATTCCGCGTGCTGTTCGTCGAGAATGATCTGCGCGTCGGCGGCAATTGGCGCGGCGGCATGCGATCGCCCGAGGGCGAGGATTTCATTCACCACGGCGAATATCTGGAGATCGAGGCGCCCGCGCGCCTCGTGCTGACGCATCAATGGGAGCGCAATCATCTCGAGCCGAAAGCGCTGACGACTCTCGAGATCGAGCTCACGGAGAAGGACGGCAGGACCGAGATGATCTTCGTGCAGAGCGGCCTCGCCACCGCGCAGTCCGCCGCGTCGCACGGCCATGGCTGGACCGGCGCATTCGACAATCTCGCCGAGCTCGCGCGCGAGCTCGCCGCGAAAAGCGAGTGAGGAGACGTCATGTCCGACGAGGCTCGAATTTCCGTTCCAGCCGATGCGCCCGAGATTTCCGGCGCGCGCCTTTTCGCCGCGCCGCGCGCGCTCGTCTTCGACGCTTTCTCCTCCGCCGATCGCCTCGCGCGATGGTTCGGGCCGAAGGGCTTCTCGCTCACGACGCGCGCTTTCGAATTCGCGCCCGGCGGCGTCTGGCGTTTCGTCATGCATGGGCCGGACGGGCGCGACTATGAGAACAAGATCGTCTTTCAAGAAATCGTGCGCCCCCAGCGCATCTCCTACGTTCACGCCGGCGACGAGGTCGACGTCGAGCCGGTTTGGATGGAGACGATCATCGCCCTCTCGCAGGAAGGCGAGAAGACGCGCATCGATTGGCGGATGCGCTTTCCCTCGCTCGCCGAGCGCGATCGCGTCGAGCGCGACTATGGCGCCGCGATCGGCCTCGAGGAAAATCTCGGACGTCTCGGCGATTTCGTCGAGGAGACGGCGGGCCCCGTCTTCGACGCGACGCGCCGTTTCGCCGCCTCGCGCGATCTGCTGTAAAAGGCGCTCACCGAGCCCGAGCGCATGGCGAGATGGTTCGGGCCGAAAGGCGCCCCGGTCATCGCCGCGCAAATGGAATTTCCGCTCCCGGCGGCTCCCATTTTGCCGAACAGAACCGCGATAAAGGAGGAGTCCTATGAAGATCACGGTTGAAACCAATGTGAACGCGCCTATTGCCGACGTTTGGCGTCTCTACACAACGCCAGAAGACATTACTCAGTGGAACGCCGCGTCAGATGATTGGCACACGACCAAAGCGTCTGTTGACCTGCGCGAAGGCGGCGCCTTCTCGTCGCGCATGGAAGCCAAGGACGGAAGCATGGGTTTCGATTTCGCTGGCGTGTACACAAAAATCATCCCGCACGAGCGCATAGCCTATTCATTTGGCGAACGAACCGCTCAAATCGACTTCACCCCCAGCGATAAAGGCGTTAATGTGCGCGTGACCTTTGACGCAGAGGACACGCATCCAATCGAGATGCAGCGCAGCGGCTGGCAGGCGATCCTCGATAGTTTCGCCCGCTACGCCGAAAAGGCCTAATGGTCCGCGTCATCGATAATGACGTTGAACGGACCATTCTCAATTGGCGCGCTCGCCAAGTGCGGGATGGTTTGCCGCGGAGATTTATACTTTCCCGCCGCCGAACGCCGCGCGCATCGCGCGGCCTCACGAGGCGAGCGCCGAAGAAATCGCGACCTTCGCCGGCGTGCTCGAGGCGATGAAGCACGGCTGGGCCGTAACATTCGAACAGCTCGAGAGCTATCTCGCGAGCCTTTGAGCACGACATTCCCTCATCACGCAATGGAGACGACCATGACCATACAGCCTTATCTCTTTTTCGCGGGCCGCGCCGACGAGGCCATCGCCTTCTACGCAAAAGCGCTCGGCGCCGAAGTGCAGATGCTGCTGCGCCACAAGGACAGTCCCGAGCCGCCGCCGCCTGGCGTGATCGCGCCCGGCTTCGAGGACAAGGTGATGCATGCGAGCGTCAAGATCGGCGACGCCATTCTGAACCTTTCCGACGGCTGCAGCCAGGAGGAGGCGACGGGTTTCAACGGCTTCGGCCTCACTATCTCCGCCGAGGACGAGGCCGACGCCGATCGCATCTTCGGCGCGCTCGTCGACGGCGGCGAGGTCCGAATGCCCTTGGGCAAGACCTTCTTTTCTCCGCGCTTCGGCATGGTCGCGGATCGCTTCGGCGTGCTGTGGATCGTCATCGTCCAGCACTGATCGCGCTTCGCCAGGACATGGGTCTTCAGCCCAGGGAGCGGCCTCCGGATTGCTTCAGAGCTCGCGCTCGCGAGCCCAGCGAACAATCCGTAAGATCGCGGCGAGCGCCACGCATGAAGCGGCGCTCGCAGGGGAGAAGACGCCATGACCATTCAACCTTATCTGATCTTCGACGGCCGCGCCGAGGAAGCCGCCGCCTTCTACGAGAAAGCGCTCGGAGCGCAGATTCAAATGCTGATGCGCTACAAGGATTCGCCCCTGGCGCCGCCCGCGGACATGATGCCGCCGGGATGGACCGCGAAGGTCATGCATATGGCGCTGAAGATCGGCGATGCGATCGTCTTCGGCTCGGACGGCGACGGCGAGGAAACCGGCTTCAAGGGCTTCTCGCTCTCCTATGGCGCGAAAACGATCGACGAAGCCGAACGCGTCTTCGCCGCGCTCGCCGAAGGCGGCGAGACGCAGATGCGTTTGACCAAAACTTTCTTCTCACCTGCTTTCGGCACGCTCACCGATCGCTTCGGCGTTCCATGGATGGTGGTCGTGCCGCAATGACGCGCGCGGCGCTCTATGCTTTCGGGCAAGAGCGCCGCTCCGCCCCTTCAAGAGGTTCGACATGTTGGAGATCATCGGCGCCGGCGTCGCCGTCATCATCGCCGCAATTCTGATCCTGGCCGCGCGCCAGCCGGACGTCTGCCACATCGCGCGCTCGATTTTCGTCGCCGCGCCGCCGGAGCGCATTTTCCCGCTCATCGACGATCTGCGCGCGATGAACGAATGGAACCCCTTCGCCAAGCAACCGAGCGTCCGCAATGTCTACAGCGGCCCGGAACGCGGCGTCGGCGCCGTCGATGAATTCGAGGGCGACGCCAGCGCCGGCGCCGGCCGCGTAGAAATCGTCGAATCCGTCGAGCCCACGAAAGTCGCGCTGGCCTTGCGCATGGATCGGCCGATGAAATGCAGCAATCGCGTCGAATTCACCATCGCCCCGCAGAAGGGCGGCTCGCTCGTCACCTGGGACATGAAGGGACGCCAGCCCTTCATCGGCAAGCTCTTCAGCCTCGTCATGAGGCCCGAGAAAATGGTCGGCGGCGTTTTCGAACAGGGTCTTTCCGATCTGAAGCGCCTCGTCGAGACGGCGCGTGAGGAGGCGGCGCAATGATATCGGCTTCAAAAATCAGACCCTGCCTCTGGTTCGACCACGAGGGGGAAGAGGCGGCGAATTTCTATGTCTCGCTGTTTCCCGATTCGCGCGTCATCGGCGTGTCGCGCTATGGCGAGGCCGGCCCCGGCGAGCCGGGCTCGGCGATGGTGGTGTCTTTCGAGCTCTGCGGCCTGCCTTTCATGGCGCTGAACGGCGGCCCCGTCTATCGACTCACAGAGGCTTTCTCGCTCTCGGTCGATTGCGCCGATCAGGCCGAGGTCGATCATTATTGGGAGAAGCTCGGGGAGGGCGGCGAATATAGCCGCTGCGGCTGGCTGAAGGACCGCTACGGCCTCTCCTGGCAGATCACGCCGCGCCGACTGCCGGAGCTTCTGAGAGGCGCCGACACGGCCGGCGCCGCACGCGCCATGCGCGCCATGATGGGCATGGCCAAGCTGGACGTCGCGGCGCTGGAGGCCGCCTATGCCGGGATTTGATATGCTTTCCGCGTGGATTGGTTCCGCGCATTGCTCCCTCGCCCCGCAAGCGGAGAGAAGGAAGGCGGCGGAGCCGCGCGCCGCTGTCAGTGGGAAACCGTATGACGCTCCGCCTGGCGGATCGGCGCATTCCGCGAAAGACGCGTCACGCGCAGCGGCAGCGCGCCTTTCGGCCGCGTGGTCAAGGCCGGCGCGAGCTGCAGGCGATGGCCGGGGACCGTCTCGACGCGGAACTCGCGCAGCAGAGTTGCGACGATCGTCGTCATTTCGAGCAGCGCGAAGCTCATGCCGACGCAAATGCGCGGGCCGGCGCCGAAAGGCAGATAGGCGTAGCGATGGCGCGCCTTGGCCTTCTCCGGCGCGAAACGGTCGGGATCGAAGCCATTAGGCTCGTCCCAGAGATTTTCGTGTCGGTGCAGGCACCAGACCAGAGCATAGATCGGCTCGGTCTTCGCGATGCGATGCGCGCCGAGCGTCGTATCGGCGCGCGGCTGGCGGCCGATCACCGCCGCCGGCGGGAACAGCCGCATGGCTTCGAGCAGGACCTGCCGCGTGAAGGCGAGCTTTTCCACCGTCTGCGGGCCGATCTCCTCGTCGCCGCAGACGCGCGCCGCCTCCTCGCGCAGGCGCTGCTGCGAGTCCTGGTCCTTGGCCAGCAGCCATAAGGTCCAGGCGAGCGCGACGGCCGCCGTCTCATGGCCGGCGAGCAGCAGGCCGTGCAGATTGGCGATCAATTCGGCGTCGGTCATCGTGCGCCCGCTCTCCGGGTCCTTGGCCGAGAGCAGAAGGCCGAGAATGTCGCGCCGCTCGCCGCCGCTCGCGCGCCGCGCCGCGAGCAGCTTCTCCGTTTCCGCCCGCAGGAAGCGCGCCCCTCTGCGCGCGGCGAGAAAGCCCGGATAAGGCGTCCGATTGGCCGGCAGACCGAACATTGCGACGAGCAGGCGCCAGGCGACGCCGCCCAGCACCGGCCGCAGCGCTGCGACAAAGCCCTCGCCGTCGAACGCCTCCGAAGCGCCGAACACCGCCTTCTCGATGACGGCGAAGGTCGTATGCGACATGGCCGCCATGACGTCGACGACGGCGCCGTCCGTGAGCTCGCGCCAGTCCTCGGCCTGCGCACTGGCGCAGGCGGCGAAATCGGGCGTGAGCGCCAGAAGCGTCTCATGGCGGAAGGCGGGGGCGATGGCGCGCCTCTGCCACTTCCATTCGGCGCCATCGGCGAAGAACAGCGTCTCTCGGTCGATCGGCCCGGAAAGGGCGTTGCTGGTGAGATCGTCGCGGCGGAAGTCCTCGGCGCGAGCGACGAGAACCTCTTCGATAAGCTCGGGGCCCGTCACATAATGGATGCGCGGAACCAAGGGCCACAGCCCTTCCGAGACGAAATAGTCCGATCGATAGGCGGCCGGCGGGTAGTTCTCGAGGTAATTGCGCGTCACCGCCAGAAAGGAGGGTTTTTCGCGCGGCGTGAAGGGGAGGAAATCGGAATCGTGAAACATTGAGAAAGCTCCGCAATAGCCGACCCGGCTCCGGCGCTGGGACAATATAGGGCGAACTTCGACTTTTTGTGGTCGGGCCGCGCCGGCCCGGCGGGACGCGAAACGACCCTCCGCCCGCGCCCGCCTCTCCCGGAACGGTTGCGTCCTCCCGCGATTGGCGGCATTTAGAAAAAATCCGTCACCCCGCGGCCCCGCCGGGCCCGCCCTTGAAAAGAGCGAGAGAGAATGAGCGCGACCGAGACCTCCTCCACGAACTGGCTGCCCGACGCCAAGGCGGCTTTCGCCTCCGTGGAGGCGCTCTATGGGCAATCGCTCGCCGCCGTCCGCGCCCGCGTCAGCAAGGACGGCAAGCTCTCCAACGAGCTCATCGAGCTCGAGCAGCACGCCGCCCACGGCCTCTCCTGGTTCGCGACCTATGTGCAGGGCCTGCGCGAGCTCCTCTCCTACGCCGACCGCCTTACGGCCGAGGGCGCCTATGGCGAGGTGGAAAATCTCCTCACCCGCATCGCCTTCGCCGAATATCTGGCGCAGGTCTTCGGCGGCATTCCGATGAGCCAGGGCGAATTCGTCCGCCTCTCGGATTTCAACCTTTCGCCCGACGAGGTCGCCGCGCGGCGCATTCCCGAGGTCGACCGGCTGATCGCGACCGGCGCCACCGCCGCCAATCGCGCCCGCCTCGCCGAGCTGATCGACCATCACGAGGCCGCCGAAACCATCGGCGCGACCGGCCTCGACGACACGCTGGAGGCGATCCGCAGCGAGATGCGCAAATTCGCGGCCGACAATGTCACGCCGCACGCCCACGAATGGCATTTGAAGAACGCCTATATTCCGCTCGAGGTGATCTCCGGCCTCGCGGAGCTCGGCGTGTTCGGCCTCACCATTCCGGAGGAATACGGCGGCTCGGGCCTCGGCAAGATCGCCATGTGCGTCGTCTCGGAAGAGCTGTCGCGCGCCTATATCGGCGTCGGCTCGCTCGGCACCCGCTCGGAGATCGCCGGCGAGCTGATCCTCGTCGGCGGCACCGAGGAGCAGAAGCAGAAATATCTGCCCAAGATCGCCACCGGCGAAATCCTGCCCACCGCCGTCTTCACCGAGCCGAACAATGGCTCCGACCTCGCCAATCTGCGCACCCGCGCGACGCGCGAGGGCGACGTCTACAAGGTCGTCGGCAACAAGACCTGGATCACCCATCCCGTTCGCGCCGATGTGATGACGCTGCTGGTGCGCACCAACCCCAATGAGAAGGGCTATAAGGGCCTCTCCATGCTGCTCGCCGAGAAGCCGCGCGGCACCGACGAGAACCCCTTCCCGGCGAAGGGCATGACCGGCGGCGAGATCGAGGTGCTCGGCTATCGCGGCATGAAGGAGTTCGAGATCGGCTTCGACAATTTCGAGGTGCCGGCCGAGAATCTTTTGGGCGGCGAGGAGGGCAAGGGCTTCAAGCAGCTCATGGAGACCTTCGAATCCGCCCGCATCCAGACGGCGGCGCGCGCGCTCGGCGTCGCCCAGGCGGCGCTCGATCTCGGCCTGCGCTACGCCAAGGAGCGCGTGCAATTCGGCAAGCCGCTGTTCGCCTTCCCGCGCGTCTTCGACAAGATCGTCGCCATGGCGATCGAGATTCATGTCGCCCGGCAGATCACCTATTTCGCCGCCCGCGAGAAGGACGAGGGCAAGCGCTGCGATCTCGAGGCCGGCATGGCCAAGCTGCTCGGCGCGAGAGTCGCCTGGGCCGCGGCCGACAATGCGCTGCAGATTCACGGCGGCAATGGCTTCGCGCTGGAATATCCCGTCTCCCGCGTGCTCTGCGACGCGCGCATCCTCAACATCTTCGAGGGCGCGGCGGAAATCCAGGCGCAGGTCATCGCGCGCCGCCTGCTGGAAGGGTGAGGCGGCTCGCTGGCCAGACGGAGAAGGACCGAACCCGATGCCGGTCGTGTTTCGCCAGAGCGGTTACAGGTTCTTCTTCTATTCG
>Ga0265297_10007107_pt1 | contig 15712 bp, 17 predicted proteins | sample Munlanlwell13791_FD_192502 | JGI IMG/M metagenome (GOLD analysis project Ga0265297, IMG submission 192502) | Leachate microbial communities from a municipal landfill in Southern Ontario, Canada - Leachate well 137-91 | ecosystem: Engineered > Solid waste > Landfill > Unclassified | place... | reverse complement strand
TTATTCCTTCATCCCCAGCTTTTTCTATAGCTTCTGCGATATAATTACCAACCTCGTAATCATTATTAGCAGAAATACTAGCTACATTTATAATTTCTTCTTTAGAGGAGATATCTTTACTAATAGTCTTTAACTCATCTATTACTTCTCTTACTCCTATGTCTATTCCCCTTTTTAAATCTATTAAATTAGCTCCAGCAACTACATTTTTAATACCTTCAGAAATAATAGCTTGTGCTAATACGGTAGCTGTAGTAGTACCATCCCCGGCAGTTTCATTAGTTTTAGATGCTGCCTCCTTTAACAATTGAGCTCCCATATTTTCAACAGGGTCTTCTAAATAAATTTCTTTAGCTACAGTAACTCCATCTTTAGTAATTAAGGATACTCCAGAAGCTCTTTCTATAATTACATTATTACCTTTTGGTCCGAGAGTTACTTTAACCATATTCGCCAAAGTATCTACCCCTTTTTTCAGTCTCTGTATGGCTTCTTCCTTATAAAATAAATCTCGTTGTTTCATTACAATTCCTTCTTTAATTGAGTTAATAATACTTTAGCAAAGTCAATAATTTCCTTAACCGCCATTTCTCTAGATGCTTGTCTGTATTTAGGAGGAATACTTGAAATAAAACTGCCATAGAATGCCCCAGATATATCCTTTACAGTCTTTTCTAATTCTTTAGCAGTATATAAAGGTGGTTCTTTCTTTTCCTTTGGGGGAAGATTTTCTTCTGTAGGTTTATTTATAATTTTTCCTTCAAACGGAGTAGTGGAAACCCCCTCTTCTCCTTTGATTTCAGAATTAATAATTTCTGTATTAAACACTTCTTCTTGATTTTGTAAATCTTTTTGTACTTGTTCCCAAATATCTTCCTCTACAGGAGGGGTAGTATTTGCATTTACAGCATCTTTAATTTTCATATTATACCTCTTTTATTTGTGTTAAAAATTTTTGATTTAACTTTTCTTGAATACTGCTCCAGTCTTCTTTTAAATCTACTTCCATTAAAGATCCCCAATTCTTGCCTATTTTGATTTCTGGAACTAACGGAACTATAATTTCAGGTATAGTAGTTTCCATCATCTTTTGATAAATTAATTTAGATACAAATTCTAATTCATTATTGGGAATATTAAATATTAAAGAATCATACACAGTTAATACCAATCGGGATCTTAAATTATGTTGTCGAATTACTTTAAATGCCTCTATACAGGATAGAAATGTAAGGTCTGATGCAGCACTTTGTATAGGACTATTTATAGCTTGTCTTTCTGCTTCCGCTCTAATTCCATCTTTGGGATGATTAATATTTAATAATCTTCTTTTTCTTCCGAATATACTTGTTACATATCCATCCCTTTTAGCAAGAGCTACCATGATTTTTATCCACTGTTTTGCTACTTTATATCTATCAAAGAATAAATTAATTATCCTTTGTGCTAATTGTACGGAAACCCCTAATTGTTCTGCTACACTCTTTGCTCCTCTACCATACATTATTCCAAAAATTATTAATTTAGTATCTTGTCTTTCTGATTTCTTAACATCTTTAGTAATCTCTAAAAACTCCGCGTGAGATATATTTCCTTTTGGAAGAACCTTACCTCCATAAGCAGCTGCAGCCATTAATTTATGAATATCAATCCCTTCAGCTAAGTCCCTTAAAGCCTGTGGGTCTTTACTATAGTTTATCCACAATCGAAATTCACAATTATTAACAAACACTCCTGCAGATAATGCAAAAGTATGACAATCTTTTACTGTAATATTATATACATCTCCTTTACCGATCTCCTGCGTTTTCAAAACTCTATGATTAAAAGGAATAAGAATATCCGAAAAAATATTAGGAAATTCTTTAATAAGATTTTGCAAGTTTCCCCATTTAATAGTATGTTTTGTTCTATAGTTATTCCAATTTTCTGGAGTTATAGGTAATTCTAATCTTTCTAATTCATGAATTGTCTTCTTTACGTTATTAATAACTACGAAATACCTATTCTCTTTGTGAATAAACCTATTATTTGCAGCTATTTTTATTTTTTCCTTTACTTCCGTCTTTTTAGCAGGGTTACTTTCCCCTATAAATTTTCTTCTGTAAATATCTTTATACGGTAGTTTAGCTTGGGATTGTTTTAACTTAGTTTCCTGAGAATGGTGTTTACCATACATACCATTTTTTTGTCCTTTATTAGCCCCAGAACGGGATAGACCTTCTTTAACTTTTTCAATCCTCCATTGTTTGTCTTCTTCTGATGCATTTTGCCACCACTCTATTGCTCCTCTTTTAGCGCACTCAGATAGAAGTAAGGAAGGAAAATTTTTAGGAGGTTTTTCTCCATTTTTAATTTTTTCCCAATCCTCTTTTGCATGTATTCTAAAATGATCTGACTGTGTAATTACGGCTAAATTTTCAGGAGAATTATTACAACCGTTTCCATCTATATGATGTACTACTTTCCCTTTTAAAGACTTTTTTATAACATAAGTAGCTACTAGTTTATGTTCATTTACCCATCCATGAGTAGGACAATGTATTTCTCTATATACTGTACCGTAAGAGGATTTTTTCTTTCTTTCATAAAAAGGAAGCAATGATGTTAAAGGAGTTAAATCTTTAGCTAAAATATCTTCTCCTCCCCTTTTAATAAATTTATGAGAAAATGTAGAATCAATGTATTGATTATTATCCAACGTTATTCTTAACAATGGTTGATTCTTCCCAGTCAATCTCCCATCTACCATTGGTTTTATAACTACTCTTTTCTCCTTTTTGTCATATGAGTATATATCAAAATTCTCCCCTTTTTGAAATCTTTCTACTAACTCTTTTATTTTTATATTCCCTTGTAGTGTTCTAACCTCTGTATTCCCTTCAAAACATTGTCCTTGATCGACTTCGATTAACCAATCGCTAGAACCATCAGGGTATTTATCTGCGCAAAAAATATCTTTAATCCCTTCAGCCGTTCCTGTTCTAGGAATATTATTTAAGTTAGGATCTCTAGAAGAGGGCCTACCGGTTACTGTAGAAAAAAGTAAGTAGTCCGTATGTACTTTATCCCCCTCTAATCTATTTAATATACCATCTAAAAAAGTACTTTTAAGATGGGATAAAGATCTATACTTAGCTAAATATTCACAAAATTTATTTTTCTTTGCGTATTCTTCTAATACCTCGTCATCTAAACTAGCATTATCTTTCGGAGTCTTCTTCAAAATAGGGAGTTTCATTCTTTCTATTAATAATTCTTTTAACTGCGTAGAAGAATTAATATTAAATTCAAAAGAAATTTTCTCCGCAGATTGTATTTTTAAGTAATCTTCAAACTCTGGATATCTTTTAGTTAAAGTTTTAGATTGTTGCCACTTCTCTTTTAATTTATTTATGATTGCATCTTGTTTATATTTTATATACTCTTTTACTTGAGGAGCTTGTAAAGATTTTTCTAAATACTCCGCTATTTCCTTCTCATACTTAATAATAGTTTCTTTCAAATACGGTACATCTATACTTACTCCTTGATATTCTGATTGAATCAAAATCTTTTGTATTGGCATCATTATTTTAAATAATACAAAATCTAATTTTTCTTCATAAATCTTAGGCAACATTGCTTTATAAGATCTAAAAGTGCAATCTGCGTCCATTAATGCATAAGGATGCATAATTTCAATAGGAATATCTTTATAGTTTTCTATTCTATTCTGTAACTTATATTGTTGTAAAGGCATATCATAAGGACCCATATCTGTATACTTTTCAGATAACACTTCTAGTCCATGTCTACTATTTTCATCTAGACAATAGTCCATTAATATAGTATCACAATAATAATTTTGTACTACTATGCCTTTGGATAACAAAAACTCTATATCGAAAGAACCATTATGTGGTATTTTCTTCTTATCATTTTCAAATACTTCTTTTAATTTATTCCATACATACTGTTTTTCTTGTTCATCCTGTTGATGATATCTTAAATCTATAAGCACCGCAGTATTTTCCCGCCAAGAAAATGTAAAAATAAATATTTCATCCTTCTCAAAATCTAACCCAGTAGTTTCCGTATCAAAACTCCATTCATCTTGAGTATTTAATTGATCTATTACCCAATTAAATTGTTCTAAATTATGAACTACTTTATAATCTACTGGACTCTTTTCATTATTAAAAACATTTCCATCTAGATAATTTTTAACTTGTTTTAAATCGTTTACTAGTTTATTCTTTTCCTGTGGATTTCTTAAAATGTATGCAGGATGAAACGTTGGAAGAATTTTACAATTATATTCTTCACTATCAAACCATTTTCCTCTAACTCTGGTTATTCCTCCTACGCCTTTTAAAAATTGTTTTAATGGAGTATTTCCTAATAATACTAATAATTCTGGTTTACTCTCTTTAATCTCTTTATCTAAATAAGGAAAGCACGCTTGTATCTCTTTAGGTTGAGGTGGTCTGTTTTCTGGAGGTCTACAGCAACAAATATTAGAAATAGAAATACTTTCTCTATTTATTTTAGCTTCTCTTAATGCTTCTTCTAAAACTCTTCCTGCGTCTCCTACGAAGGGTACTCCTTTCTTATCTTCTTCTGCTCCAGGAGCTTCCCCTATGAACATAACTTTAGAATTAGGAACTATAATAGAAGGAACCACTTGTGTTCTATTCTCACAAAGAGAACAATCTTTGCAATCTAAAGGATGATAATTCATTATTTATATCCAACTGAGAATTTTGTCTATATTATAATGTATACAAGACTTTTGAGAAATAGTTAACTCATAGTTATTATACCCATCAAAATCTAGTTTTTGTTTAATCTTTTCTCCAGGCAATCCTTTATCAGTATAGTATACTTCATTAACCCCGTGTACAAAAGCAGTAGAAGAATCATTAGATCTAACCCAGTAATATCTTACCCCTTTATATCTTTGTAATTCCAAAGCATCACTTAACCCCATTAAATGAGTGGGTTTAATAGTTTGGGAGGATGCATTTGCGTACGCACAAATCTTTTCTACTAGACTCCACCTATTCAATACTCTCCGTAGTGTTAAACTTTTAACATTGTTAGAAACTCCTGTTATTTCATAATCTAAAGTAAAAGGTAACCCTAAAGAATCTATATTGGGATGAGTATTGTAGTAAAAAAATGATTCTATAATCTCTGCTTCTGTTTCTCCTGTAGCCATGGCTAATATTCTTATATTACTTTTTTGTTTTTGGTGGTACTGAATAAAATCCTCTACCAATTTTATAGTTTCCTTTTTATTGTGCCAAACTTCGGGTGCTACTACTTCAGAAGCGTGTACATCTTCCGCTATTTCTAACAACTCTCTCTTATCTAAACTATACCCCAATTCAAAAATACTATTATCTAGTAATACGAAGTCTCCTTTTTCAGAGCATTCCTTATAAAAAGCTTTGTACTCGGGATGTGTTTTAACTAAGTGAGGTAAAATTAAATGAAAGTTAGATTTTGTTGCAAATTCTTTTAAAAAAGGGATAGGGCAAATAATTCCATGTTTCATACCACTCCTAATATTTTTTAATTACTTTATATAGTGTAGAGTTTATTGCTAGCTTTTTCATCAGTAAAAACTTTAAACGCCATCTTTCAAAAACTTCTTTTAAAAAAGTACCTAATATAGAAAGAAGAAATAAAAATCTAACAAAAGATATGAATCCTTGATTGTTAAGGTCATGTTCTTTCCTTTCCTCTAAGTTCATGACGTAATACTTTTTATACTCTTCCTCTTCTTTCTTTTCTCTTAAGTAAGATGCATACCATTTTTGAGCAGGGATTATTAAAAGAAATACAATTAATACATTTACTATTATTAATAAGTCCATATAATTCCTTAATATATTTCAATATCGTTATGTTTAAACTCTCTTATATTCTTACATATTTCAGGCACTTTATTTTTAATGAACATTGTAGAAAAGAAATAAATATTTCCATATTCATCCTCCCCCCTGTATAAAATTTTATTTTTCATAAATGCTATAAAAGAAGGAGTTGTAGCTTTGTTAAAAAGTATTAAACATGCTGCTTCTCCATTAAAAGAATCTATTACTTTTTTAGTAGTTTCTTTAGCATAATACGGAACAAAATTATTTTCCATTAACAACAAAATTAATTCAGTATCCACTTTAAGTAGTCTTTTAAGTGGTTGAGATTCTACTTTTCTATAAAATTCTTCTAACTGTTTAAACTGTTCCTCATAATTATACAATACTCCATTGTGAACTAAAGAAAAATTTTCTGAAAAAAGAGGTTGATTATTAGAAGAATCCAACCCAAATATTGCATATCTATTTTGCCCAATTATTTTATCCCCAAAGTGTAATTCTGGAAACTTTTCTATACTCCTTGCTCTTCCTTCCCATTTAAAATTTAAAAATTTATGATCTCTCAAAATAGTAACTCCAGTTCCGTCTTGTCCTCTTATATCTGAAAATTTAAGTAACTTAAAATATACATTTGTAGCAAACTCTGGGTTGTCCTTTACAATACATCCGGATATTCCACACATAATATTAATCCTCTAAAAAAGATTTACTTTGTTTTAATATTTTCTGAAAACTTTCATTACTTGGAACTAATGATAAAATATCATTCACTTTAAGATTTTTCCCTCCTGCCTCTATAAGAGCTCTGATATCATTATCATCTGTAGGAGATAATCTATAAAGCTTCAATAAAATTAATCCTTCTTTACTAGCTACTTTTATATTATTACCACTAGTAATACTAGTATTAAAAACATAATCTATTATATTTTGAGGTATTTGAAGGAATTCAGGGGTTAATAAATCTACTTCTACTCCATTAACTATAATAGCGTGTCCTCTAATTTTATTATAATGTCCTTTATTAGAAGTTAAAAAAATAGATAAATCCCCTTCATTTTTAAAAAGCAAGTCAATATCTCCAGTATTTCTTGGGGAAGAATGAAATCTCCTTGCTAATCCTCCTACTAAAATAAAATTTCCTTTAAAAGTAAAAACTTCTTCTAGGGATATTCCTATAGAAGATAGTCGTTGAGAAGGAGTAAATAAGTTATTAATCTTCTCTAAGTCCCTATCATAAGGAGTATTTAATATATCTCTCCAACTTTGACTCTGCATTTATTTATTCCAATTTTCTAAAACCTCTTTCCATCTCTCTTCTGATACTGCAGGATCTCTAAATCCTGCTTCTACAAATCCTTTAATTCTTAATTTACACGTATCACATTCTAAACATGGAACTACTTTTTCATATGTTTCTATTATTCCGCTTATCGGAACTCTCTCTACTTCTTCTTTGGGAGAGTAACATGACCAAGTGTGTTCATATGGTACCCCTAATTCCATACCAATTTCTATAGTTTCAGATTTATATAAATGAAGAAGAGGAGTTTTTAGTTCTATAATTTTTCCTTCTACAGTTTGCTTTGTTGCTTTATTTATTAAATTTTGATATGCTTCTACATATTCAGGTCTTGTATCTGGATATGGACTTGCATCAGTTGCAGTTAATCCAGTAAAAATAGCTTCTGCTCCTACTTCTTCAGCGTATTGTAAAGCATAAGCTATAAATAACGTATTCCTTGCAGGAACGTAAGTAGGAGGTATTTCTATAGAAAGTTCTTCTAATGTTCTTCCTTTTGGTACATCAATATTATCTGTTAATGCACTTCCTTTTGGAGTGGGTAAATCTACAAATCTATGTTCTTTACATCCAGCTAATTTTGCAATATTTTCCGCACAAGATATTTCTATAGAATGTCTCTGCCCATATTTAAAAGTTAATGCGTATAAATCATACCCTTGATCCTTCGCTATAAATAAAGTGGTGGAGGAATCTAACCCCCCTGAAAGTACTACTACTGCTTTTTTCATTAAATTCTCCTATGTCTTTAAGAGAGGAAAGGATTTTCTCCAATCCTCTCTCTCGGACCTAATTTAGACTCGGGAGGTAGTCTAAATTAATTTTTTAACAATAATGTTTTTTAGAAAATCTACTCTTTTTTGTAAATCTATCTCTTTTACCTTTATAAAAGGAATATTAAACTCTTTTAATATCTTCTTTATCTCTCTATCTATCTTCATTCTCCCTCCTTTATTTCTTACTTCATCTTGTTCAAATGGTAATACTGGTGGGAAGTAAAATACTAAAAAATTGGAGTCCTTAAAAGAAAACACATTTTTAAGTGTTCTTTCCGCCAAAGTTATAGAGTATTCTGATGCGTCTTTTCTAACTCTCGAGTATGCTATTAAATCTATAGGGGATCTATCTGATAAAAATAAAGAGGAGTTTTGTAAATTCTCCCAATATTGACACATATATTCTGCTGTTATTACAATTTGATTTCTATTAGTAGCAGATACATCTACTTCTTTTTCTATAACATTTTCTTTTATTAAATTCCTAACTACGTTAGAAGAAGATGTATAAGAAATTCTTAATTGATTTAATTCTTTTTCTATTTCTCTTAAAAGAGTAGTTTTCCCCGTACTTACTGTACCTACAAAAAATATGTTTAAACTCATTATTTTCTCAATTTTTTTGCGTTATTGTAATGTTCTTCATTCATTTCCTTTAAAACAGTTCCTCCTGAGATCATAGATATATTGTTAGGAATTCTTTCATCTTTAACTTGTACCCCAAGACACACGTTATTTCCTTTATTATCTTCTGTATTGCTAATCCTAACTATTTGTAATTTAAAGACTCCGTATGGGGAGAGATCCAACATATAAGAATCCCCTACTATAGTATCTTTAGCTAAAACTTCTTTCATATTTATCTCTTTCTATAGTAATATTATACACTATTTAGATAAACTTTTAACAAAAGATAACAATGTTTCTTCCATATCTTTTGAAATACTAAAATTTTTCTTAAGTTCTACTAAACTAACTCCATTCACTAATTGTTCAACTACATATCTAATTTGAAAAGGCACATTACTCCAGAAATTGGTAGAATTATACCCTTCTAAATTATCAGATGTATCAAAGTTTTCTTCCTCCTCCGAAATAATATTATCAAATTGTATTTCTTTACTCTTTTTACTATACGCATTAGTTAATGCATTATTAATAGACAACTTAAAGCGTTGGGATAATTTCTGGTTTTGATATATAGGGCCATATAATTGAAGGGATCTAAAAATCTCATATTTTACATCAGATATAGCATCTTCTCTATCTAAAAAATTTCCATAAGTACTTCTATTACAAGAAGTAAATACGTAAGGTTTCAATAATTCCCATATTTTATTAAAATGTCTTCCCTCTACTTCATATATCTCTCTTTCCTTTCCTTTATTAATTCCGGAGATATAGTAGGGTTTAAGATTATCTTTACAATTTTTAAAAAATTCTTCTTTTTCTGATGATGTCAATAACCGGCAAGCTTTTTCTGCTAATGTGTCAATCTGGTTAGAAATATTATTAATGTCTCTCATTTCATCCTCCCGAATAAAATTAAATGAATAATAATTATTTTCTTCCTTATAAATATACATAATTATTTATAAATATCCAAATTTACTTTAATTTTAAAATAACCAAATTCTCAAAATTTTATAAAAAAAGTTTGGATTTTTACTAAAAATCCAAACTTATATCATATAAAAAAAATATTTTTTTTTATTTTTTTTTAATAAAAATTCCAATTATCAGATTTGCTTGAAGACATAACATCGTATGGATGAATAGATTCTTCATTCCTTACTTTTAAACTCCATGCTAAAATTTGAGGAGTGTTTTGTAAAGTTACTTGAACATCTCTAGCAATGTCTTCTGAAAATTTAGCATTATTATACCCTAATTCAGTCACAAATTTTTCATCCGGTCTTTTTAAGATTGGATATGTAGGGGCAGATGCACATGCTTCTATTAAAGGTATTACATCTTCTATCCACAGTGTATTATTTGAATCTAATAAGAGTTCTACCTTAATATAAGATCTCTGATTATGCGCCCCCATACCTACTTGCTGAGCCATTTCCACATTACTAGCATCCTCAAATGCCTTTTTCGTTACATTTTTGTAATATTCCTCGGGGTCCTCTTCTTTAGAAGGAACATTCCATTCTAAATCAGAATACTCTAAATGTTCTAGTAAACTCATTTCTCTACTGCAAGGACATACTGAAGCTGCTATCGTATTAACTTCTAATATAAAATAAGTATCTTCTTTCTTTTTAATTCCTGTCATAGCGCAGGCATATGCCATAGGAGCTATTTTTTTACTAGCTGGAGCTTGTTTGTCTATATAATAATCAAATTCAAATCTTGCATAAACATCCGTACTACCAAGTCTCTTTTGCATTTCTGTTAATAAATGGGGTAAAGTGGTAGAAGAAAGTAATGTATTATTATTTCCAAAATCTACTAAAACTTCATTAAACCGACTTAAATTATGTCCTTTAGCTTCTTGAGGAAGGTTTGCAAATAATTTAACTCCTGCAGATATATTTGAAAATGTCCCATTTTTTCTTAAAATACGAGTGGGAAATTTAACATTTGTTACTCCAACTCTGTATAATCCAATCCCTCTAGGATCTACTCTATTTTGTACATCTGGTAATTTTACTTCTTTTACATCATTCATAACTTTTTAACTCCTTATTTAATGTAGAATATATATCTAATAATTGCTTTTCATTATACTTTTGAAACTTAATATAATTACAAATTATTAACCATCTATGCTTAAACTGCAAATCTCCTATAAATCTTAATTTATCTAAGATATTAAAAATTATCTTATTCTCTAAAACTTCATAAGATTCTTTAACTTTAATTCTTATTCTTCTTAAATTATCAATATTATAAGTGTTATCACTAAAGTTACTACTTATTAATTTATAAGCATCAGAATTAGATACTCCTTCTAATAATGCTACAAATTGATATATGTTGCCTCCCTTCCCGCAACTATAACAATTAAACAGCCCTGTTTCGCTATTAATCATAGCGCTCCCAAAACTGCGGTCATTATGAAATGGACATAAAATTTTTATTTCTGAACTATATTTGTCTTCCTTATAATCAATATTATATCTATTTAATATTTCTATCACATTAAAATTCAAAATATTTGCCTTCTTAAAGTCATTAATGTCCTGCATAAATTACATTGCGATCCCCCACATAAAAGAATGCGGGGTTTGCGAAAGTAGTAAAACTTTCGTTAATCTTTCCATACCTATTTTTTCTTAAAATCCAATGTAATTGATTAGTTGCTGCATCTATACCGTTAGCATCTTGATATAAAAATGCAACCACGTGGCAAACGTTTGCGAAATACTGAGATTCTGAAACATGTTCTAAATCTCTTTTTTCTCCTTCTTTTATTTTTTTACCTTCTCTATTTAATTGCATTGCTGTAATAATTCTAGAGCCATAAGTTCTTGCTATTCTTCTTAATTCTACTCCTAAATTTTTAAACTTTTCTGAAGTATTTCCATACCCTGTAACTGGTTCCATTTCATTTGCGTAATCAATAACGGTAGAAGATGGGTATTTCCCCGTTTTAGCATAATATAATTCATATTCTCTTATTAAATCTGCTGGAGTTGCTTTATCAGGTATATCCACTATATAAAGAGGATATTTTTGTTCATCAATATCCATTAATTTCTCTCTATATAAAGGACGGTTAATCATATTTAATTTTCCAGAAACAATATCAGAAAATTCTAATAAAGAGTGTCTTGCATCAATCAATCTCTGATAATCCCTTTGATCTCCAGAACCGGGTATTTCTAAAGTAGCTATCATAGTATCCGATTTCTCTATAAAGGAATAATTATACCCAATGTTTCCCATTACCTGACTTTTATACCCTCCTGTAGGAGCTACTATTAACATAATATGAGATTTTCTTAACCCTCCCTTTGTTGCTTTATCTAAATCTTTAATATGAAAGGGTATAGCAGTATCTGTAGCATTTCCAGATTCTATATCCTTATATTGTAACCATCTTTCTACAGCAGATTCATAAATAAATTCTCTATGTATCCCTCCTATAGAGAAAGGATTCATAAGATCAGATAAAGAAGATATATGTTTCTTTATTATATCCTCTACTTTCATTTTTTCTAAATCATCTGGTATCTTGGAAGACATATCATATATTCTACGAGAACAATACATATCGAATAAATCTTGTATCTTAACTCCTAATTCCCTTATATTCACTTCTATTACTTCTAAATCCTTAATTAGTATTTTAACATCTACATCTTCCGCTTTTTCAGTTACTAAATTATAAGTAGGATATGTAGAATAAGGAGGTTTAAGAAACTTCTTATATTCTTTATATGTCTTTTGGTGTAAAAGAGAGTCGAACCAAATTTCAGGAACATCCCTCCAAAACTCTGGTCCTTTCAAAAATGCTGCTAATATATACTTTTCTATTTCAGGATCTTGAAATTTAGTCATATTAAGAATTTAACCTTTTAACTACATCTTTTGTATATTCCGCTAAATATCCATTCGTAAATTGGAAGTTATCTGTTCCTGGTCCTGTACTGTTTAACGCGCATTTTCGATATCTGCAGCAGGAACTTTATCTCTTAATAATTCATAAACAAAAGCTATAAATTTATTATCGCTTTCTACTCTTCCAGATCTAATTCTTAACTCTTTCATTGATATGTCTTTATGATCTTTCCTATCCATATTTCATCCTAAAATTTGTTTTAAATTTTCGTCTTGTTTTCTATAAGAATGCCCTGTTAATACTATATCTACTAATTCTTCAAATCTATCTGTAATATTGTGGGCATGTACTTTAGAATCTCTTAAACCTTGTTTTGACAAATTAGAATTAATTAAAAGAGCTTTCTTATTGTCATACACTGATCTAAAAAAATCATTTACTAGTGCTCCAATAAATGTATTTGATTTTTCTACATTATAATCTTTTTCAATTTCTTCTATTACTAATAAATCTACCCTATTTATAATCCAATCGATTCTATCTTTATTACTTTCTACAGATATCCCAAATAATAATTGAGTTAATCTAGACATGCTAATAGAATAACAAACTATATCTTGTTTTATTGCTTCTTTCAAAATATAATAACTTAATGCTGTTTTAGCTAAACCTACTGTTCCTTGTATATAAAGACCAATTCCTTTTTCTACCATCTCTTTAATCTTACTGGTATAACTCTTTATTATAGCTAGTGGTATTTTATTATTTTCAGAGTATTCTTTAGTTAAATTTCTTAAATCAAAATCCCAATATTTCTTAGGAATATTTGCTTGTATTAATCTTAATTTTTTTTCAAATTCTACTACGCAAGTGCAATTTGTAAATACTCCCTTCTCTAGAATAGCGCCTTTCCCATCACACTTATTTTTACAAAATTTTCCTATTATAGAATCTCTTAAAGATTCTATTTCCTCAGGAGTAGTTAAAAAGGATTGTCTAGTAAGTGTCATAATAATTTTTTAAATATATCAGAAGAGTATAACTCTTTCTTTAGTGATTCAAAATCTTCATTAGTACAAGAAACTTCTATTTTTAATTTTTTTACTACAAAAAATACTTTCTCGCTGGTTATTGCCCCAAAAGTAGGAACGTAATCCTTTTGAGTAAAAAATACTTTAAATACATTATCAATAAAAAGTTTATAATCTTCATTACTCAACTTTAATTTTTCTCTGAATCCTTTAATTCTAGACATCAAAGGGCCCCAGCCTTGAGGCGGTATATGAAAAGTATGCCCTGTTAACTCTCCGTATTGACAAGCAAAATAAATTAGAAAATCCTTACTATTCCAATCATGTAAAGGTTTTTCATTTTTATTAAATTGTTTTGGCGTATCTTTTGAAATTTTTATTATCATATTAAGAAAAAATCTCAGAAATTGTTTTTTTACTTACATCTCTTATTTCTACTACGAACTCTGGTTCAGACAAGTATAAATCCATTCTTTTTTTGGAGTGTTTCTTTAAGTATTTACAGTTATGAATAAAATCTATAATACCGATAGATGTTTTTGATTCATGTGCAGTAATAGATCTCATACGTTGAAAAGTACTAATATTACTAAGCCCCCCTGCTAAATTAATAGTATAATCTAAAGTATTAATATCTAATCCCTCTTCAAATAATGTAGATACTACACAAAGTATCTTTTTATCTTGCAAATCTTGTATTATTTGTTTTCTTTTCTCAGTCTTATCTTGTCCTGTAAGATAATTACATGATAATTTCTTTGCTAATGCTTTGGTATGAGAAATAAAATCTGTTTGTACTACTACGGATTTCCCTAATCTATTTAATGTAATTACTAATCCTTCTACCAAATCACTTAAGAATTCATTATTAACTATAGCCTTATTATACACGGAAGGATATGGTCCGCTATCGTCTACAATTTTTGGTAACTTATACATATAAATATACGGTTTCATTAAGTACCCTTCTTTAATCAATGCAGAGTATGTTACCTCATAAATAATTTTACCAGTTCTTTCCTCTACTAAAATAGAATCCTCCTTATCTGAAAAAGGAGTGGCAGAAAGTCCTATTTTCATAGTAGCATTTAAAGTTTTATCGTACAAAAATCCACTGGTGGGACTTATTAAATGATGCACCTCGTCTGTAAAAATAACTTTAGCATTTTTTACTAAATTTCTTATATCCTCTTTATTTTGGGAGGATAAATCTTTTTCTTCATATAATCCTTTTTCTTTATACTTTTTATTATACGCACAAAAAGCACTTTGCATTGTAATTATATTTATATCTCCTATTTCACATATCCCATCACATACAAATCCTATAGATTTCCCTTCAAAGTTTTGTTTATATACTTCTAAAGTTTGATAAGCTAAATCCTTACTACGAACAAAAAATATAACAGGGAAAGAGTTTTCATTATCGATAATAGATACAGATATAAGAGTTTTACCACTTCTAGGAGGAGCTTTTAAAATACCAATTCTTTTATTTAAAGAAGTTAAAACAGCATCTTCTTGATAAAAACGTAATACTACTTCTTCTCCTTTAGCATTCTTATATATATTTGTTTTTAATTTAGAAACTGTAGGAAACGAAAATCCCATTACTTGTACTTGACACCCCACGGAAGATAAAAGTTCTATTACTCTATAAATTAACCCTACTCTAAATTTCTTAGTTGCTGGTTTAAATAAATGGTTAATTCCATCCCATTTCCCATCTTGATATTGAGGAGCAAAGAAAAATCCATCAGGTTGATATACTAATGTGTCATATATGTATTTAAGTAGTATTTCTGAATTATTAGACACAATATAACACCACACTGGGGTATACTTAATAATAACTATTTCATTAAAGTTGTATACTACTTCTTGTTCTTGCATTTATCTTTAGTCTCTATAGTAACTACGTTATTGTCTTTTATTATAACTACAAAATCCCCTATAGGATATTCACAATTATTTAACTTTTTTACTACATCTTTTGCATAATCAGGTAAAATTTTCTTTTTTATTTCGTCTATATCATAAAGCAAAACTCTTTGAAAATATCTTACAATAGCGTGATCAGAAACGGAAAGATCACTTGATAAAGAAGCAATTTGATTATTAATCTGTTCTAAATATTTTTCTTTATTTCTTTTTTGCTTTAAAAATTTAGATACCTGAGAATTTAAAACATACAGTTCTTCTTCAATTTTCTTCTTAATAGC
>Ga0265297_10007106_pt1 | contig 15713 bp, 13 predicted proteins | sample Munlanlwell13791_FD_192502 | JGI IMG/M metagenome (GOLD analysis project Ga0265297, IMG submission 192502) | Leachate microbial communities from a municipal landfill in Southern Ontario, Canada - Leachate well 137-91 | ecosystem: Engineered > Solid waste > Landfill > Unclassified | place... | reverse complement strand
AGGCCCATCTGCTCACCCTTGCCGGTCATGCGCGAGCAGAGGAAATACTTGTCACTCAGCGGATACGGGTCTTCGTATTTCGGATAAGCCTTCCTGAACTCATCGAAGCCGCCGTGGTCAACAAGGTTCATCGCGCTGGCGGGCCAGATCCTCACGACGGCAGCGCGGCCGTCCAACGCGAGACTGCGGTCCACGATGGCGAGCGCGCCCCATGGCCGGTCGTGACAGGAACTGAAGTTGCAGAGCACGCGGTCGGTGCCGGGGATGATGCGCGCGTCCAGCACCGCACCGGGTGACATCGTGTTATTGCCCCAATAGACGGCATGGCTGGTGCCGTCGGGATTCACCGTCCAGAGACCCTGCGCGCTGCCAAAGTTGCGGTCGACGTATTCCCAACGGTCGTAAAGGATGCGGCCATCGGGCATTAGCGCGCCGTGACCCTCGAAGAGCGTGCTCTTGCCGATCTGGTGGATGTTCGCGCCGTCGGCATCCATGCGGAAGAGGTTGGCCATGATGTGGCGGTTGCACATGCAATACTTCGGCTCGCGCGTGGAGGAGAACGCGATGCTGTCATCGGGCAAATAGAGTGGGTCAATGTCGGTGACGCCGCCAACGAACGTGAGTTGCCGCAGCCCCCTGCCGTCGGCGTTGCACTCGTGGATGTGGTAATCGTCCTGAACATTCTTCCGCATCGAGAACAGGATCTTCGTCCCGCTGAAATGCATCTCCGGGTCGCGCACGACCCCGTCGGCTGACTCGATGAGTGTCTTTACCTCGCCGCCCCTGGCGAAATCGATCGTCTTCAGCGCCGAACCGCCCTCGAATTTGCCGGTGTTGATCTCACCGGTCTGGAACATCGTCTCGGTGTTGTGGTGGTCCGGTTTGTATTGCCGGCGGACGACGAAGAGAATCGGCTGGCCGCTGACAAGCGGGTTGGCGACGAGCGCCTCGCGTTGGAGAACGGCAAACTCCTGCGCGCTCACGCCGGCATCAAGCCGCTTCAAGAATTCCGTGCCCTTGGGATAGCGCGGCCCGAAGGTAGCGACGAGGTCGTTAATGGCCGCGCGCAGCGTGGCCGGGCTGCCTGGCGACGGCAACGGCGGCGGCACAGGCTTGGTTGAGTGTTTGGCGGGCGGTGCAGCGAGAACCAACGACGACAGCATGAAGACTGTCGCAGCCCACCGTAATGAGCGTCCCTTGATTGCTGGCGTGGTCATGGTCATTCGCGCGGCACTCTGGATAGAACCACAGCCAGCGCCGCCCGTCAACGAACCTGAGCCACACCTGCGATGGCGAAGTTTGAAAACCGGCGCCAACTACTTCGCATAGCGCGAGAATTTCTTCACGAATTCCGCGGGCGTATAGCCGCCAGTCTCTGCCAGCAACGCCAGCCGCTTCTTGTCGGCAAAGTCGCTCCGCTCAAGCCGGATCATATAGTTGCAGGCGACGGCGTAGTATTCGGTCGCGGTGTCCACCATCCGCACGCGGGTCTTGCCGCGCGCGTCCATGATTTCGGGAAAATACATCGGCACCATTTTGCCGTTCTGGATGCTGACCATCGCGCCGGAACCGCCATTGCAAAGGAACCGGATCGCCGAGTAACCGAGATCGCGCGTGTATTCGCAGTCAAAAGGCACCGGTGGTGCGCAACGAACTTCGTAACCGATTTTCTTGTCCACAGCCTTGAGTTTTATCTGGCTCCTGGCCAGCCGCCGTTTGATCTCTTCCTTGATGGCGCGGCCGAAATCCACCTCCGACAGCTTCGGGTTGTCGTGTTCGTCATACTCCAGCGAGGCGAGGTTCTGTTTTTCGAGCGCCTTGAGATCGGCGTCGGTGAGCTTGCTGGCGACGCCTTCAGCAATGACCGCGACGCCGTCGGGCCGGCCCTGCGCGTAACGCTTGATGATCGAGCCTTCGAGCACGTCGCAAACCTCGGCGAGCGTGACCTTCGTTGTGTGAAACTGTTCCGGGATGATCGTGATCGTGGCGCCGGCAGCCTTGCCGATGCCGAGCGCCAGGTGGCCGGAATGGCGGCCCATCGAGATGACGTAGAACCACTGGCCCGACGTGCGGGCGTCTTCCATGAGGTTGTGGACAATCTCGGCGCCTACCGTGCGCGCGGTTTCGTAGCCAAACGTCGGCATCGAGCCGGGCAGCGGCAGGTCGTTGTCAATGGTCTTCGGCACGTGAACGACACGGATGGCGCCGCCGGCCTGCTTTTCCACCTGACAGGAACTGTAGGCGGTGTCGTCGCCGCCGATGGTGACGAGCCAGCCCACGCCGAGTTTCTTCAGGCCCGCCAGCACGTTCGCCATCTTCTTCGGGTCCTTGGTCGGATTCTCGCGAGAGGTGCGCAGGATCGATCCGCCTTGAAAATGGATGCGGGAGACGATCTCTGTTTTTAGTTCCACGGCGTGATTGGCATCGCCGCGCGCGAGCCATTTGAAACCATCGTAGAAACCGACGACTCTCTTGCCCTGGTTGATGGCCTCGATGGTGGCGGCCGCGATGACTCCGTTGATACCCGGCGCCGGTCCTCCACCGACGATGATGCCAAGTGTTTCGCCCTTCCTAACAACAGGTTTCATGATGCTTTGACTCCTAGAGTTCGGGCAGCGGAATCATACCGCTGGCAAATGGCGCGGCAAGTGTTTTGGGGCAGTGTGCCGGCCCCTCGCCGGTCATAATGTAGATCAACGCGGCGGTCGTTGCCACCGGAAGCACTTCCCGCTCGCGAGCCGGCGTTATTCTGATATAGTTCCGCAAATTCTCAGGAGAAGCAACGATGCCTTATACGACCTGTACAGTGCCGAGCGGCGGCAACAAGATTTCGATCCAAAACGGCAAGCTCAACGTGCCGGACCAGCCCGTCATCCCGTTCATCCGCGGCGACGGCACCGGGCCGGATATCTGGGCCGCCAGCGAGCGCGTGTTCGACGCGGCCGTGGCGAAGGCCTACGGCGGCCGGCGCAAGATCGCATGGTTCGAGGTCTTCGCGGGTGAGACAGCGTTCAAGAAATTCAACAACTGGCTGCCGGACGACACGGTCGAGGCGTTCAGGGAATACCTCGTCGGCATCAAAGGCCCGCTCACCACGCCCATCGGCAAAGGCATCCGCTCGCTCAACGTCGCCCTGCGCCAGATGCTCGATCTTTACGTCTGCCTGCGGCCCGTGCAGTGGTTCAAAGGCGTGCCGTCGCCGGTGAAGCATCCGGAAAAGGTGAACATGGTCATCTTCCGTGAAAACACCGAGGACATCTACGCCGGCATCGAATGGTCCGCCGATTCACCTGAGGCGAGGAAGGTCATTGAGTTTCTGCAAAAAGAAATGGGCGTGAAGAAAATCCGCTTCCCGAAGACCAGTGGTATTGGCATCAAGACCGTCTCCAGCGAAGGCAGCGAGCGGCTCATCCGCGCCGCCATTGAGTACGCCATCGCCAACAAGCGCAAGTCGGTCACATTTGTCCACAAGGGCAACATCATGAAGTTCACCGAAGGCGCGTTCCGCGATTGGGGCTACGCGCTGGCCAAGCGTGAGTTTGGCGCGGTCGAAACTGACGGCGGTCCGTGGTGCAAGATCCCCGACCGCAAACCCGGCGCGGGTCTCGTCATCAAAGACGCCATCGCCGACATCACGCTCCAGCAGGTGCTCACACGTCCCGAGGACTTTGATGTGATTGCCACCCTCAATCTCAACGGCGACTACCTCAGCGACGCTCTCGCCGCGCAGGTGGGCGGCATCGGCATCGCCCCCGGCGGCAACATCAATTACATCACCGGTCACGCCATCTTTGAGGCCACTCACGGCACCGCGCCGAAGTATGCCAATCAGGACAAGGTCAACCCCGGTTCCGTCGTCCTCTCCGGCGAGATGATGCTGCGCTACATGGGTTGGACCGAAGCCGCCGACCTCATTCTCAAGGGTCTCGATGGCGCCATCGCCGCGAAGACCGTCACCTATGACTTCGCCCGCCAGATGGACGGCGCCAGGGAAATCAAGTGCAGCGAATTCGGCAGCGCCGTCATCGCGAAGATGTAGCCCCCAAGGTATCTTCCTCTATTCGAGCGTGTTAACGCATTCGCGTCCCGGGATAAAACCGCGGATCCACGGCGAAATACTTTTCGACAATGGCGGGGAATGCACGTAGAGTCCGCGGCTCATTTTACCAATCGGACAACTTATGAACAAACAAGTCATTTCGTTTCACTACACGCTGACGGACCCGTCCGGGAAGACGCTGGACAGCTCGGCCGGCAGCGAGCCGTTATCGTTTGTCGAAGGCACGGGACACATCATCCCCGGCCTGGAAGCGCATCTAAGCGCGATGGCGGTCGGCGAGAAGAAACGTGTGACGGTGGCGGCGAAGGAAGCTTACGGCGAGCGCGACGCGAGCCGCGTGATGGAAGTGCCGCGCGAGAAGTTTCCGGCGCAGGACATCAAGGTCGGTGACCAGTTTCGGGTCGGGGCCAACCAGGCACTGATCGTGACGGTGACGAATGTCAGCCCGTCGCACGTAACGATCGACGCGAACCATCCGCTGGCGGGCATAGACCTGACGTTCGATGTGGAACTGACGGCCAAGCGCGATGCGAAGCCGGAAGAATTGGAATGCTGCCACGGCGCTCACCACGACGAGCACGGCGGCGGTTGTTGCGGCGAGCACTGACGGCGGCAGCCAGCGTCACACGCCCATCGCTTCGAAGGTCTTGCGGAAGTGGTGGCCGTAAATGGCGAGAGTGACCGCGAGCTGGAAGTGCGCGGGCCGGCGGAAGAAGGTCCACGCCAACAGGCCCCAATAGTGGAATCGCTCGCTGCCGAAGACGCCGAGCTGGACGCTGGAGTGGGCAAACGCCATCAGGTAACGCCAGTTCAGTGTGAAGCTCACCTTCGGCGCGCGATACTCGCGCAAGAAAGTGCGAACGCGCTTGTAGTAGGGACCGGGCGCGTAGATTCGGCGCATGATCTCCCTGTATCCTTCGCGCAGTTTTGCCATGTCCATGCGCGGGATGAAATTCGTCGTGCCATCCGCGTTGTCACCGGTCATCTGGCCCAACAGGCGTCCTTCGCGCTTGAGCCGATCGTAAAGCTTGGTTTCGGGGATGGCGTTGAGCATGCCCACCATCGCCGTAACGATGCCGCTCTTCTGGATGAACTCCACCTGCCGCTGGAAAATCGTTGGCGTGTCGCTGTCGAAGCCGACAATGAATCCACCCTGCACCTGCAAGCCGGCGCGCTGCATGCGTTTCACGTCGGCGATCATGTCGCGGCCAGTGTTCTGGCGCTTGTTGCACTCGGCAAGACCGGCGTCCGCAGGCGTCTCAATGCCGATGAAGACGGTGTCGAAACCCGCCTCGACCATCAGGCGCATCAATTCGGCATCATCCGCGAGATTGATGGACGCCTCGGTGAAGAACGCAAAGTGGCGCCGTCCTTTCCGCCACGCGATGAGCGCGGGCAACAGTTCCTCGCGGAGGTAGCGCTTGTTGCCGATGAAGTTGTCGTCCACGAAGAAGACCTGGCCGCGCCAGCCGGCCCGGTGGAGACCGTCCAGCTCGGCGATGATTTGCGCGGCAGTCTTGGTGCGCGGGCGATGGCCGAACATCGCTGTGATGTTGCAGAACTCGCAGTCGAACGGGCAACCGCGCGAGAACTGCAGGCTCATCGAGGCATAGCGGCGCAGGTCCGCTAGTTCCCACATCGGCGCCGGCGTCCGGCGAATGTCGGGAAACTCCGATGAGGCATAAACACGCCGGGCCGAACCGCGCTCAAAGTCGCGGAGAAACTCCGGCAACGTCACCTCCGCCTCATTCAGGACAAAATGATCCACGGCGGGAAACTGTCCATGTTCAGCGATGAACAACGGGCCGCCAGCAACGATGGTTTTGCCGGCGGCGCGGCAACGGCCGATGAGTTCGTGCGCCGACTGACGTTGCGCGATCATGGCGCTGACGAACACGACATCGGCCCACGCAAGGTCTTGATCGGTGAGAGCGCGGACGTTGGCGTCCACCAGTCGTTTCTCCCACGACGACGGCAGCATGGAGGCGACGGTGAGCAGTCCCAGCGGCGGCAGCGAAGCCTTCTTGCGAATGAACTTCAGCGCGTGTTTGAAACTCCAAAACGTGACCGGGAACTCCGGATACAACAACAACACTCTCATTATCATGAGAGCATACGCCGCGTTGCAGTTTTGTGCAAACAGCCCGGCTGGCTAGAAATGATGCACGAACCGCAGAACGAAACGCTGGCCTTCAGCGCGGTTGCGCGCGTCCATCTCGAAGTATGTGTTGCAGAACAGGTGGTCGTCCTTGGAGAAGTGATAGACCGCCCCGGGGCCGATGCCGATCACCTGCTCGCGCCGGCCGAGGACATCCTGGCCATCGGCCTGCGTGTCCGTAAATTGCGTGAGGAAATAGCCGTTGATGCCGACGTTGAGCCTCTTCTCGACCACTTCGTATTCAGCGGCCCAGTTCAGGTGAATCGCCTGCCCGGCCTGGGTTTTTTTGGCGGTCGGGAAGACGTGGGCATCAGGGCTGTCGTTCTCGTCATTCCAGAGGTAGTGAGCGCGCCAGGAGAGGGTCCACTTGGGCACCACGAACCAGGTGCCGGCCCAATAGGGATTGAACGAAAAGAAGTTGGCTCCAGCGTTGAGGTCCTCGTTCGGACTGTAGCTTCCCGTGGGCAGGATGCACTGGAATTCGATGCGGTGCATGAAGATCGGCCCGTTCTCGCCCATGATCGGGTCCCATTGGAGGTACGGCCCGACGACAATGTCGCCAATGCCGCCGCCATTGTCGGTGAGCCACGGGTTCTTGGGCTCCAAGTCATAGTCCACCGCCGGCAGGATGAAGTCCAAACCCCACTTGCCGCCGAGGAGCACCTTTTGGTCGGACTGGTAGATGAGTTGTGAAAGACCGGCGAAGACCTCGATGCTCGGCGAGTCACCACTGGGCAGCGACATGGTGTTGCCGCCGTTGTCGGCAAACTTGTTGGCGTGGTAATACTCGAAATACTGCGTGAAGTAGAAACCGGGACCCGCCGGCGGCCCGCCGTCAAAAAAGCTGGTGAGGCCGAGGTTGACGGAGGGCAGGTCGTAGCCACGGGCCGTGCCAGCGCACAGCAGGGTGACACACAGACCGGACAGAATAACGTTGCGCATCAGTTTCATCACTCACTCCTTGTCGACGGCCGGATGTCTGCTCCCGGCAAACGTGTGTATGCCGCAAGTCCATGCGCGATGCCAGTGTTTTTTCAAACAGTTCGAGTCCGCTTGCAAAAATGCAAATGTCACTCTATAGAAACTTGTCACGCGCGGAGGTTTTGAACTAGAATCACGTCTCGCGATGACAGTGCGGCTCGGTGCCACGGGTCGAAAGCATGCCGACAAACAAGAACAGCCGCCACGTGCGGCAACATGGAAGAGGTGTCACGATGATCGAGTTCAACAAGAGGGTATTGATGGTGGGTTACGGTTCGGTGGCTCAGTGCACGCTGCCGATTCTGGTCAAGCATATCAAGGTGCCGGCGAAGAACATCACCGTGATGGATTTCGAGGATTGTCGCGCCGCGCTGCGGCCGTGGATCGCCCGCGGCGTGAAGTTCGCGCACAAGCGCGTGACGCAAGAGAACATGGGGGCGTTGCTCGGCAAGTATCTCTCCGCGGGCGACCTGTTGATCGATCTCGCGTGGAATATCGGCTGTTGTGAAATCCTCCAGTGGTGCCACGACAACGGCGTGCTCTACATCAACACCTCCGTCGAGCTTTGGGATCCCTACGAGAACGCCAAGAATGCGCCGCCGACGAAGATGACGCTCTATTGGCGGCACATGAACATCCGCCGCATGACGGCCGGGTGGTCCAAGCCGGGCCCGACGGCCGTGCTGGAACACGGCGCGAATCCCGGCCTGATTTCGCACTTCACCAAACAGGGCTTGATTGACATCGGCAAGCGTCTCCTGGCCGACAAGAAAGTTCGAGGCGCCAATGCCGAGGAAATCCAACAGCTCATCAAGGACCAGAAGTTCAACCGGCTCGCGATGAAGATGGGTGTGAAGGTGATCCATTGCAGCGAACGCGACACTCAGATCACCAACAAGCCCAAGGAGGTGGACGAGTTCGTCAACACCTGGAGCGTCGAAGGCTTCCGCGAGGAAGGCACGACGACGGCGGAAATGGGTTGGGGCACGCACGAGAAGGAACTGCCGTCGCTGGCCTACGAACATACCGAGGGGCCGCGCAACCAGATATGCCTGGCCCGCATGGGCATGAACACGTGGGTTGCCTCCTGGGTGCCAAATTACTGCATCCGCGGCATGGTCGTGCGCCACGGCGAAGCGTTCACCATCTCGGACCGGCTGACGGTCTGGGAGAATGGCAAGGCCGTCTATCGGCCCACGGTGCACTACGCTTATTGCCCGTCTGATTCGGCCATCGCCTCTCTCAACGAGTTGCGCGGCTACGACTACAAGCTTCAGGAAAAGCAGCGCATCCTCAACGACGAGATTACCAGCGGCGCCGACATCCTCGGTGCTCTGTTGATGGGCCATGCGTACAATTCGTGGTGGACCGGCAGCGACCTCAGCATTGAGGAATCGCGCCGGCTGGTGCCGCACCAGAACGCCACGACGATGCAGGTGGCCATTTCGGTGATCGCCGCATCAATGTGGATGATCGAGAACCCGGCCAGGGGCGTCTGCGTGCCGGACGATCTGCCGCACGAGTATGTGCTGAAGGTTGCCAAGCCGTATCTTGGCAAATGGATTTCCAAGCCTTCGGACTGGACGCCGTTGAAGCACTACACCAACGCCTTCAAGGGCCACAACAACCCGCAGGTGGATTTCGACGACCTGTGGCAGTTCAAGAACTTCCTCATCACCGATGGAGACTAGGATGGTCACCCAAAGCACACTGAAGAAACTGGCGAAAGAACACGGCACGCCGCTGTTCGTGGTGGACCACGACGCGCTGCGGCGCAACTACACCGAGTTCAAGAAATACCTGCCGCGCGTGCAGGCGTACTTCGCGGTGAAGGCCAACTCCGACCCAGCCATCGTCCGCACGCTCTACAAAGCGGGCGCGAGCTTCGACGTCGCTTCGATGCCTGAGTTCATGATCGTTTACAAAAACATCAAGGGCATGCCGGCCAAGCAACGGCAGGACTGGATCTGGGACAAGATCATCTATGCCAATCCCATCAAGGCCACCGAGACGCTGGAACAACTCGACCAGTACAAGCCACTGGTGACGTTCGACAACTCCGAGGAAATCAAGAAGGTCAAACGCCACGCGCCGCACGCGGGCCTGGCGCTGCGGCTGAAGGTGCCGAACACCGGCGCGATGGTGGAACTGTCGTCGAAGTTCGGCGCGGCGCCCGGCGAGGCGGTGGACCTCATTCTCGAAGCCGACAAGGCCGGTCTCGTTGTCGAGGGACTCAGTTTCCACGTCGGCAGCCAGACCACGAACTTCGAGAACTACGTCCAGGCGATCAACCTTGCAGCGAACATCTTCAAGGAGGCGAAGGAGCGCGGCTACACGAAGATGAACCTGCTCGACATCGGCGGCGGTTTCCCCGCGCCGTATGACGCCACAGTCAAACCGTTCCGCGAACTGGCGAAGGTCATCAACCGCGAGATTGACCGGCTGTTTCCGAAAGAAGTGCAGATTCTCGCCGAGCCGGGCCGGTTCCTCGTCGCGACGGCGGCAACCGCCATCTCCAAGATCATCGGCAAGGCGGTGCGTGACGGCAAACTCTGTTACTACATCAACGACGGCGTTTACCACACCTTCTCCGGCGTCATCTTCGACCACTGCCACTACCACCTGAAGTCATTCAAGAAAGCGCCGACGCAGATTTGCTCGGTGTTCGGCCCGACGTGTGACGCGCTCGATGTGGTTTCGATGGCGGAGAACCTGCCCGACCTTCAACGTGGAGACCTGCTCTACAGCGAGAACATCGGCGCCTACAGCCATGCCTCCTCCACCTACTTCAACGGCTTCCCGCCAGCGAAGGTGGTGCATATAAACCAATAAGCACGCAGGATCGTTGGGTTATTTCGCGCCGAGAGCCGCGAGGATTTCCTCCGTCACTTTTTTTCCGAGCAGGTCGTAGCCGGGACCTTTGAAGTGGCAATCCTTCGGGATCTGCAACTCGGCCAGACGCGGCTTGATGAATGTGTAGAGGTCGTTGATGGCGATGCCGTGGCGCTTCACCACGCGGGCGGCAATTTCGTTGCGCGCGACGATGTCCCGGTCGCCGTCCTTGCCGTCCGGCGGCAGCGGCGTGGAGCTGGCCCAAACCAGTTTTGCGCCGGTCGCCTTCAACCGTTCAATAATCGTCTCCAGCCGTTGCTCATAGTCGGCGGGCGGCGTCCTGCGGTCGTGGATGCCGAAGTTGAAATGGATGACGTTCCACTTGCCGTCACCGAGCCAGATGGAGAGTTTCTTCAGGCCGTTGGCAGTGGAGCCGCAGTTCTCCGGCGCGCGATGAACGTTGACCTTGCCGGCCAACGCGTGCCGCACCGCCAGCGTGTAGCCGCGCGAGATGGAGTCGCCGATCAGCAGGATGCGCGGCAGCTTGGGATCGTCCTTCACATAATCCCACGCCTGCTCGACGCCTTTCAACGCCGTCTGCTTGTAGATCGGCAGGTAGAACGAACCGAGGCATTCCTCGAGTGTTTTCTCCCATGCGAGTTGTTCGGGCGACATGGCTGTCTTGCGCTTCGCGTCCGCCGCCTTGTCGTAAACAGGCGCGGTCTTGGGTTTGGCGGCGGATTCCTTGGCGTTGGTCGGCTCGCCGGCGGCGAAAGTTGTTATCGGCAGGCAAACGGCGAAGGCCAGCCAGAGGCCAGCGATTCCAAAACAGGCTGTCTTGTGTCGTGAGCGATCCATTTCTGTTCTCCTTTGTCTCAACCCGGCGGATGCCTGGCCGACCCGAAACCTTCTCATTTCCGGGCCAGCCAGACAAGCCGCTTCACCATCGGCGCGCAGTTTCCGAGTGACGCCACTGGAACGCGCGGGTAAAGTGCATGGTCAAATGGAATGGAGCAATAGATTCGTGGCGCGATGCGCCGGCTGGCTGGCGGCGTTCGTCGTGTTCACGGCTGGCGCCCGCGCGCAGGAAATGCCGACGATCCTTCTCTCGACCAACAACTGCATAGTGGCTTTCGCGGTGTCTGCGACTTGGAACGAAATCAAAGGCCAGATAAAGGAACTAAACGGCTGGGCGCGCTTCAACCGGCCCAGCGACCTGAACTCACTGCGCGGCACGTTGGAAGTGGATGTCAAGAACATCACCACGGGCAGCGTCGGCCGCGACGACAAGTGGCGCAACGAGTGCCTCGAAATCAACCGGTTTCCGAGAATCACTTTCACGTTGGAACGAGTCACCGTTACAGAGAACCAATCGTTCCTAGTATCGGGTCTGCTCACCATTCGCGACGTGACCCGTGCGCTGGTTCTCGGCGGGCAGTTCAAGGAAGAAGCCGGGTTCTACCATCTGATCGGCAGCGGCGAGATGAAATGGACCGACTACGGCGTAAGTGATTCCTCGACCTTCCTCACGAAGATACAGCCCGACACAAAGGTGTTTCTGGAGTTGTGGCTGCCGCAGAAATAGGCGGGCCGTTCCCGCTGACGCGCCACAGCCTCTGAAAAAAAGCGGGCCGCTGCCGCTTACAGTTTGCCGACCTCGATAATCTGGCCTTTGTCGGCGGACACGCCGAGGGCCTCGATCAATGCGAGCGTCTTGAGGTTCTCGTGGCCGCCGAAACGCGGTTCGACGCCGTCCTTGATGTAACGGAACCAGCCATCGAGCAGGATCGCCTCCGGTTGCGGGCCGGCATCCCAGCCGATGATCTCCGGCTCTTTGACGCCCGGTTTCCAAATGGCAATCTTCTTCTCCTTGTTCAGTTCGACCAACGACGCCTGCTCGCAATCCACGCGCAAGCCCATCTCCGCGCCAAACACCGCGAACGAGCACGAATAGGCGCACGTCGCGCCGTTCTCAAACTCCAGCCACGCATGCATGCCGGAACCGTGCTGGTAGGGACTCCACGGCGGGTTGAACGACATCGCCGACACACGCTTGACCTCCTGGCCGAAAATCGCCCGTATCGTGTCGATGTCGTGGACGCCGCGCTCCCAGAGATAGGAATGATGCACACTGCCGGAGTGATGCACCTTCGGCCGCCAGCCAAACTTGATCATCAGGCCGTTGGCGGCGCGGCCATATTTCCGCTCGGCGACCAGCCGCGCAAACGTGGCGTTGCCGCCGTTGTAGAGCGCGTTCTGGCCGACGCACAGCTTCACGCCATGCTTGTCGGCCTCGGCGACGACTTCGCGCGATTCGGCGAGCGACATCGTCAACGGCTTCTCGACGAACACGTGCTTGCCTGCGCGGATGGCGGCGAGGCACTGCGCGTGGTGCAGGTGCGGCGGCGTGATGACGATCACCGCGTCGGCCTCGACCTTCGCCAGAGCATCCTCCATCCGCGTGAAACACTGCGCCTCGGTGATCTTCGGATTCAGCGCGCGGGCGGCGGCGATGTTCTCGGGCTTCACGTCCACAAACGCCACCGACTCGAAATCCTGGCGACTGGTAAACAGTTTGACCGGCCACACACCGCGGCCGCCGACGCCGACATGGATGCAACGAATTTTCATGGCCGGTCATTATGCCGACCCCACGCGGCGCGACAAGCCTTTTGCAGGATTCGCCGCGCGGGTTGCGGCGGCGAGAAGTTGCGATTTGGGCCAGACATGGTAGCGTGCATGCGTAACCGAACATCAAGAAAAGGAAGACAGCGAATGAAGAAAGTCATTGGATTGTTGATTGCAGTAGCAGTGATGGCGAGTGTCGCGACACTTTACGGGCAGGGCGGTTGTCCCTCGTGCCCCGCTTCGGCTGGATCCAAAAGCTGCCCGCTGATGGGCAAGACGGACGTGCTGGGCAAACTCAACCTGAGTGACGATCAGAAGACCAAGATCACCGCCTTGCGCGAGGTGTGCGACAAGGCCGGCCGCACGCCGGAAGCTTGTGCGAAGTGCATGAAAGGCATCGAGTCGGTGCTGACACCCGAGCAACTGGTTCTGTGGAAAGCCGCGTGCTCGAAGGCAAAGTCAGGCGGCGGCTGCCCGGTTTCGGCTGGCTGCGGCAGTTAAACAGGCATCTGGAAAATTTGGGAAAGCGGCGGGCCACCCCGCCGCTTTTCTTTGCCACAGAGAGGTATCGCCGCATGCCCAAGGTCAGCGCGGGTTTGATCATGTATCGCCGTGTGAGCGGCGGGCTGCAGGTGTTGCTTGTCCACCCCGGCGGGCCGGTTTGGAAACACAAGGACGCCGGTTGGTGGTCCATCCCCAAAGGCGAGATGGGTGAAGGCGAGGACGCGCTGGCCGCCGCACAACGCGAGTTCCAGGAGGAGACAGGTTTCGCCGTGCGCGAGCCGTTCATCGAGCTGACGTCCGTGCAGCTCCGGAGCGGCAAGATTGTCCACGCGTGGGCGTTCGAGGGCGACTGCGATCCCGCCGCGCTTCACAGCAACACGTTTTCGCTGGAGTGGCCACCGCGCTCCGGCACGGTCTGCGAGTTTCCGGAGGTGGACCGCGCCGGATTCTTCAGCGTGGCGGAGGCGAAGGAAAAGATGAGCGAGCGGCAGTTCCCGCTCGTCGAGGAACTGCAACGCAAGCTGGCAATCCAAGGCTGAGTTGTCCGGTCCTGCGTCCGCTGCGCAACTGTCGGCTGGAAGTGCTGTTTGAAACCACAAAAGGATTTCGCGTGAAAAAACTGGTGATGTTTCTCTCTCTCGGTCTGGCGTCGCCGGCAGTCGCATTTGCCGCCGCACCCTCAGCATCATATACACCATCGGCCGCGGATTATCCTTCGATTCAAGAAGCCATCCGCGCCAATCCCGGTCGGATGGTGTATGTGCCCGCAGGTGATTACGACATCTCCACGAAGATTCACATTGGCCGGCACGGCGGAGGACTTTTCGGGCCGGGCCGCATACGACAAAACAATCCCGCCCACCCCATCCTCGTCGTCGAGGACGCGGATGACGCGCAAATTCGCGACCTGACCCTGATGCGGCCCGAGGGCAGAACCGACACGCTCTCGGAAGGCGTGCTGGGGATCAAATGCCGCAACCTGGTGGTGGAGAACGTGCGAGTGCTGGACAACCGCACCCGCACCGCCGCCATTGAGTTGCGCGGCTGTTACGCGAGCCAGATTCGCAATTGCCTCGTCCGGAATTATCAGCGCGTCTCCGTCGATGACCGGACGATGGACGCGGATTCGGGTTACGCGTTCAAATGCCTCATCGGCACCGGCATTGTTCTCAAGGACTGCCGCGCGACGTTGATTCAAGGCAACCGCGTCATCGAGCAACATCTCTTTCCCACGCCCGAGGCGAAGAAGGAATTCCGCCTCGGTGACTTCACAAAGAAGAACCACACGCGCGGCCGGTTCATTTCCCGGAAGGCATGGGAGAGCGAATACACCGATAACTGGCATCAGGCAACCGGCATCCACGTCGCCTGCCCAATGACAACGGACCTGACGCAAGTGGTCGGCAACTACGTGGAGAACACGGGGCAGGGGTTCGACATCCACGCCGATCACGTCATCGTTTCGCAGAACATCGTCCGAGACACGATGGTCGGCATGAAGGCCATTCACGGTTCGCGGAACATCCTGATCCTGGGAAACCAGTTTTCGCAGAACGATCTTTGGAGCATCTGCCTGCAGGCGGCGCGCTCATCGCACGCGGCGACAGCGGCGAAAGACGGCAAGCCGGCAATGGAGGCCAACGTGGACGGCGGCTCCATCGTCGCTCACAACATCATCTCCGACTTCGGCTATGGTCACGCACACTGGATGCGGGCCGGCGATGCTCATGGCGTGCCGCTTCGTTTTGAAGCCGGCCAGACCGGGGACAACCCGCCGCTCAAGGATGTGATCATCCAAGGCAACATCGTTTATGACACCGGTCGCGATGGAGCCGTGGTGGATGGCGTGGTCAAACCGCTTCCCCCGCGCTACACCTACGCCGTGCATGTGGCCACGGAAGGGAACGCTCCGCCGAAGGGGCTGCATTTCTCCAACAACATCCTTCATCCGGGCACACAGGGCGTCTCCAACGTCGAACTCCAGCCGTAATCCGCGCTGTCCGTTCCCGCGCCGGGGCGGCGCATCGCTTCACATCATCGGCCGTCTCGATCACCAGACGCAGGCCTCAAATGTGAGCCGCAACCAGTGGCCACGGACGGTGTTTGAAACGCAAAAGGATTCTCATGAGACACTCGTTAACCACCTTCTGCGCCGTTCTGCTAAGCCTGAACCTCGTGCAAGCCGCAGAATCGAAATCCTTTCAACCCAACGTCCTTTTCATCGCCATTGACGATCTGCGCGACTGGGTCGGTTATCTCGGCAACAAGCAGGTCAAGACGCCGAACCTCGACAAGCTTGCCGCGCGAGGCGTGCATTTCACGCGCAGCTTTTGCGCCTCACCCTGCTGCAATCCTTCGCGGGCCGCGCTGTTGACCGGGATGCGCCCCGGCACGAGTGGCGTTTATGGCAACGGCGACGATTGGCGGAAGATCGTCCCGGAAGGCACCGTCACGTTGCCGCTGCACTTCAAGAACAACGGCTACTATGTCGCCGGCGCGGGCAAGATTTATCATGGCGGCTTGAACCGGCTCAGCGACTGGGATGATTAC
>Ga0265297_10007103_pt1 | contig 15716 bp, 17 predicted proteins | sample Munlanlwell13791_FD_192502 | JGI IMG/M metagenome (GOLD analysis project Ga0265297, IMG submission 192502) | Leachate microbial communities from a municipal landfill in Southern Ontario, Canada - Leachate well 137-91 | ecosystem: Engineered > Solid waste > Landfill > Unclassified | place... | reverse complement strand
ACCCTTTGAGGATTTTGGATTGCAAGCAAGAAAACTGCAAAGATTTGATAACTGACGCGCCTCAAATAGTTGATAGCTTATGCGAGAATTGTCATTCTCATTTTGTAAAAGTTTTGGAATGCCTTGACGAGGCAGAAGTTGCTTACGAATTAAATCCGTTTTTAGTCAGAGGATTGGATTACTATACCAGAACAGTATTTGAAATTTTACCAATCAGGTCAGAGGTCGCACCGGTTAAAAAAGCTCCTAAGTTGGAAGAAAAAAAAGAAGGGGAAAATAAAGAATTATTGCCTGGTGACAAACCGGCAGAAATTATTCCTGTGGCTCCTCCTATGTCAGCTTTGGGTGGCGGGGGAAGATATGATAATTTGGTTGGAGAATTAAGCGGTAGAGAAACACCGGCACTTGGCGTAGCATTTGGCGTAGAAAGAATTATTGAAGAATTAAAATATCAAAATATTAGAATTTCTAAAGAACGAGCGCCAAAAATTTTCTTGGCTCAGCTTGGAGAATTGGCTATGCGAAGATCCTTGAAATTGCTTGAAGATTTGCGCAAGGAAGGATTCAGGGTGGCGGAAAATTTAGCCAAAGATAGCTTGCGAGCCCAATTGGAAATGGCCAATAAAATAGGCGTTAAATTAACTTTGATTTTAGGCCAGCAAGAAATGAGTGATAAAACTATTATTTTCCGCGATATGTCCAGTGGAAATCAGGAAACAATTGATCAAGAAAAAATGATTAAAGAATTAAGAAAAAGAATTTAAAGAGTTTTGTCTAAATTTTAAAATAATTTTGGTATGCGGACAATAGCCATTTGCACTTTAGGTTGCAAATTAAATCAAGCTGAAGCGGAAGAGCTGAGAGAAAAATTTGAAGAAAGGGGATTAAGAATAGTGGAGCCGTTTCAAAAAGCCGATTTTTATATTATTAAGGCCTGCGCGGTTACCCAAAAAGCGGAAAAAGAAACCAGACAGCTTATTTCCAGAATTAAGCGGATGTTTCCTAAAACTTATTTGATAGTTATCGGTTGTTTTACTTCCATTCTCAGGCTCGATCGTGAATTTATCGGAAAAGTTGACAAATGGATTGATAATAAAAATAAAGAAAAAACTGACAAACTTATTTTGGGGCAAATTATTAAAAAGAAAAAAGGTAAAGATGAATTAAAAAAGAGAACAAGGGCTTTTATTAAAATTCAGGACGGATGCCAGAATTATTGCTCTTATTGCATTGTTCCTTATTTGCGGAAAGAAATTTCAAATAAGCCGCCTCAAAAAATTATTCAGGAAATTAAAAATAGAGAAAAAAATGGCTGCCAGGAAATAGTTCTGGTCGGCACCAATATCGGCAATTACCGGATAGGGAAATATGATTTAAAAGATTTGTTAAGAGAAATTTTAGATAAAACCGCCATAAAGAGAATAAGACTTACGTCGTTTTGGCCGACCTTAATTGATTCGGAATTTGTCAAATTAATTCAGAATAATCCGAGAATTTGTCCGCACATTCATTTATCAATTCAATCCGCCTCAAGCGAAGTTTTGAAAAAAATGAATCGCCCTTACGGCCGTCAAGAATTGGAAAAAATAATAAAACAGCTTAAACAGATTAAAAATATTAATCTCACGGCCGATATTATTGTCGGTTTTCCCGGAGAAAGCGAAAAAGATTTTCAGGAAACTTATAATTTCGTCAAATCAAGCCAATTTTTAAAAATTCATGTTTTTAAATTTTCCGTTCGGCCGGGCACCAAGGCCTCTCTTATTGAAGATGAAATTTCAGATAAAATAAAAAAAATCAGAAGCAATAAATTGATCAAGCTTGGCGAGAAATTATCAGAAAAACAAAGAAAAATATTCATTAATTCAACTTCAGAAGCGCTGATTGAAAACAAAAGAAGCGAATATTGGCAAGGATACACCCCGAATTATTTAAAAGTTTTTATTTACCCCGTTAGAAGTTCGTCGGAAAGCTCCCTATATAAAAAATCTAAAGGCGAAGTCGCCTTTGCGGCTCTGACTAATTTAAGAAAAAAAGATTTGCGTCAAACTTCTAACGGGGTAAAAAGTAAACAAAATTTAACCAATCAAATAGTCAAAGTGAAATTAGTTAAATTTTATCAAGACGGTTTCATGGGTAAATTAGTAAAATAATCCGAATCTACAAATGGTATGCGAATGCCACGAATAATTGCATACAAATAGCGCACTACGAATGCGCCCATACGAATAAATTCGTAGATTAGAATTATAATATGAAAATTACTCAAATTTATAAACGAGACGGAACGCTGGTTCCTTTTAATCAGTTAAAAATCACCCATGCTATTTATAAGGCTGCTCAGGAAGCCGGCGGACATGACATGAAACTGGCGGAAAAACTTTCTGATATGGTGGTGGATATTTTGGAAAATCATTTTCCTCAAACCATTCCCGCGGTTGAAGAAATTCAGGATATTGTTGAACAAGTTCTAATCAAAGAAGGACATACCAAAACTTCAAAACTTTATATTCTATACCGGCAAAAACGCAAAGAACTGCGCGAAAAAAGAGAAAAAAACGAAATAGAAAACATACCTTACAAAACTATTTGGCAAAACTTGGTTTGGAATTTGGAACATTCCTGCGACACAGTCAGCAAATTAAACGAACATATTGAAGCCGGAATCTTTTCTCAATTGATAAAAGATTCAGAGGCGAGATACGATCAAGAAATTTTAAAAATAGCGTCATTGATAAAAGCCAATCTCAGTCGGATAAAATTGTTGATTATCAGCGGACCGTCTTCTTCTGGAAAAACAACCACCACTCAGAGAATTGCCGATGAACTTAAAAAAGAAGGAATTGATTTTGTTAAACTTGCAATTGATAATTATTTTTACAGTTTGGATTATCAATTGAAAGACGATTACAGCGATTATGATTTTGAAGGGCCTTACGCTCTGGACATTCCCTTGATCAATCAGCACTTGGCGGATTTGTTAAGGGGAGAGGAAATTGATGTGCCGAGATATGATTTTAAATCAGGTTGCCGCGAAGAAAAAACCGATAAATTAAAACTTAAAGACAATCAAATAATTTTAATAGATTCTCATTTCGGCATTTACGACAAATTAACCGAGATCGTGCCGGATGATAAAAAATACAAGCTTTATTTGGAAACCCTTTGCCAATTAAAAGATAATCAAGGACAATTCGTCAGATGGACTGATATCAGATTGTTAAGGCGGATGATCAGAGATGTTCAATTCAGATCATACAATCCAAAAGAAACAATCGGGCATTGGCATTATGTGCGGCAGGGCGAATTAAAAAATATTATTCCTTATATTCATACAGCCGATTATGTTTTTAACACCAGTCTGGCTTATGAATTGCCGATTTTAAAACATTGCCTTTTTAAATTTTTTCCGGAAATGATTGAAGCTTATAAAAATGATCCGAATCGCCAAGACGCTTACATCCGGGCCCAAAGAGTTTATGACTTATTAAAAGAAGTTAAAGAATGGCCGGACAAATCTTTAGTGCCTCAAAATTCAATTTTAAGAGAATTTATCGGCGATAATTAAAATGTAAATTATTAAGAATTATTTGTATAAATTTGTAAATTATAATTTGTAGCGATTAGTATTTAAAACATTATGGTTAAACCAACAGCTAAAATGCCCACTCAGTTAAGCGGGGCTCAATATCATATTAATTGCAAAAAAGGGGACTTGGCATCATTTGTGCTTTTGCCCGGCGATCCGGGGCGAGTGACAAAAGTGGCCAATCTTTGGGATAAGAAAAAAGAAATAGCCAATCATCGGGAATATCATTCTATGACCGGTGAATATAATGGCACGAAAATTTCTTGTCTTTCCACCGGTATTGGTTCGCCGTCCACTGCCATTGCTGTTGAAGAAGCGGCCAGGATCGGATGCCATACTTTTATCCGCATCGGTACTACCGGCGCGATTCAAGCGCATATTAAACCCGGAGATTTAATTATTAATACTGCCGGCGTCAGATTGGAGGGAACCTCTCATTCTTATGTTGACGCGAATTATCCGGCTTTTGCTCATTACGAAGTAATTTTAGCCCTAATTGAAGCGTGCGAAAAATTGAAAATAAAATATCATTTGGGAATTACTGCTTCAACTGACGCTTTTTATGTCGGCGAAGGCAGGCCCGGTTTTAGAAGATATGATCAATCGCGTTTTAAACATACCATAGAAGATTTACAGCAAGCCAGAGTAACTAATTTAGAAATGGAAACTTCGGCTCTTTTTACTGTTGCCAATTTATACGGCTTGCGAGCAGGTTCGGTTTGCGCTGTTATTGACAATATCGTAACCGGAGAATGGAAAGTTTGCGGCGAAAAAGAAATCGGCTTGGTAGCTTCGGAAGCAGTGGCAATTTTGGCCAAGTGGGATAAATTAAAAGAGAAAAATCATAAAAAATATTTTTTCCCATCACTTTTGAAATAAAATTATTTGTTATGTGTATTTTTTGTCAAATTATAAAAAAAGAAATACCGGCTCAAATTGTTTACGAAGATGACAAGATCGTGGCTTTTGAGAATATCCAACCCAAAGCTCCGATTCATTTATTAATCATACCGACAAAACATATTCCATCAATAAATCATTTGGAAGTTGGAGATAAAGAATTGATGGGAGAATTATTTTTGGTTGCCAAGAAAATTGCTAAAAGCCGAGGACTAGATGAATCCGGTTATAAATTAGTTTTTAATGTTGGAAAAGGAGCAGGACAGTCAGTTGATCATATACACTTACATTTGTTAGGAGGATGGAAAAGTGAAGAAGAAAGAGATATTCCGGGAATGCCATAAGTCAGGAGGAATATTAATTTTATCAAAAGCGTTCAAAGTTTAACTAATTAATTTAAATTAAAATTTATGTGTTGTAAAGGAAAAAAAGTTTTTAAAGGATTTGCGTTAGGAACAATTTTAGGTGGAGTTTTAGGCGTATTATTCGCCAAAAAATCCGGTAAAGAAACCAGAAAAGAATTGGGCAAAAAAATGGAAGAAATGGGCGAAAAAGCCACTGATGCCAAAGAAAAAGTTTTTGAAACCGCTAAAAATACAGCCGTGAAAGTTAAAGAAATCAAAGACGAAGTTGTGAAAAATGTTGAAGAAATTAAAGATGTTTTTAAGGAGTAAATTCAAAAATTAACGAGTTAATGAGTTAACGGATTGTTTTTAAAACTCGTTAATGCGTTAATGCGTTAATTAATAATTTAAAAATTTAATTTTATTTTATGTTTAAAGCTCAAATAGACAAAGAAAAATGCATTGGCTGCGGAACTTGCGCGGCAGTTTGTCCGATTAATTGGGAAATAGGGGATGATGGCAAAGCCAAAATAATTAAAGACGAAATTGAAGATTTAGGTTGCAATCGTTTAGCTGAAGAAAATTGCCCGGTTCAAGCCATTAAACTCACACCGCAATAATGATTTTGTCCCGCCAAAGTTTTTGCGAAGCGAAAATTTGGGTGGGCAACAAAATCATTAACCCGCCAAAATTTTTAAATAAAAATTTAGGCGGGTGCGCAAAATTCTAGTAAAATTTTATTCACTACGTTCTAAAATTTTAAGAATTATGGCATTTGAAATTCGCATTCATGGTCGAGCAGGTCAGGGAGCAAAAACAATTGCTCAACTTTTTGCTGAAGTCAATTTGACTGCAGGTAAATTTGTTCAGGCTTTTCCTTCGTACGGACCGGCCAGAGAGGGAGCGGCAATGAATGCTTTTATCAGAATTGACGATCAGCCGATTAAACTGCATTCGGATATTAAAAAACCGGACGCAGTTTTGGTAATTGACCCTTTATTGATTGAAACGGAAAATGTCACTCAAGGTTTGAAAAAAAACGGAATTATTATTATTAATTCAGACTCTTCAAGCGACAGTTTTAAAAAGAAACTGGGTAATAATTTCAGAATTTATACTGTTCCGGCCTCGCATATCGCTTTGAAATTTTTTAAGAAAGATATTCCCAATACCGTTTTGCTCGGCGCTTTAGTCAAGGCGACAAAAATTATTTGCTTGGACGAATTACTCAAGGGGACTAAAGAAAAATTTATAAAAAAATTAAGCCCTCAATTGGTTGAGGCAAATTTAAAATCAATTCAAGAAGGTTATAATTTTCTTAAAATATCATAATGACTGAAAAAAATAAAATTTTAATCGGTGGAATAATTGACAAACCGGGTTCGTCAAAAGATTATAAAACCGGCTCTTGGCGGTCTCAACGGCCTGTTTGGGATAAAACAAAATGCATTCAATGTTTAATTTGCGTTAATTATTGTCCGGAAAATTGCATACCGCTTAAAGAAGACAAAAGAGTTGAAACTGATTTTGATTATTGCAAGGGCTGTGGAATTTGCGCTCAAGTTTGTCCGGTCAAAGCAATAATAATGAAAGAGGGAAAATAAAATGACTAAAAATAATTTTAAAACAATTGCCCTAACCGGCGGAGAAGCCGCAGCTGAAGCGATGAGACAAATTAATCCGGCTGTTTTTTCGGCTTATCCGATTACTCCGCAAACGCCGATTATTGAAAAATTCGCGAAAATAGTGGAGAAGGGATTAGTAGAAACAAAATTCGTTTCCGTTGAGTCAGAACATTCGGCCATGAGTTTAATGGTTGGCGCTGCCGCCGCAGGCGGACGGGCAATGACCGCCACTTCCAGCCAAGGATTGGCTTTAATGATTGAAATTTTGCCAATTACCTCGGGTTTGCGTTTGCCGGTTGTGATGAATTTGGCCATGAGATCCATCTCTGCTCCTTTAAATATTCATAATGATCATCAGGACGCGATGCTGGCGCGCGATTTGGGCTGGATACAAATATTTTGCGAAAACAATCAGGAAATTTATGAAAATAATTTTTTAGCCGTTCGTTTGGCTGAAAGTCAAAAAGTGAAATTGCCGGTTATGGTTTGCCAAGACGGTTTTATCGCTTCCCATAATTTGGAAGGCGTTAAAGTTTACGACGATAAAATCATTAAAAATTTCGTCGGCGATTATACTCCCGAAAATTATCTTTTAAATCTTAAAAAACCGTTGACCATCGGAGCGTTTGTGATGCCTGATTATTATTTTGAAATTAAAAAACAAGTGGCAGATGCGATGAACGAAGCGAAAAAAGCTTATTTGAAAATCGGCCAAGAACTTAAAAAAATCACCGGCAATAATTACGGATATTTTGAACAATATTTTATGTCTGACGCGAAAGCGGTGATAGTGGCTATGGGATCTGTCAGCGGCACGGCCAAAGCAGCGGTTGATAAATTGAGATCTCAGGGCAAAAAAGTCGGTTTGTTGAAAATTAATTTATACCGGCCGTTTCCTTATCAAGAAGTGGAAAAAGTTTTAAATAAAATAAAATTTGTCGGTATTTTGGAAAGAGTAATGGGTTGCGGTTCAATAACTCCATTAACCAGCGATATCAGCGAATGCTTGAATTCAAAAACCTCAAGACAAGCTTATATTTTGGGATTGGGCGGAAGAGATATTCAAATGGAAGAAATAGAAGGAATTTTTAATGATTTGCTTAAAGGAAAATTAAGTAAAGAACCGAAATATGTTGGACTTAAAAACTAGCTTCTTAGCTTGTAGCTTTTTAGCTTTTTAGGATTAATATGATTATAGAAATCAATAAGTTAATAAAATTTAATCTCAGTAAGAATTTTATTAAATTGATTTTGAAAAGAATTTTGCAAGAAACCGCCAAGAAAATTCCAAAAGTTAAAAATATCGCTTCTTTCTCCATTGTTTTTACGAACGAAAAAACGATTCAGGCGATTAATAAAAAATATCGGAAAATCAATAAAGCCACTGACGTTTTGTCTTTCAGTGATCCGGCCGAAATTATAATTTGCTGGTCCCAGCTTACGAAACAGGCAAAAGAATTCAAACACACTCAAATTGAAGAATTGAAAATTTTATTGGTTCACAGCGTTTTGCATATTTTGGGACACGATCATCGTTTTGAAAAAGAAAAAAATAAAATGGACAAACTCGCTAATCAAATACTTAGAGTAATATAAATGTTTTTTAATCTTTTAATCAAAAGTTTCGCCAATGCTTTTCGGGGGATAGGCTATACCTTCCGCCACGAAGTCAGTTTCAGAATTCAGATTGTCTTTGCAATTGTTGTTTTAATCGGCGCTTTTTATCTGCCCTTGAGAACTTTGGAAAGAGTGGTGATTATTTTACTGGTGGCCATGGTCTTGATTTTGGAACTGGCCAATTCGGTACTGGAAAGAGTGGTTGATTTATTTCAGCCGAAAATAGATTATATCGCCAAAGCGGTTAAAGATATTATGGCCGCGGCAGTTTTCGTGGCCGCCTTGGCTTCGGTCGTGGTGGGATTGATTATTTTTGTACCATATTTAAAATTTTTGATATAATAGAGTGTCGCGAATTTCGCCTTCACTCAACGCTCCAAATCCTTGAAAATTAAAGTTGTTTTGCTTTAGAAAAATTCATAACTCCTCCCAAAGAGGTCGTCAAACAGATGAATTTTTTTGCAAAACTCCTTAATTTTCTAAGGTTTTTCCGCGACATCGTTCAGGCGAATTTCGCTATAAATAATAATTTAATGTTAAAATGTTTCCATGTTAAAATGTTAAAATGATTTTCATATGTCTTCAAAAGAAATAATTGCAGGAATTGACCTTGGGTCAAAATCAATAAAAATCGCCGTTGGGCAAGAAGTTGCCGGTGAGTTGAATATTATCGGCTTAGCCGAAGAACCATCGGAAGGAATTTCAAAAGGAATGATTATCAGCATTGAAGATACCATTTCTTCTCTTTCTTCTTGTCTTGAAAAAATTGATAAAATGATAAGCATGCAAATAGAGCATGCTTATATCGGTATTTCCGGTTCGCATATTATTTCACAGGAAAGCAAAGGAGTGATAGCCATTTCCCGAGCTGACGGAGAAATAAAAGACGATGACGTCAGAAGAGTTTTGGAAGCGGCTCAAACCGTGGTTACGCCGCCGAATTATGAATTCATTCACAGCATCCCGAGAAGTTTTACGGTTGATAATCAGCCGGGAATTTTAGATCCGATTGGCATGACCGGCGTGCGCTTGGAAGTTGAATCGCAAATTATTCTAGGCCTTTCAAATCAAATTAAAAATTTAACAAAATGTTTTTATCGCGTTGGCGTTAACATTGATGATAAAATTTTATCAGTTTTAGCCGCCTCTGAAACAGTGCTTTCCAGAAGACAAAGAGATTTCGGCGTGGCCGTGATCAATTTGGGACACACCACTACCAGTGTGGTTGTTTTTGAAGAAGGAGATATTTTATTGGCAAAAGTATTGCCCATTGGCGCCCGCCATATTACCGGCGATATTTCACTCGGCTTGAAAATTCCTCTTGATTTGGCTGAAGCGATAAAATTAAGATACGGAACAACTTTGCCCGATAAAGTGGATAAACACGAACAAATCAATTTGAAAGATTTGGACGAAAACGAAGAAGGCTTGGTTTCCAGAAAAGAAGTGGCAAAAATCATTGAAGCAAGGTGCGAAGAAATTTTTGAAATAGTTGATAAAGAATTAATGACCGTGGCCAGAAGCGGCAAATTACCGGCCGGCGTGGTCTTAATCGGCGGGGGATCAAAATTGGACGGATTGGTGGAAACAGCCAAAAGTGTTTTCAAAACTCCGGCTTCAATCGGCGTGTCTCAAGGATTTACGAGCGGAATCAACAAATCTTATGACCCGATGTTTTCCACAGCCGTGGGTTTGGTTTTATACGGACCGAAGAGCAGCATCAAAAACACAAAAGTTCTCAAAAATGAAACTTTTTCAAAAGTGAAAAAAATGTTTAAAAATTTAATGCCTTTTTAAACTATGGCTCAATCTAAAAATCAGTCGTCAAAGTTGGCGGTAAAAATAAAAGTTGTTGGAATCGGCGGAGCGGGTGGGGCGACTATCGGCAGACTGATTAAAGCTAAAATAAACAATATTGAATACATCGCCATTAATACTGATTTTAAATCTCTGGATTCAATAAAAGGCAAGGTTCAAAAAATAAAAATTGGCAAAAAAATCACCAAAGGATTGGGAACGGGAATGAATTTGGAACTGGGCAGAATGGCGATTGAAGAAAATATCAATGATGTAAAAAAATCTTTGAACAATGCTGACTTGATTTTTATCGTTTCCGGATTGGGCGGGGGAACAGGCAGCGTGGTAACGCCCATTGTGGCGGAATTAGCGAAAAAAAACGGAGCTCTTGTTATCGGCGTAATGACTACGCCTTTTATTTTTGAAGGAGCTCAGCGTAAGCATATTGCCGACGAAGCTCTTAAAAAAATAATTCATCGCGTTGACGCGATGGTTACCATTCCGAATAGCCGGCTTTTGCAGACTATTGATAAATCAACTCCTTTATTGGAAGCGTTTAATATTTCCGCTGAAATTTTAAAACAGGCGATAGAAGGAATTTATAATATTCTTAACTTACCCGGCTTGATTAATATAGATTTTGTTGAAGTCAAATCGGTTATTGAAAGCGCCGGCGAAACAATACTTGGCATGGGGACGGCCGAGGGAGCGGACAGAGCCAGACAAGCCGCGAAATTGGCCTTGGAAAATCCCTTGATAGATATCTCCATCAAGGGAGCGAAAAAAGTTCTTTGCACTATCAGCGGCGGTCCGGATTTGACAATGAATGAAGTTTATGAAGTCACTCAGGAAATCACCAATCAAATCGGCAAGGACGCGCAAATTATTTTCGGCGCGGTGACTGATGATAATTTGAAAAATCAAGTCAAGGTGACGATTGTCGCCACCGGTTTCAGCCAATTGCATTCTTATATGCCTATTTTTGAGGCGTTCCACAAAAAAGAATTTACCGAAACTCCGCTGCCTCAAAAATTATCGCCCAAAGAAGAGAAAAAAGAAATATTGAAAATAGAGCCGATTTCAAAACAAGAATATAAATCAAAGTTTCAAAACAACAGCGAATTGTCGGAAGATGAATTGGAAATTCCCGCTTATTTGAGAAAGAAAAAGGGGTAATAAAAATTGAAAAATTATTTCATACACTTTATTGACATATGAAAAAAGAAATTAAAAAACCGAAAATTGCTATCTATCAAGCGATTGGAGATGAGCAAAAAATCAGCGTCAGAATTGAAGATGAGAATGTTTGGTTGACACAAAAGCTTATTGCCGATCTTTTTGATGTGAGCGTTCCAACGGTCAACGAACATCTGAAAAACATATTTGAAAGCGGTGAATTGGATAAAAATTCAGTTATTAGGAATTTCCTAATAACTGCCACAGATGGCAAGGAATATAAAGCGAAACACTACAATCTTGATACGATTTTAGCGATCGGCTATTGCGTACGGTCTGAAAGAGGAATACAGTTTCGTAAATGGGCGACCGAAAGGTTGCGGGAATACCTGATTAAGGGTTTTACTATGGATGACGAACGGCTCAAACAGGGTGGCGGTAGGGCGCGATATTTCCAGGAATTATTGCAACGAGTGAGGGATATTCGGAGCAGTGAGAGAATGTTTTATCAAAAAGTAACTGATATTTACGCGACAAGCATTGATTATAAAGTTGACGCAGAACTGACGCAAAAATTTTTTGCCACCGTGCAAAATAAAATGCACTATGCCGTGCATGGCCATACGGCGGCGGAAATTATCGCTCGGCGCGCTGATAGTAAAAAACCTCTGATGGGACTCACTAGTTTTAAAAATAATTACATTACGGCAAACGATATTGTTGTTGCTAAAAACTATTTGACCGAACCGGAAATAAATCAATTAAATATGATCGTCTCGCTTTATATTGATTTTGCGGAATTACAAGCCAGTAGCGGACGTTTAATGAAAATGCAGGATTGGATTAAAAAATTGGATGAATTTTTGACCATTTCTGAAAAAAAATTATTACATTCAGCCGGCAAGGTGAGCGCGGAACAGGCAGAAAAGAAGGCATTGGCAGAATATGAAAAATACCGCACAGAAGGAGATAAAAAATATATTTCTGATTTTGACCGCGAGGTGAAGAAACTTTTAGATACGGAGAAAACAAGAATATAAATCCAAGTTTCAAAATAACAGCGAATTGTCGGAAGATGAATTGGAAATTCCCGCTTATTTGAGAAAGAAAAAGGGGTAATTTGAAATCGCTAATAATTAAAAGTATAATAAATTTATGGAAGAGTTTGGTATTAAAGAATTAGAAAAAATTATTGACGAGGGTAATTTCAATTTTTTAATTAAAAAAATAGAGAATGATTTTTTTGATTGTAAAAGCCAAATATACGATCTGGGAAATTCTCATTCCAAACGAGAATTAGCCAAAGATGTTAGTTCTTTTGCTAATTTGAATGGCGGTTATATTTTAATCGGGCCAAAAACCGAAAAGAGCGAAACTCATTTTGGCGAGGAAGTTAAAGAAATAAGTTTTATTAATAGAATTTTAATTGATACAGAACAATATAATAGTGTGATTAATGATTGGATTTTTCCTAAAGTTGATGGAGTAGAAATAAAATGGATAACAATAAAAGAAGGAGAAAAAGGGATTTTAATAATTAAAGTCCCTCCTCAAAAAGAAAATCAAAAACCGTTTTTAATTAAAAAAATTATAGATGAAAATGGAAAGAATTCGGAAATAATATTTGGTTACTCTAAAAGGAAACAAGATAAAAGCGAATCATTAACAATTGAAAATATTCACAGAATAGTAAGAGACGGATTATTCTATGATAAAAATATTGAAAGTCGTTTTAATAATTTAGAATCTATATTACAATCCTCTTCAAAAGAAGTAGGGGAAGAACAAAAAGATAAAGATATGATTAACAAGGGAGTTATTAAGATTTTAGAATCATATGGTGACAATAATAAATAAAAGGATGATCATATTGATTGCATATCCCCAAGAAAAAATAGGGGAGCTGAAATCATTATTTACCAACGAAGAAGGGAGTATAAAAAGAAAATTAGAAAATCCGCCACTAAATGCGGGAAAAATTAGATATATGGGATGGGATCTTGAAACATTAGATCAAGGCAAAATTTTAGAAGGACAATTTGTAAGAGTCCAAAATGGCAACAGGAAAACTATTGATTTGTATAAAAATGGTACTTTGTTTTTTTCTGGGCTAGCAGATAAAGATTTTTTAGCGCATGCAAGCGATGATGGGCTTAGAATTAATTCAATAGCTCTAATAGAACTTGTTTATAATTTTATGTCTTTTTATCAAGAAGTTATTAACGATTTGACTATTAAACCGAGTACGATTTTAGTAGGGTTTAGTTTTTTAAATATGCATCTTAATAGTGAAAAAAGTTATCTAGTAGAAGGATGGAGTAATGATTTTCCTTCACTCATAAAACACGAAGCTTCCTTAAATGACTATTCTCTTGAGAAACCAATAGATTTTAAAGTAGCGGATTTCAAAGCGGAGAAAATAGGAGAGATTGCTTACAAAGTAGTAGAAAATATATATTTATGGTTTGGGGTACCTCTTGATAGTGGAAATATTCCCTATATAAAAATAGAAAATTCAGTCAAGAGTATTGACATAGAAAAAATTAAAAATATTTAATCTAAATTTAGGGGTTTAATAAATATAATAAGAAATAGTCTTATCAGAAAAATCGACAATAATTTAAATCTATGAAAAAACAATTCTCATTTTTTAAAATTACAATAATCATTTTAATATTTGGTGTTTTTGCATTTGTCAATCAAGTTTATGCAGAAACAAATGATTATCAACTAAATAAAAATGATGTTCAATATACGATAACGCCATTAATATTTAATGAAGGGGACAGAGAGCCAATTGAGTTAAAACTTAAAATATTGTCATCAAATTTTGATTATACTAAAATTAAGTCTGTTTATTTTAAATTTTATAATTATTCTGACGATTTACGTTTTTCTTTTTCTAAAGGAATTTTTGAAAATGATTGGAATACAGATAATAAAGAATTCACATTTAGTATGGCGAATGATTGGTCTACAAGATATAATGCCGAATTAATTTCAATTGATTACCAGATTAAATATCAAAATACTTTATATTCTATTCCAATTGATGATGAAACCAAAATAATAGTTATACCGACAGTGCCAATTACTTGTAATTCCTTTATTTATTCTAATTGGTCTTCTTGCTCTGAGGGCGGTCAGCAAACAAGATCTATAATTTCATCTTCTCCAAGTGGATGTTCTGGGGGCAATCCTGTTTCAACCCAAAGTTGTACTTATGTTTCACCCGTTTGCACCTCATGGACTTATTCTGATTGGTCCTCGTGTCAATCTGGTGACACAAAAATCAGAACCATAATTTCATCTTCACCAAATGGTTGCACAGGCGGCAACCCCATTTTAACTCAATCCTGTACTTATATTGCACCAACTTGTACTTCGTGGATTTATTCTGATTGGGGCACGTGTTCAGACAACGGGCAGCAAACAAGATCTATAATTTCATCTTCTCCAAGTGGTTGCTCTAATGGAAACCCAATATTAACTCAATCTTGCACATATATTTATACTCCGCCAACCTGCACCTCGTGGACTTATTCTGATTGGAGTATTTGTACTAACAATCAACAAACCAGAACAATAATATCTTCTCAACCCGCAAACTGTATTGGTGGCAATCCTATTTTAAACGAAACTTGTAATTCTACGCCAGCTTGCTCAGAAAATGACTGGACGTCTCTTCTAACTCCAACAGCTTGTCCAAATAACGACCAACAAACAAAAACATGGTATAAAATAGGGCAATGTCAAGAGGGGGCTACTCATCCATCTATAGAAACAGTTAGCTGTAATTATCAGACACCTACCTGTAATAATTTTATTTATAGTGATTGGGGGTCGTGCGGTTCAAGTGGAGTGCAATCAAGGACGGTATTCTCTTCTTCTCCAGCAAATTGTATAGGTGGAAATCCCATATTAAATCAAACCTGTACTTATATTCCTCCTTGTATAGCTGATAATTGGTCTTGTAGTATTTGGTCTAATTGTTCTTCAAATGGAGTTCAAGTTAGAACATGCAATAAAATTTTAAATTGTGAAGGAGGTGTGTCGTCGCCCGCAATCACACAATCCTGTGTTTATACATTGCCAGATAAACAAGAAAACGTCGGTTCACTCTCAAATGGAATATTAGTCAGAATAAAAGGCACTGCCGGTGTATATTTAATCTACAATAATCAAAAACGCCCCATTAAGAGCGCTGCTGTATTTCTAGGCAGAGGTTATAAATGGAAAGATATAATTGACGTTGATGCAAATATATTAAATGTTTATCCTACGGGTTTAGAATTAACAATTTCAGAAGTAATAAATATAGTGTCAAAAAATCAAGGTATCAAGATAAAAATTAACGTTCCGAGTTTGCGAGTGAGAAGTTTACCCAATGCGAACGGAAAAATTATTACTTCAGTTCAGAGCGGTAAAGAATATCAAGTAATTGAACAACAAACCGGTTGGTATAAAATAAATTATATTGCCGGTAAAACTGGATGGATAATGAGCCAATATACAAAAATAATTAAATAAAAAAATAGAGGAAAAGTCATTGTCAATAAATTAATTTTGTGATATAATATTACTGATGAAAAATAAACAAATAGACAAAAAGCAAGAAGCCAAAATAACTCCTCAAGACAAAAAGAAGGCGGATATTAAGGAATATGG
>Ga0265297_10007102_pt1 | contig 15717 bp, 8 predicted proteins | sample Munlanlwell13791_FD_192502 | JGI IMG/M metagenome (GOLD analysis project Ga0265297, IMG submission 192502) | Leachate microbial communities from a municipal landfill in Southern Ontario, Canada - Leachate well 137-91 | ecosystem: Engineered > Solid waste > Landfill > Unclassified | place... | reverse complement strand
GCCCGTGCCAGTCATTACTAAAGTTGCCGTGCCAAGCGTCCACGTCGTAACATCCTTATTATCAAAACTCCCCCCCACCGTCAGCGTGGAGTTGCCCATGTCGAAGGCGGTGCCGTCTAAGGTGACATCGCCGTCCACGGAGTGCTCGTAACTTCCGTCGCCGAGATCCATCGAGACGCCGGCCGGTTCGGTTAAGCCCTGCGAGCCGAGCGTCCACGCGCCGCCAGCGGTGATAGTGTCGCCGGAGGTGAATGTCACCGCGCCGGAGGTGGGCTTGTTAATCACCCACGTGCCCATATCCTTGCCGGCGAGGTTAATGACCTGCGCCGCTGTGCCGGTGAGCTGGTTGGGATTGGTGGAGTTATCGGAGAAGGTGGTCGTAGCAGCAGCGGTCAGATTAGATTGGAAAATGAGCGTCGGGTTGTTAACACCGGAGACAGTAAACGTGCCACTAAAAGTGAGAGACGACGTAAACGTATAAATACCAGCACTCCAGGTTTGAGTTCCCGATGTTCCGGTAATCGTGAAATTAGTTGCCGGGGAATATGTCCCAACAGGAAGCGTAAGTCCCGCTACCATTATGATATTCGCGGGAGCAATTGAAGAGATAACCCCATTAAGCGTAATCGCCCCCGCATACCAGTACAGCGTCCCTGTCCCGGCAACCGTGCCATTCGCACCCTGAATAAAGGCGCTTCCTTCCGTGAGAAAGTTACCGGTGTTATTAATCGTCAATGCTCCGTTCACCGTCGTAGTACCATACATATCAAATGAGCTCACGGTGTTAGGGGTCGTGATACTCGCACCCTCTGCAATAGTCAAATTGTATAAAGAACGTATAGGGCCGCCACCGTAATACGGCGCCTTCAGCTCTTTTCCCGTACCCGTCATCACCAATGTGCTCGTTCCCCTCGTCACCGTCCCCGTGGCGGCGGACCAGTCGAAGTTGCCGCCGACGGTCAGGGTGGAGTTGCCCAGGTCCACTGTGCCCGCGGCGCCATGGCTTAAGGTGACATTTCCTGAGACGGCATGCGCGTAAGCACTGTCCGCCAGGTCAAGCGTTCCCGTGTAACCGGCCTCAACAGTGAGCGCTGTGATATCCATCGCCACGTCCAGCGTACAATTTACGACAGAGGTGGCGTCGAATGTAACGTTATCCTCGGCGACAGGGACCCTTCCGGCGGACCAGTTGCCGGATGTATTCCAGCTCGTCGAACCCGCGCTTGACCAGGTATTTATGGGGATGGTGAATATCCAGCCGTCATTACCTGAAACGCTTGTGGAATTGGCTCCGGCATACCAGGTGAAGGTATCGGGGGTTACATGGCTGTCCTTTACCGAGAGATAGTCACAGCTTACTATGCCCGAGCCTGTCTTGACGAGCGAGGCGAAACTGCCGGCAGATTCGGTCGTTATGGTGATGATATTGCCTGCCGTGCCTGTGGCCGAGAAGGAGCCTACGGTGGTAGTGGTCCCGGCGGTGAAGATGACTGTATTTGGGGCATTTATTGTTAAAGCGGTGAAGGTGTTGGAGCCTGTTATCGTAACGTCCCCCGTCCTTGTCTCAATGGTCATGCTCTCAAAGTCATTGCCGAGGCCGTTAAACGCTTGAGCGCCGGAGCCTGAAAGCGTAATCGTGCCGGTGCCTTTGGTGTAGGTGAGGGTGCCGCCACCGGAGTTGGTAAAAGTATAATTACCTCGTACTTCGAAAGAAGGATTATTAATGTTATTGATTGTAAATGTGCCTGCTGCTGTTAGCGAGATCGTGAAATCGTGCAAGAAAATAAAACTTCCCGACATGGCTGTAGCGTAACCGGCGGTGCTCGCGCTTTGCAGAACCGTCGATGCCGAGGAATAAGTTCCGGCCGGCAGGGGAGCCGTGCCATAATCATAAGTAAATGTCGCTACATCAATTAAGTCGCCGCTTCCCCGCGTCAGAGTATTACCGGCGGCTACGGCAAGATGCTCAAATTGACCCAGACCCGTAATTTGACTGCTTGCACCTAAAATCGTCTGTCCGGTACCAGTCGTCATTTTAATAACTTCATAAAGCTTGCCCGTATTTATGGAGAGTATGCCATTAACGGTTAACGATTCGCTTCCAGCGCTGTTCGTCGAAACCACCACTGTGCTACCAGCATTAATTGTCACTGCATATAATGTTCGCGTACTCTTCGCAGTTAAAGTCTGAGATCCTGCTTTGTTAAAAATTAATGAACTTGTCCCCTTTGTCCAAGTTGTAACATCTTTAAAATCAAAGTTCCCCCCCACTGTCAGCGTGGAGTTACCCATGTCAAAGGCTGTGCCGTCTAAGGTGACGTCGCCGGTGACGGAGTGCTCGTAACTGCCATCGCCCAGGTCAATGGAGACGCCGGCAGGCTCTGTCAGCCCCTGCGTACCGATGGTCCACGCCCCGCCGGCTGTGATAGTGTCGCCCGAGGTAAACGTTACCGCGCCGGAGGTGGGCTTATTTATCACCCACGCGCCCATGTCCTTGCCGGCCAAATTAATGACCTGCGCCGCGGTGCCGGTGAGCTGGTTGGGGTTGGTGGAGTTGGGAGAGAAAGAGATAGTACCAGTGGTTTGGGTGACGGTGACGTCGGATTGGAAAATAAGGGTAGGGTTGTTGGCGCCGGAGATGGTCCACGTACCAGTTGCAGAGCCAGACTGATCCATTTGGAACGGAGAAGTGAAAGTATAAGTTCCTGCCTGCCAAGTAAATGTGGCATCTCCTGGATTATTACTCAAAATCCTGAATAGTGTTGTAGGGGAATATGTTCCGGCAGGAAGACTTACATTCCGTTGTACCCAAATAGTTGCCGGAGCAATTGCCGAAGGATTGGCAAATGTATATGTAGCTGGGTATAAATACAGAGTTGAAGTGCCAGACATCACTCCAGATGCTCCCTGAGTTATCCCAATTCCTGCGCCACCTATCTGAATGGTACCGGTATTATTAACCGTCCATGTTCCGTTTAATGTCAATAAATCGTATACAAGGTGCATTCCCACTGTATTTGGAGTGGTAATTGTCGCTCCTGTTTGGATCGTGAGAGCATACAAAAAACGGGCAGGACTGCTGCTATACGGAGCTTTTAATTCCTTCCCCGCCCCCGTCATTACCAGCGTGCTCGTGCCCATCGTCACCGTCCCCGCCGCGGCGGACCAGTCGAAGTTGCCGCCGACGGTGAGGGTGGAATTACCCAGGTCCACTGTGCCGGCGGCGCCATGGCTTAAGGTAACATTGCCGCTCACCGCGTGGCTGTAAGAACTGTCCGCCAGGTCGAGCGTTCCCGTGTAACCGGCCTCAACGGTAAGCGAGACGATATCCATGGCAACGTCGAGGGTGCAGTTCAGGACACTGCCGCCGTCAAAGATAACATCGTCCGTAGAAGTAGGGACGGCGCCGTCAGCCGGGCCGCCGCTTGAGAGCGACCAGTTGGCGGCGGTATTCCAGGAAGTCGAGGTTGTGCCGAGCCAGTAGTAGGTGGCGTCCCATCCGGGGGCATTTACCTTCAGTATGGTGCCGGCGCGGGCCTGGATAGGGGCGGCCGGGCCTGAAGCGACGCTGTCATGAACGGTGACATACTCGAGGTACGGGTGACCCTGACCGTCGGAGACAGCGTTTATGTAGATGTGGAAGGGGGTAGCTTCTCGACTCGCCTGGGTGGTAAGCCCCGGCTCGCTCGAAGAAGAAAGGGTAGTGTCTCCGGACCCCTGCTCGCTCGAAGAAGAAGGGATGGGACACAGGACGACGTGGTTGCCGGGGGCGCCGCGAATGGTGAGGGTGCCGAGGATGGTGAATTGGGGTAGTGTGTAGTGAGTATTGGGTAGTGGGTTTTCTAATAAAGCCGACTCAAAATAAACGATCTTACCCGGAATTATTATGGAAAGGTTGGAAAAGGTGATGTTGCCGAGCAGGTGCGTTGGTTCGCTGCCTACTATGGATATAGTGGGAGCGTCTAAGAATAGTTTGGCTGTGTTATTGTAGGAGATATTCAGTGAGTCCTCTTCCGGGGGGCCGGTCATGAATATGGACGAGCCTATGCCTACCATGTCGAGTATATTTATTTCACCGTTAACTTTCCTTAAAGTGAGATTTTCGGCGTCGACGTTCACGGGTGTGGCGGAGGTGCCGAATTTATTGGCTATTAAAGTGAGGTTTTGGGCGGCAATGATGGCTGAATTGGCGGTGCCGGCTGCGCCATCGGTCTTAAAGGTGACGTTGGAGGACTTTAGATAGGTTACGTTTAGGCCATCGCCTGCCAGGGTGACGAAACCGTCTTCTTCGTGGCTCGCGGTTATGATGAGGTCGCCGCCTTTCTTATAGAAAGAAACGTCGGGTGAGTTAGTGACGATGTTGTTAAACGCGCCGGCGATGAGGGAGATGGAGGAGGCGGAGATGGGAAAAATGGGACAGTCCCCACCTTGCGGGGACTCCTCGCCGGGGACAGTCCCTATTTTTCCTACTATTTCAGAAGGTGGGGTGACGGCGCCGATAATGACTGTGCCGCTTTCCGCGGATACCGGGCCTGTCAATTCCAGGACTCCGGGAGTATCGATCTCGATGTTGTCCTTGCATTTGGCTTCGAGAGTGCCGTTTATTTTCACATTGCCGTTCGCTACGATCTTTATTACGCCGCCGTCTTCTATCATGCCTGTAGTCTTTATGATACCCGCGGTGGTATGGTTCACGGCGTTCTCGAAGACGTCGCCGGCGGTCTTCACGCTCATGTATACGGCCCCGGCCTCGATCGTGCCGGAGTTCATGATAGCGTCTTTTTCTTTCACCGGCGTGCCGTCCGGACGCAGGATACTGCCGCTGACCCTTTCATTCACCTCGACCTGTATGAGGCCGCGCCTGTCAAAGCTCACCGTGGTCTTATCGCCTGCGGCCAGATGAACCGCGCCGATTCTCGCTACGATCACGCCTGTGTTCTTTACGCTAGAACCGATGAGGGCGATATTGTTGCCGGTAATCGCGCCGTGGTTGGCAATCTCGGCGAACGCCTTGTCGGCGCAGCGGATGAATTCGTAATTGCCGTTAATAAAGCTATTGGTATTTACTTCAAGGGTGGTAGCGATGAAATTATTTACGTTGATATGCGCATCGCGCCCTATGTTCAGGCCGGCCTGATTTTCAAAGACGAATGTCCCAAAAGGACAATTTACTTTTCCGTTCCAGTAAGTGGAAGAGCCGCTGTTGACTTTCGCGAGCAGTCTCCATCCATCCTGCATATTTACATTGAGGGTAGCGTTGGAGCCGACGTCGCCGTTTGAAAGCGTCATCACGCTGGCAGGCTGGGTAGCAGTCCATGTTTGAGAATTTTCGGCGGGATTGGCTGTTACGTCTACGGTGCCTTTATCGGTTACTACGGGAAGCTGGGTAGGTTCAAGCTCGGCGGCGTAACATGAAAAAAAGAAGAGGGTCAGGAACAAAAGTAAAAATAGGGACAGTCCCGACCTTAGTGAGATTACCACCTGCGGGACAGTCCCTACCTTTACTATATTACTATGATAGCGCATATATTATACGTTAAGTATAGCACAAAAGTCAGATTTGGCAAGGGATGGGGTGAAATTTAGCGATAATCCAGAGATCTGACTATTTTAAACGTATGCTTAAAATAGTTTGACTTTTTTAATGTCATGGTGTATGCTTATACCATGATCGAACGACGATTGTTCAATACAGCATTCTCGAAAGAATGGGGCCGACAGATGCGTTTTATAACAGGCCCCAGGCAGTCAGGCAAGACTACGCTCGCCAAACTTAAATTAAAAAAAGAAGGCTCGGGAGAGCTTTATTACCTATGGGATCTTCGTTCCGTGAGAAATAGATATAAGGACAATGAGCTCTTCTTCACCGCTGATCGGCTTAGCGCGGGTGACGAACATCCCTGGATATGCTTTGACGAGATCCATAAGATGCCTCGGTGGAAGAACATATTGAAAGGCATCTACGACACATCATCGGAACGTTATAATTTTATTGTCACCGGTTCGGCGAAGTTTGATACATCCAGGCGCGCCGGAGACAGCCTTTCCGGAAGGTTCTTTACGTTTCATCTCTTCCCCCTCTGCCTGGAAGAAGTTGCCGGAAACGGCAGGGGCTTTCAACAAGCCCCCGAATCCGCGCAAACCTTTATTAAACTCAAGCTCGAATCTTCTCCCATAAAAGATGAGGCCGTTTCATCGCTCCTGGAATACAGCGGATTCCCCGAGCCTTTCATCCGTCAGTCAAAAAGATTTCACGCCAAATGGTCCAGAGATTACATGGACACCGTAATAAAGGAGGATATAGGCGAGCTGACAAGAATAATCGATAAAGAAAATATTTACGACCTTTACAGGCTGCTGCCCGAAATGACCGGCAGTCCTATATCCGAATCGTCTCTCGGGTCCCATCTTGAGATAAGCCCTCCCACGGTGAAAAACTACCTGAAGCATCTGGAAGATTTTTACCTTTCTTTCAGGATACATCCATATACCAGGAACATAAAGAGATCCCTTCTCAAGGCGTCCAAGTGCTATCTTTATGACTGGACACGCGTAAAAGACGAGGGAAAACGGTTTGAGAATTTTATAGCCGTCGAATTAAAAACGCTCATTTCCTTTTGGTCGGACGCCACAGGAGATGATTATTATCTATGGTACTTGCGGGATAAAGAAAAAAGGGAAACCGATTTCCTGATAACAAAGGATGACGCGCCATGGCTATTGGCCGAGACAAAGCATTCGGATTCTCCTATCGAAAAACATCATTTCGAAATCCAGAAAATCCTTAAAGACATTCCTCTCGTCCAAATTACACGGCAAGAAGGCATATGTTCTCTTCAATCGAAGAACGCCTACCGTATATCCGCCTCGCGCTTCCTATCGTAAGCGAAAAAATGGGGGCAGCGCTATTTTTGGATTCGGCGATAAAGGCATTCGGGAATGACATGGAATTGGGATTGCTTCGTCCGCCGGAAGTCATACCCCAACCTCCTCGTAATGACGGTTGAAAGCCGGATTTGGCAAGGGATGGGGTGAGATTTTATTACATGCGTAGAACCGGCGATCCAATCTCTCCTACAGGAACGGCCTTAACTCCGGCAGAAAGAGTATAAAAACCTTTTTTCGAGCCTTTTGGCGGATCGAGGTAAACTACGTATTTTTCTACTTTGTAGCGGGATACCGCGCGGGCGAGTCTATTAAGCGAACCGGACATAGCCGGCGTTACGGAACGTACGGCCTTGGCTTCCATGACGAGGAGTCTATTGTCGCCGGCGGGTACTATGAAATCAACTTCCAAGCCCTGCTGATCGCGAAAATAATAAAGCTGCTGGCGCTTGCCCCTATTTATCTGGCGCTTAACTATCTCCGAGGCAATGAACCCCTCAAATATCTGGCCCAAAAAGGTCGATTTACGAAGCGCTGCCTCCGTCTCAATCCCTAAAAGATATACCGCTAATCCCGAATCAACAAAATAAATCTTCGGGGATTTGATAAGGCGTTTTCCAAAATTTTCGTAAAATGGCGGGACGATAATGATCTGACCGGTAATCTCAAGTATGCTAAGCCATTCCGCCAGCGTAGGCACCGATATGCCCAGAGGGGCCGCAAGATCGGTTTTGTTAAGGATAGTCCCCGAACGGCTTGCGAGAATGGAGAGGAATTTCCGGAATGCAGCAATGTCTTTAATATCGCTTATGGAACGCACGTCGCGTTCGAGATATGTCTGGATATACGAACGGAACCAAACAGAAGCCGTCCTTGGTTTCGCCAATACTTCAGGAAACCCGCCGGATATCATAGAGACGTCTCTATCCTCTTCCAGGGAAAGAGGCAGTAGATGAAATACAGCCACTCTACCCGCCATAGACTCTGAAACCCCTTTCATAAGCGGGGCATCCTGCGAACCCGTAAAATACCATTGCCCGGCACGATGAGGCTTTTCATCGATACGTGTCCGAATATAGTTAAAAAGTTCCGGCACGTTCTGAATCTCATCCAGAATAACGGGAGGCTTGACCTCTTCCAGAAAAGAGCGTGGATCCGCTTTTATGCGCGATATAATATCCGTGTCCTCCAAAAGATAATAGGACGCCTGCGGGAATAATTTTTTAAGAAGGGTTGTCTTCCCCGCTCTGCGTGGGCCGGTAACTAAAACGGCCGGGAAAGCGCGCGAGGCCGTTTTAATCTCTTTTTCTATCGCCCGGTTTATATATCGCATAGTGAGTATTATAAGCTGCTACTTTAGAAAACTCAAGATATATTTCACACAGTAAGTATACCATCAAAAGGCAGTTTGGCAAGGGTGCGCTGCCCTAATCTATATTTCACCCTGGATGGTGACATAAAATGTGGACGCTCCGGAGCCGGAGGTGGGTTTATCGCCGACGTCTTTGGCCCATTCGAGACGCGCGGAGAGCTTATTGTAGAGGCTTATCTTCAGGCCGCCGCCCAGGCCCATGAGGAATTTCTCTTTACTTTCGCCGGTCAGCGGTTTCTTCAAGCCTCCGCCGCCGAGGTCCATGAACGCCACCGGCTGTATCTGATTACGAAGGGGGGTTTCCGAGCGCGGCAGTTTATACTCTTTCGGGATGAGATACATCGGGAAGACCCAGTCAAAAGTGAGGTTGGCGCCCCAGTCGGCGACATAGTCGCCTTCCGGATAGCCCCTGACGGAATTGGCGCCGCCCAATTGGAACTGCTCGGACGACGGCAGACTGGTCGAGCCGGCCTGGAACTGCGAACGGATCGACATGTAGCTCTCAAACGGCATCCTCTGGACACGGCTTATCGAATGCTCATAGACAAAGAAGGCGCCGCCGGTTCCCGATCGCGACGTGGTGGGATGGCCGCGTTTCGACGCGCCCAGGAAACCGCTCGTTCCGAAAATGAACTTCGGCGAGAACGACGTCTGCCCTCCCCCGCCGAACCCATCGGTCTCGCTGAAATCGAAATCAAGATATGGCAGGCGCAGCTGGTCGTCGGCGGTCGTCTGGGTCCCTGTCTTCTTCGTGATGGATTTGATATCGAGCCCTATATCGACATTCGCCTGGATATCCTCTGAAAGATACAGTTCGCGGGAAACGTGCGGGGTGAAGATGAGGGTCTTACCGGTTATGTCGAAGGACTTGAATTCCTCGCCCAGCTTCATTTCGAAATAGGTAAAGTTGAGGCCTATTATGGAACCAAGCGTATCGGCCGGCAGGAGATAGCTTACGAATTCGCCGGATGAGCTCCTCGTAAACTGGATATTGGCGAAAACGGAATCGTTGTGTCCGGTCAGGTTGGTGTGGCGGACGGATACGGACGTCCGGTCTTTCCCGGTCAGGCGGGTGCCCTGGTTATCGAAACTCGCTCCGGCGTGGAACGGGAATTTGTCGTCGACCTTCATCGTTACGTCGGAGGTGTCGGGTTCCTCGCCCGCGGAGACAACCGTCTTTACCTGGAGGTCGGGGTTCTGGTTGAGCCTTAAGATGTCTTTCTGGAGGACGTACAGGTCGAGGATCTCATTTTTTTTTGAATGGATATACTTTTTTATCAGGTTGGAGCCGAAGTATTTATTTCCCTCTATCTTCAATTTGCCGAACTCGCCCTCGGCCACTCTTATCTCGACCACGCCGTCGACGATATTCTGTTCCGGGATGAAGACGACCGTGGTGAGATACCCTTTCCTCTTATATTCGGCTTTTATCCTGTCGGCGATATCACTAAGGTCCTTGAACGTCACTTCCTTATACAGGTAAGATTGATAAGCGGGCAGGAAAAAAGACGCTTCGAACTTCTTGGCGCCGGTAACCTTCACTTCTTTCAGGACGAAGCGCATCTCCTTTTCGACGGGAGGCGCCTCTTTCTCCTCCTCAATCTCCACATCCGGGGCTTTACCTTTTTTCTTTTCGAGCTCACGCGCCTTACGTTCGGATTCGGCCTGGAAGCGGGCGGCCTGCGCGGCGGGTTCCTGGCCGGGCGGTATATTCTGGGCGCGAGCGGACGGAGTGATAAACACGATAGACGAGATTATAAAAAATAGGGCTATTTTTTTCATGTATTTCATATACCACACCCCGCGGACATCTGTCAAATAATATCGTTCATTTCCAGAACATTTCTGGGTCATTTATTAAAGGCTCATAACCGGGAGGAACCGGGATCGGGAAAGAGACGACCTCGTAGAAACCCGCGCCGGCCCGTCCGACCATCATGCACAGGCCTTCGAGTAAACCGTAGGTCGCGGCTTCGTACGGCCCCGCTCTTTTATTGGTCTCCATGATCCTGTGCGGGATCTCATAAGGGAATGTAAGCAGGTTCGAGATGCCGCGTCCCAGTTTCCTCATCGGCCCGCAATAGCCGACTTGCGCGATATTGAGGATGAACAGCGTTACCAAAACTATAGAAATGATTTTTTTCATATAACACCCCCCTGAATTTACTGTTTGAAGCACGCGGCGGCCCACCGCTTTATCGGCTTTAACTCCATGAACTTATTCCATACCATCCCTGTCTTGTAATTCTCTATCATGAGGACGGTTATGCCGACGTCTATGCCCAGATATTCCTCGCTCCACCAATCCTTGTCCATATTGAAAGCGTCTTTGAACCCGTACTTCCCGTAGAGGAATCTTCTATATTGCGAATTGATGTTCTTAAGTCCGTTAAGGGCGTCGACGGGCGTAAAAGGAAGGGAGGCGGCCATGCCGCAAGGGGCGATCGTGCCGTCGTTAATGGCCGCGCCGGGCCTCGCGCCGTACCCCTTATACCCTTCCGGGCCCAGGCTCGCGGTAAGCCCCCAGCAATCGTCGCCGTAAGTCTTGTATATGTAAGAATTGTCCGAGCAGAATTGCCTGTTTGCCCTGGCCGCTTCAACGGAATTTGTAAAATAGTCCGTATCCCCGTCGTGAAGCGACCTGAAATCTATCCAGGCATGCGAAAACTGGTATGTAAAGATGCTTCCCGTGTACGAATGTATTAATTTAAATTCTTTATAAGAATCGACCGGCCTCTTCCACTCCAGCCAGGCCTCTTTAGATATAGGATGGGACGGGGAACCTATCGCGAGCGCGTAGAGTATCATGGCCTCGCTGTAGGTATCCCAGTAATAGTCGAGGAAGCCTTCTTCCGGCTTCCACCCCATACACATGACTTTTTTCCCGTTCATCATCCACGGCCAGTCGACCCTCATATATATCTCGTTGGCGATCTTTTCGACCTCCGTGCCCTTAAAATATTCGCCGGCAAAGAGCGCGCCCGCGAGAAACAACGCCGTATCTATGGAAGAGAGCTCCGAATCCCACACCCTGGCCCCGGTCCGCATATCCAGGAAATGGTAAAAGAACCCGCGCTCGTTCGGGACGACGTCGCGGAAAGTGAGAAGCGTCTTCAGTATCCTGTCGTATGCCTGCTGTGTGTCGAGCCATCCCCTGAAATCGCCGACGCATAACGCCGTCAGGCCGAAGCCGACGGCGGCGACGCTCGCGGGCGCGCCGGGACGCGAGCTGTCCTTGATAAGGCCGTTCGCCGGGTTAGCCTCCCTTACGAAATAGGCGAGGCTGTCGTATTCCAGTTTGTCGATGAAATCAGAGTCGGAAGTTGAGGCCTCGGAGGATGGAGTAAGAACGGACGCCGCTTGCGACGCCGCGAGCAATATAATGAAGATTATAAGCCTGACGGATATCATGTCTTGTATTTTGACAATATGCCGTATATTTCGCTGATCTCTTCTTTCATAAGAACGGCGTCTCCCGGCGAAAGGCGGGACGCGACAGAACCGATCTTGTCTTCCAGCGCGATGCTTATAGCCTTGATCTTTAATATATCGCCGCGCAGGGATTCGACCATATCCTCCAGGACAAGGGCCGCTTCCTTAAGCTCATCGTCTTTTCTGGTGTGGAAATTAACCCGGAGGTCGCCTTCGCGTATCGCCTCGGCCGACTGCTCTATCCTGTATATAGGGCCGGCTATTTTATGGGACGCGAATATCCCGCCGATAAATAAGAAGAGCGCCAGGAGCAGTATCTTGGGGATAAGCGACCTGTTCACGGAGGCCATGGCGCGCCTTAATACATACCTGTCTTTATCGCTCAAGAGCTCCGCTTCCCTGAATATCTTCTCGAGCCGGTAATCGCCCTTTTTGAACCTAGCCTCTTCGTATCCGGTTATCCGGGCCACATTCTCGAGGTTCTCCGAAACCTTGAACTTGGAGAAGTTCTCTATAATGGAGCCCCACAGCCCCATATACAGGCCGACGCCGCTTACGAACATCACTATAAGCAGAGTCGCGACGATAGAGAACGTGAACTTCAGCTGGAACTTCTTCTTGATGAAATAATTCGTCCGTCTGTATTTTTTATCAGGCATATTTGCCCCCCTGTCAGAACAATTATACCACAGGCGCGCAAATAATAAAAGACCTACGAGGTGTGACGAATTTAAGTGATCACTCCTCGTAGGTCTAATCGTGTATTTTAAGTCAATAAGGTTTCGTCAGTCAATATTACAACGATTGGACGGCCTGTAAAGCGGCCTCGTAACGCGAACGCAGCTCTCTTCCTTCGAATGCCCTGGCGCGCGGCAGCAGCCTTATTATGAACATGCCCGCGGCCTTTACAGGATCGATAAAGAAATCGCTCGCGGTTAAAGCGTCTACCAGCAGGTCAGGGCGGTCAACGCCCATATTCGTCAACAGGTCCCTCACCCCGTTCAATATCGCGGCGTCGGCCGGGACATTCCTGTCAAGAGGCCTGTTTATCCTCACCACAGCGGCCATCAGGTCGTAGAATCCCTTTACGGGTATATATTGATCATCGCCCAATTCCGGACGGGCCATCGCTAATAATTTCGACCTCTTATCCAGGCCTTCCGCCTTGAGCGCCGCCTCCAGTTTCTTAAGTTCACCGTCGTCGACCAGGCCCATGATCGTATTCCCGGCCGTCCACGCGCCGTTAGCCCTGAGCAGATCTATAGCTTCGTTCAGGCCGGAAACTATGTGAACCGTGTATCCGGCCCTTTCATAGTAACGCCTGCACGTCATGCGCAAATTATTGGTAGAGGAACGCTGGGCCGCAGGTATGGAACTCTCCATAAAGATTATGTGGCACTCGGTCTCGAATCCGCCTGTCTCTCTCGCCCTGGTTTCGGCCATGGCGCGGACTTTCTCGCCGGCGTCCGAACACGCCTGTATCTGCAGAGGCGTATGCTCGCTCATGTCCGCCGCCTGTATGACGCCCGCATCCGCCCTGCCGGCCAGGCGGGCGTGGACGTCTTCAAACGCCTTATTAAATTCCGGAGTGACTGTAATTTCATCGACATACGCCGATATAGCGGCTATCTCCCCATCATCCAGAACCGCGTTCTCGTCGCCCGACGACAACCTCTTTGTCTCAAGCGCGTCGTCTCGCTTCAATTCTTTCACGGCCTCTCTGTAAGCTTCCTTCATAGTGGCGGCAGAGCGGCTGTATTCCGAAGGTTTTATGCCGCGTAAATATTTTTCCAGCTTCAGGCTTATGCGCGCCATATCCCACCCGGTCCTGAGATTCTGAGCCCTTTCCATAATGGCGGCTAAAAGCTCGGTCAGTTCATTCCCCGGGATAGACCCCTCCAGACCGGCCTTGGCTTGCTCGGTGTCATAAACCGTCACCCACTCGCTCATGATCGGAGCCTGCAGCATGCCTTCCTTTACCGCCATAGTATCGACGAGTATATCTTCGAACGATGTGCGCTGGTTCGTCAATATCTTCAGGTACGGCGTCGGCACATCCTTGGTTATCGCGGGGCACACTACTACATACGATACGCCCTGTTTCTCCAGTATCCTGGACATACCTTCGGAATGGAAGCCTCCGGTCACCAGGACCGCGATCCGCTGTTTCTGGTTCGCCATCTCATTCAATGTATTATCAACGAGCGCCTTATCGCGCTTTATCGCTATCTCGTAGAACTCCTCGAGGCGCGGGATAGACTTCGCTACTCCTTCGCCCGGAGCCTCGATGTCGTATAACAGGCCGTATTGTTCGGCTTTCTTCTTCATGAAATCGGCGAACACCTCGTAAGTGAATTCATCCTTGTGGGCCTTGTAATATTCGTAATCGCCGTTCAGCAGTTTTATATTCACAAGCCCTATGAGAACATCGACGTTCCGCGAGAGCTTGTCGAGTACGCGCTGGTCGTCGTTGGCGAACAGTTTCTCCTTCACCGCCTTCTCTATCTCTTTTATATCGTGGAAGAGCTTCTCGTTGTCTATCTTCGAATATATTGAGTTATAAATTATGTAGTTATAAAGGTTCGGATAACGCTTCTGAATATCTATCTCTTTTTTGGACGCGAGGCTCTTCAAAAAATTGTAATAATCGGCGGATGAGGCCTTGCCCATCTTGAAAGACATTGACCGGTTGACAAGCCCGGCCAGCTCTTCCTTTGCCATCGACTTGCTAAGTTCATCAATCAACGCGTTTCTTTCTTTGTCCGTAGAATTAAAGTCTATCTTCTTCTCATAGACAAGCACGCTCACGAGCTTGAAGAAATCATCGTATTCCCTGAGGTTTATCTTATATTTCTCGGCCATCTCCTGGATGAACCTGACGTAATCATTGAATTTTATCCTCTTAGACTCGTACTCCAGCGATTTCGCGTCCAGCTTCTTCAGGTCCTCGCTGTATATGAAATTTTTCAGGCGGTTCAACGCGCCCTTTACGCGCAGGTAATATTTCTCGGTCTCGTCCTTGAATGGGAAGCTGGTAGTGAACGCGTTAAGGTTCTGTATATAATACGACCGCGTCTCCGCGCCGAAAAGCTTTATCGGGTAATTGGTGGTTATCGAAAGGTACTCGGGGCCCGTTATCTCGCCCTTCTTCATGAAATATGTAGCGACCTCTTTTCTGACGTCCTCATCCGGGAACGCCTTGAACCACGATGTATCGATGAGGCCGTCCGCGCCTTCCACGGCAATGAAATTCAGGTTGTAGCTCTTTATCATCCCTTCCAGCATATTGACTATGTTGGATTGAGCTTCATAGTTGCAGTGGGCATCCTGTATCTGGACTATGAGCTTGTTCGCGTTTCCGGTAAATTTGGATTTTACTACACCGAACTCTTTGGGGATTATCAGGTTGTCGGGATTAGTGATTATCTCCTGCTGTTTTGTTAGGGAGGCCGGGCTTTCTTCTTTGACCTGGGCGAAAGCAGATTTGCATATATCAACAGGCAAAAGAGACAAAATAAATGCCTGCGCTAATATGATCGATATCGCCGCTTTCATTTTCATTATTTTTGCCATGTTTTCTAGCTTTTTGTTATATCACCATTGCAATTATCACATACAACTATATCATTAAAGGTAAGGCTCGTCAACACATAAAATTCAACTTTTTTATCTTTTAATTGTGCCTATCCCCGCCCTAAAAGAGGTGCTTGGCGGACCTCAAATAGGACGAGGATAGGCATTACACCTCGTAGGTGTTACATCGGGGTAACACCTACGAGGTGTTACAGGTTATGCTGATGTACTTAGTAAAAGAACGGCGTTTCTGTAAGTGTCCATCTCTGTGCCGTAGTCTATCGGGACTATCGGCGGCATGAATGTTATCCTGCGTGTAATCGGGTCATAAGACGCGCCCGGAGGCAGCTTCATGTTCTTGTCAAGAGTCACTCCTTTGACAAGGCTCTGGAGTATTCTGTATAAGGCCTGGTGGCTGTTTAGGGTTATGATTGTCTTAATACCGTTTATCTCTA
>Ga0265297_10007101_pt1 | contig 15720 bp, 17 predicted proteins | sample Munlanlwell13791_FD_192502 | JGI IMG/M metagenome (GOLD analysis project Ga0265297, IMG submission 192502) | Leachate microbial communities from a municipal landfill in Southern Ontario, Canada - Leachate well 137-91 | ecosystem: Engineered > Solid waste > Landfill > Unclassified | place... | reverse complement strand
TCGCCGATGGCGATCCGTGTCTTCCGTGGTGTGGTGGAAATCGATGTGGGTGTCGCCCTTCGCCGTCACTTCGAGGTCGATCAGCGAATGCCGGGAGAGCTGTTCCAGCATGTGGTCGAGGAAGCCGATGCCCGTCGACACCTGGTATTTGCCGGTGCCGTCCAGATTGATGGTGACCGAGATTTCGGTCTCCTTCGTCTTGCGGGCGATCGTGGCGGTCCGCATCGGAAATTCCTTCATGGAAATCATGCCGCCCCTTTAGCACGGGCGCGCGTTCCAGGCCACCAAAGTCGCGGCGGCCGGGCACTGCTTTCCCTGCATCCCATGGTAGCATGACGCGGTGCAACACCGGAGAACCGCCATGGCCCAGTTCCTCGCTCCGCTCTCCTTTAACTGGCCGCTCTCGGGCGACGTCACCCAGGGTTTCGACTGGTCGGGCGCCCGCTTCGGCCTGATCAACATCGACCTCGGCTTTTCCAATGCGCCGGAGGTGGAGCGTGAGGCGTTGCGCCGGGCGGGTTCCTACGGCCGCCAGCTCGGCCAGATCGCCGATGCGTTGGAGGTCGTCCTGGCCCATGTGAAGATCGAACCGAAGAGCGAGGGGGAGAAGGATGCCCTGAAGGCCTTCCGCCTGCTCCAGGACACGATCGCCGACATCAAGCGCGAGCACAGCCGCGGCTGATCCAGGTCAAGGCGGCGGCGCCGGCGGAAGCGCCCAATGGCGCATCATGAGTACCGTGGTGACGCCGCCGAAACGTATCTTGATCGTCCAGGGTCACCCGGACGGAGATCCGGCACGGCTGTGCCGGGGGCTGGCCGACGCCTATGCCGAGGGGGCGGCGGAGGCCGGGCACGAGCTGCGCCGGATCGACCTCGCGACACTGGATTTTCCCCTGCTGCGCTCGCAGAGCGCCTATGAGAAGGAGCCGATCCCGGCGGTGCTGGAGCCCGCGGTCGAGGCGATCCGCTGGGCCGACCATCTGGTCTTCGTCTTCCCGCTCTGGCTCGGCACCATGCCCGCCCTGCTGAAAGGCTTCCTCGAACAGGTGCTGCGCCCGGGCGGCGCCTTCCTCTATCTCGAAGAGGCTGGGCCGCAGAGCCTGCTGGCCGGCAAGACCGCCCGCCTGATCGTCACCATGGGCATGCCGAGCCTCTTGTTCCGCCTGTGGTACCGGGCCCATGGCATCGCCGCCATGCGGCGCAACATCCTGGGCTTCGTCGGCATCCGGGTGGTGCGGCAGAGCCTGTTCGGCATGGTCACGGCGGCAAGGGACGAGACGCGCCGCGGCTGGCTCGACCAGATCCGCAGCGCCGGGCGGCGCGGAAACTGACCGCTCAGCTCGCCATCATGTGATAGGCGCAGAGCTTGTTGCCCGAGGGGTCGCGGACATAGGCGACATAGAATTCCGGGCTGTAGTGCGGGCGGGTGCCCGGGCCGCCCTCGTCCGTGCCGCCGGCAGCCAGGGCGGCGGCGTGGAAACGGTCGACCGTCTCGGTCGAGGCCGCCAGAAGGGCGATCATCGTGCCGTTGCCGGCGCTGACCGGGCCGCCGTCGAAGGGCTTGCAGATCAGGAGCTGCGGCGCCGGTGCGATGCCCCAGGCGGCCCAGCCGCTCTCGGCGTCGGCAAATTGCCGTTCCTGGCCGAGCACCGCCATCACCGTGTCGTAGAACTTCAGGGCGGCCTCGAAATCCTTCGCCCCGAGCGTGATATAGCCGAACATGATCGCCTCCCGAATTGGAACGAAAAAAGAACATTTTTCCCGCCGGGCGGCAATCGTTTTTCTTGTGCGCCTGATCGGCGCTTGTTATAGCCAGGGCGTCATTGGGGAGTAGTCGCCCGCGCTTTGCGGGGGATGCGTCAACAGACTTGGGGGCCCTTCGTCGGGCCGCCATGGCGCATGCAGCGGGAAACCGCCTGGCGAGACCTTTGGCAGGTCCGCGTCCGTCCTTGCAGGGTCGGGCAACGCGGCTTGCCATCGGTTGTCCGCCCGACCCTGCGCCCGGTATGGCCTCATGGAAGCCTTTCTCGTCTCGACCGGCATCGTCGCCCTCGCCGAAATGGGCGACAAGACGCAGCTGCTCGCCATCCTTCTCGCCACCCGTTTCCGCAAGCCCTGGCCGATCGTCGCCGGCATTTTCGCCGCGACCGTGGCCAATCACCTGCTGGCGGCGAGCCTGGGCGCCCTGGTCGCCGCGCATGTCGATCCCGACTGGCTGCGCTGGATCCTGGCCGCTTCCTTCATCGCCATGGGCCTGTGGATCCTGGTCCCGGACAAGGCGGACGACGAGGCGGCGGACAACGGCAAGCGCAAGCTCGGCGTCTTCCTGACCACGGCGATCGCCTTCTTCCTGGTCGAAATGGGCGACAAGACGCAGGTCGCCACGGTCGCCCTGGCGGCCCGCTTCGGCAATGCGGTGCTGGTCACCCTGGGCACCACCTTCGGCATGATGCTGGCCAATGTGCCGGCGGTGTTCCTGGGCGAGGCGGTGACGCGAGTGGTTCCGCTCGCGGTGGTGCGCGCGGTTTCCGCCGCCATCATGATCGCGGTCGGGGTGGCGACCTTCTTCGTCGTCTGATCAGAGCACGATGCCCTCGTGCTCCAGGAGCCAGCGCTTGACCGCTTCCGAGCCGCCGTAGCCGCCGAGCTTCGGCCCTGCCGCCAGCACCCGGTGGCAGGGCACCAGGAGACCGACCGGGTTTCGCCCGCAGGCCTGGCCGACCGCCTGGGCGGCGACCCCGCCGAGTGCCTTGGCCAGACTGCCGTAGGTCTCGAAGGCACCGAAGGGAATGGCGGCGATGCGGCGCCAGACCTTGCGCTGGAAGGGCGTGCCGTGGGGGGCGATGGGAAGTGCGAAGTCCCGCCGGCGGCCGGCGAAATAGTCCTCGACCTGGGCCAGGGCGAGGGCGAGCAGCATGTCCTCGCCTTCGCCGCGATCGCCGCTCGGGCTCCAGCCCGCCGCGACCACGGCATCGGCGCGGACCGTAACGTAGAAGGTTCCGATCGGGGTCTCGACCCCGCCTTCAGCCATGGCCGGCCCGCATCGTCTCGACCAGGTCGCGGGCGTTGGCCAGCGGCAAGGAACATGTGCGGTTATGGCAGACGAAGGCGCCCTCCGTATCGGTGCGCCCGAAGGCGGGATGGAGCGGCGGCAAGAGGGCGCCCGGCGCCACCCGGAGGATCGTCGCCTCCGGCACGCCGGCCCGGAAGGCCGCCTGGTGCAGGACATCCGCCGCCGGGTCGCCGTGGGCGCCGACGATCACCACCTCGACCGGCTCGGCGATCAGGGGAAAGGCGTTCATCAGGGTGGCGAGGGGGACGAAATTCTGCGTCGCCTCGCCCGCGAAGGCGCGGATCTGGGCCGCCGCCTTTTCGGTGAAGCCGGCCTCGCCGGTCAGCAGGCCCAGGCGGCCATAGACATGGGCCATGGTGCCGTTGCCGCTGGGCACCGCATTGTCGTGGGCGTTCCGCGTGCGCACGATCAGGGCTTCGGCATCGTCCGCCGTCAGGAAGAAGCCGCCGTTCACCGGATCGGCGTAATGGGCTTCCGCCTCGGCCACGAAATCGCGGGCAAGGGCAAGGAAGCGATCCTCGCCCGTCGTCTCGACCAGGGCGAGGGCGGCTTGCGCCATATTCGCCACGGCGTCGAGCGTGGCGCGCACCGGGGTGAGGCGGTCGCGCCAGGCCTGATGCAGGCGGTCGCCGGGGCGCATTTCGGCCAGCACGAAATCGAAGGCGGCGATCGCCGCGGCACGCCAGTCGTCCCGCCCGAAAACACAGGCGGCACGGGCGAGGGCCTGGATCGCCAAGCCGTTCCAATCGGCCAGCACCTTGTCGTCGAAGCCCGGGCGGACGCGGGCGGCGCGGGCGGCCAGCAGCTTGGCCCGGCAATCGTCCAGCCGGCCTTCGGCCGCGTCGTCCAGCAGTCCCAGGTGGTGCAGCCGGTTCGGGATATTGTGGCCTTCCCAATTGCCGCCCGCCGAAATGTCGTAGATCGGACAGAAGAAGGCGGCATCGGCCGGGCCCAGCACGGCCTCTACCTCCGCCTTGGTCCAGACGTAGAAACGGCCTTCCTCGCCCTCGGAATCCGCATCCAGGCTGGCCGCGAAGCCGCCTTCCGGCCGGCGCATCTCGGCCAGCAGCCAATCCGCCGTCTCGGCCACCCGGCGGGCGTAGAGCGGATTTTCCGTCCGGCACCAGACCTGGGTATAGAGATCGATCAGCAGGGCATTGTCGTAGAGCATCTTCTCGAAATGCGGCGCCAGCCAGCGGTCGTCGGTCGAATAGCGGGCGAAGCCGCCGGCCAGGTGATCATAGATGCCGCCCTGGGCCATGTTGGTCAGGGTCGTCTCGACCCGCTGGCGGCAGATCTCGTCGCCGCTGCGGAGATGGGCGCGCCACAGGAAATCGAAGACGAAGGGCTGCGGGAACTTGGGCGCCCCGCCGAGGCCGCCTTTCGCCGGGTCGACCGCCTTGGCCAGCGCTCCCGCCGCCTGATCGAGCAGGGCGAAGGAGAGGGCGCCGGGCTTCGCCGTCGCCGAGAGTTCGGACAGGATGCGGAGCAGGGCGCTGCGGTTCTTTTCGACCGCGGCAGAATCGCTCCGATAGGCTTCGGCGATGCCGCGCAGCACCTGGGGGAAGCCGGGCCTGCCATAGCGTTCCTCCGGTGGGAAATAGGTGCCGCCCCAGAAGGGCTCGCCCGCGGCATTGAGGAACATGGTGAGCGGCCAGCCACCCTGCTGGCCCATGGCGGCCAGTGCCGTCTGATAGATCGTGTCGATGTCCGGGCGTTCCTCGCGGTCGACCTTCACATTGATGAAAAGCTCGTTCATCAAGCCGGCGATGGCCGGATTCTCGAAACATTCATGGGCCATGACATGGCACCAGTGGCAGGCGGCGTAACCGACCGAGAGCAGGATCGGCTTGCCGGATTCCCGTGCCAGGCGCAACGTGTCGGCAGACCAGGGCTGCCAATGCACCGGGTTGCCGGCGTGCTGGAGAAGATAGGGGCTGGTTTCCCGGCCCAGCGCATTGCCGAGCGTCATGTTGCGTGTGCCCTTTCCTGCTTTAGACTAGTTGTTCCACGGCAGCACCCGGCGGTCGAGCGCCAACAGACGCAGAAGAGAAGGCCCATGAAAATCAACGTCGAATTCGACATCACGCCCGAAGAACTGCGTCAGACCCTGGGCCTGCCCGACCTCGAACCGCTGCAGCAGCGCGTGCTGGCCGAACTCGAACAGCGCATGATGCAATATCTCAATGTCCTCGATCCCGAGACCATCCTGAAGCAATGGGTGCCCATGGGCATCCAGGGCGGCATCCAGGGGTTCGAGAAATTGCAGGACCTGTTCTGGAGCGCCGCCTCCTCGGTGCGCGGCAAGCGGCGTGATACCAAGGAAGACAGCAAGTGAGCCTGACCGACCGTCTGCGTCCCGACGATCCCGCCCCCTATTACGAAGCCCATGTCTTCGCCTGTGTGAACGAGCGGCCGGCGGAACATCCGCGCGGCTCCTGCATGGCCCGGGGCGCCATGCTGCTGCGCAATTATATGAAGGGCAGGGCGGACCAGCTCGGCCTGAAGAATGTGCGGATCAACCAGTCCGGCTGCCTCGACCGCTGCGAACTGGGCCCGGTGATCGTGATCTATCCCGAGGGCATCTGGTACGCGCCGCGAACCCGGGAAGACATCGACGAGATCCTGGAAGTGCATCTGAAGCAGGGCGGCCGCGTCACCCGCCTGATGCTCCAGCCCGACCAGAAGCCGCCCGCCGCCGAATAGGGCCATGGCCGACACGATCTTCGCCCTGGCCAGCGGACGCGGGCGGGCCGGCGTCGCCGTGCTGCGCCTGTCCGGCCCGCTGGCCGGGTCGGCGCTGGACGCCCTGGCCGGACAGCGGCCGGAAGCGCGCCGCGCCCATCTCGCCACCCTGCGGGACCCGGTGGACGGGGTGGAGATCGACCGCGGCCTGCTGCTCTGGTTCCCGGGGCCGGCCAGTTTCACCGGCGAGGATGTCGCCGAGCTGCACTTGCACGGCGGCCGCGCCATTCTGTCCCGCATCACCGATGTGCTGATCCGCCTGGGCCTCCGCCCGGCCGGAGCCGGCGAATTCACCCGCCGCGCCTTCGAGCACGGCAAGCTGGACCTCGCCCAGGCCGAGGCGGTGGCGGACTTGGTGGATGCCGAGACCGAGGCCCAGCGGCGCCAGGCGCTGCGCCAGCTCGACGGCGCCCTCGGCCGGCTCTACGAGGGTTGGCGCGACTGGCTCAAGGTGCTGCTGGCCCGGCTCGAAGCCCTGATCGATTTCCCGGACGAGGGGCTGGACGAGGCGATCGAGGGCGAGGTCAGGGCCGGCGCCGGCCTGCTGCGGGCCGAGATCGCCGCCCACCTGGCCGACGGCCACCGGGGCGAGCGGCTGCGCGACGGCTTCGAGATCGCCATCACCGGCGCCCCCAATGTCGGCAAATCGAGCCTGCTCAACCGTCTCTCCGCCACGGAGGCGGCGATCGTCTCCGACATGCCGGGTACCACGCGGGACGTGATCGAGGTCGCCCTCGACCTCGGCGGTTACCGGGTCGTGCTGATCGATACCGCGGGCCTGCGCGAGACCGAGGACCCGATCGAACGGGAAGGGGTGCGCCGCGCCCGCGCAAGGGCGGAATCGGCCGACCTCCGCCTGGAGGTGATCGTGCCCGGCGACCCGCTGCCGCCGCCGGGCGAGGGGGCGCGCCTCGTCGTCCTGAACAAGGCCGACCTCGGCCCCGGCCCGGCAGAGGCGCTGCCGGTCTCGGCCCGCACCGGGGCAGGAATCGGCGAACTGCTGGCCATGCTCGGGCAGACGGTGGCCGAGCGGCTGAACCCCGGAGAAGCCCCGGCGATCACGCGGGCGCGCCATCGCCTGGCGGTCGAGGCGTCACTCTCCGCGCTCGACCGGGCGCTCGATCCCCTGGCGCTGCCGCCGGAACTGCGGGCGGAGGACCTGCGCCAGGCGCTGCGCGATCTCGGCCGGGTGGTCGGCACCGTCGATGTCGAGGACCTGCTCGACGTCATCTTCTCGGAATTCTGCATCGGCAAGTGAGCGACTGTTTCACGTGAAACAATGGGCTTCGCGATCTCGTCATTTGACTGTGGCGCGCCGCGCCCTAAAGTGCCGGCCATGACGGACTTCGACGTGATCGTGATCGGCGGCGGCCATGCGGGCTGCGAAGCCGCGGCTGCCGCGGCGCGCTTCGGCGCGCGCACCCTGCTGCTCACCCACAAGGCCGAAACGATCGGCGAAATGTCCTGCAACCCGGCCATCGGCGGCCTGGCCAAGGGCCATCTGGTGCGCGAGATCGACGCCCTCGACGGCGTCATGGCCAAGGCGATCGACCGCGGCGGCATCCAGTTCCGCGTTCTCAACCAGTCCAAGGGACCGGCGGTGCGCGGCCCGCGCGCCCAGGCCGACCGCAAGCTCTACCGCCAGGCCATGCAGGGTCTGCTGGCAGACCAGGCCAATCTGACCATCCTGGCCGCCGCCGCCGAAGACCTGATCGTCGAACAGGGGCGGGTGGCCGGTGTCGTGCTGGCCGACGGGCGGGAGCTCCGCTGCGGCGCCGTGGTGCTGACCACCGGCACTTTCCTGCGCGGCCTCATCCATATCGGCGAGGAGAAGATCCCCGCCGGCCGGGTGGGGGAGGCGCCGTCTCTCGGCCTGTCCGCCACGCTCGCCCGCCTCGGTTTCGCCCTCGGCCGGCTGAAGACCGGCACGCCGCCCCGGCTGGACGGCCGCACCATCGATTGGGCGGGCCTCGAGATGCAGGCCGGCGACGACCCGCCGCAGCCCTTCTCCTTCCTGACCGAGCGCATCGAGACGCCGCAGATCGCCTGCGGCATCACCTATACCAGCGAGGCGAGCCACGCCCTGATCCGCGCCAACCTGCATCGCGCGCCGATGTATTCCGGGCAGATCGAAGGCACCGGTCCGCGCTACTGCCCCTCGGTCGAGGACAAGGTGGTGCGTTTCGCCGAGAAGGAACGCCACCAGATCTTCCTGGAACCGGAAGGGCTGGACGACGACACGGTCTATCCCAACGGCATTTCGACCTCCCTGCCGCGCGACGTCCAGGCCGGCCTGCTGAAGACCATCCCGGGCCTGGAGCGGGCGCATATGATCCGCCCCGGCTATGCCATCGAATACGACTATGTCGACCCGCGCGAACTGAGCCATCTGCTGGAGACGCGGCGCTGCCCCGGCCTGTTCCTGGCCGGCCAGATCAACGGCACCACCGGCTATGAAGAAGCGGCGGCCCAGGGCCTGATGGCCGGGCTCAATGCCGCGCGAAAGGCCGGGGGCGGGGAGGGCGTGGTGCTCGACCGCGCCGATGCCTATATCGGCGTGCTGATCGACGACCTGGTGACACGCGGGACGCGGGAACCCTACCGCATGTTCACCAGCCGGGCCGAATACCGCCTGCTGCTGCGCGCCGACAATGCCGACCGCCGCCTGACCGAGAAGGGCCTCGGTTTCGGCTGCGTCGGCGCCGCCCGGGCCGATGCCTTCGCCGCCAAGAAACAGGCGGTGGACACCGCCCTCGCCTATGCCCGCGACACCCGCGTGACCCCGCCCGAGGCGGCGCGTCATGGCCTGCCGGTCAATCAGGACGGCCAGCGGCGCTCGCTGCTCGACCTGCTGCGCCTGCCCGGTGTCACCCTGGGGCGGGTGGCGGAACTCTGGCCCGGCCTGGCCGGGCTCGACCCGGCGGTGGCCGAACAGGTCGCGGTGGAGGCGCTCTATGCCGGCTATCTCGACCGGGTGGAAGCCGATATCCGCGCCTTCCGGCGCGACGAGGAACTGGCCCTGCCGGCCGACCTCGACTATCGCGCCGTCGGCGGGTTGTCGGCCGAGATCCGGCTGAAGCTCGATGCCGCACGGCCGCCCACCCTCGGGTCGGCCGCGCGCATCTCCGGCGTCACCCCGGCAGCGCTGACGGCGCTGCTCGCCCATGTGAAGAAGCGGGTGGCCTGATGGCGCGTTCCTTCAGCCGCGACGACTTCGCCGCGGGTTTTCCTGTTTCACGTGAAACATTGGAGCGCCTGGCCGCCTATGCCGACCTCCTGGTGAAGTGGCAGAGCAAGATCAATCTCGTCGGCCCCGCCACATTGCCGGACCTCTGGCAGCGCCATTTCCTCGATTCGGCGCAGCTTTACCCGCTGTTGCCGGAGAAGCGGCCGCTCCGCCTTGTCGATCTCGGTTCGGGCGCCGGTTTCCCGGGCCTTGTCCTGGCGATCCTGGGGGCGGGCGACGTCCATCTGGTCGAGAGCGACCAGCGCAAATGCGCTTTCCTGCGCGAGGCGGCGCGAATCACCCAGACGGCGGTGACCATCCACGCCCTTCGCATCGAGACGCTGGCACCGCTCGAGGCGGACGTGATTACCGCGCGTGCCCTGGCCCCGCTCGAGAAACTGCTCGATTGGGCGGCACCGCACCGAACTGCCCACACTATTCACCTTATCCCCAAGGGTAAGGAGGCCGAGGCCGAATTGACCCAGGCGTCCCGGCGCTTCACACTGGAGGTCGAGCGGCACCGGAGTCTGACCGATCCCGCCGCCACCATCTTCCAGATCCGGGTGACCGACCATGACTGATGTCCGGCAAGCGGGTGTGCGTATCATCGCCATTGCCAACCAGAAGGGCGGTGTGGGCAAGACCACCACGGCGATCAACCTCGGCACCGCGCTGGCGGCGACCGGGCGAAAAGTGCTGATCCTGGATCTCGACCCCCAGGGCAATGCCTCGACCGGGGTCGGCGTCGACCGTTCCGCGCGCGAGATCACCTCCTACGACGCCCTGATGGGCGAGGCCACGCTGGAAGAGGCATTGGTCGGGACCGCCATCCCGAACCTCTTCCTGGTACCCTCGACCATCGATCTTTCCGGCGCCGAACTGGAACTGGTCGATCAGGAGCGCCGTGCCCACCGCCTGAAGGAGGCGTTGGCCGCGCCGATGATCACGCGCGATTTCGATTATGTGCTGATCGACTGCCCGCCCTCGCTGAACCTGCTGACGCTGAATGCCATGGTCGCGGCGGATTCCGTGCTGGTGCCCCTGCAGTGCGAATTCTTCGCCCTGGAGGGCTTGAGCCTGCTGCTCCGCACGATCGAGCAGGTGCGCGGCAGCTTCAACCCGGCCCTCGAGATCCAGGGCGTCGTGCTCACCATGTACGACAACCGCAACAACCTGTCCGACCAGGTGGCGGCGGATGTCCGCGGCTTCCTGGGCGCCAAGGTCTACAACACGGTGATCCCGCGCAACGTGCGCATTTCCGAAGCGCCCAGCCACGGCCAGCCCGCCCTGGTCTATGATCACCGCTGCGCCGGCAGCCAGGCCTATATCCGCCTGGCCAGCGAACTTCTGCGCCGGGAAGAACCCCGCGCCGCCTAATACCGAAGGATCACGTTTCGATGGCAGAAGAACCCCGCAAGAAGGGGCTGGGCCGCGGCCTGTCCGCCCTGATGGGTGAAGTACGCGAAGCAGTCGCCACCCCGGCCCAGGGGAGCGAGCGGCCGCGCGGCTTGCGTGAACTGCCGATCGAACAATTGCAGCCCAACCCGAAGCAACCACGCAAGCGCTTCACGCCCGAGGCGCTGGAAGAGCTGGTCACCTCGATCAAGGCGCGCGGCATCCTCCAGCCGATCCTGGTGCGCCGCCTCGGCACCGCCGAACGCTATGAGATCATCGCGGGCGAGCGGCGCTGGCGCGCGGCCCAGACGGCCCAGCTCCACAGCGTGCCGGTGGTGGTGAAGGATTTCACCGACGCCGAGGTGATGGAAGTCGCCCTGGTCGAGAACATCCAGCGCGCCGACCTGACGCCGATCGAGGAAGCCGCCGGCTATCAGCGCCTGATCGAGGAATTCGGCCATACCCAGGAAGCGCTGGCCCAGGTGGTCGGCAAATCGCGCAGCCATATCGCCAACCTGCTGCGCCTGTTGACCCTGCCGGGTCCGGTCAAGGAACTGGTGGAGCAGGGGGCGCTGTCGGCCGGCCATGCCCGCGCCCTGATCGGCCTGCCCGACGCCGCCGTCCTGGCCAAGAAGGCGGTCGACCAGGGCCTGACCGTGCGCCAAATGGAAGAACTGGCCAAGAGGGCCAAGGCCCCGGCGACTGCCGCGGCGGCCTTCGGTGGCGCCCCGGCCAAGGACATGGACACGCTCGAACTCGAGGGCAATCTCTCCGCCGCCCTCGGCCTGCCGGTCTCGATCGCCCACAAGGGCGACGCCGGCGGCACGCTGACCATCCGCTACCGGACGCTGGACGAATTGGATTCGGTCTGCGCCAAGCTCAGCCGGGTCGAGGACTGAGCGAGCCTTTATCTTTCAAAGGTGATTGCCGCTTGCCACCAGTAACGGCCCCCGAAGTGGGGCCGTTCCCGCCAAAGGCGGGGCGCGGAGCAGGCCGGCCATAGGCCGGCACATAGCGGAGAGCAGAAGCCGAGGGGGCCGGATGGCCCCCGCCGGCGCCTGAGGCTACGAATTCATCGAGTCGAAGAATTCGCCGTTGGTCTTGGTGTGCTTCAGCTTGTCGAGCAGGAATTCGATCGCGTCGACCGGACCCATGGGCATCAGGATGCGGCGCAGCACCCACATTTTGGACAGGGTGCCCTTGTCGACCAGCAGCTCTTCCTTGCGGGTGCCGGACTTGGTGATGTCGATCGCCGGGAAGGTGCGCTTGTCGGCGATCTTGCGGTCCAGGATGATTTCCGAGTTACCGGTGCCCTTGAACTCTTCGAAGATCACTTCGTCCATGCGGCTGCCGGTATCGATCAGCGCGGTCGCGATGATGGTGAGCGAGCCGCCTTCCTCGATATTGCGGGCGGCACCGAAGAAGCGCTTCGGGCGCTGCAGGGCGTTGGCGTCGACACCGCCGGTCAGCACCTTGCCGGACGAGGGCACGACGGTGTTGTAGGCGCGGGCGAGGCGGGTGATCGAATCGAGCAGGATGACCACGTCACGCTTGTGTTCGACCAGGCGCTTGGCCTTCTCGATCACCATTTCGGCAACCTGGACGTGACGCACCGCCGGCTCGTCGAAGGTGGAGGAAATGACTTCGCCCTTCACCGACCGGCTCATGTCGGTCACTTCTTCCGGCCGTTCGTCGATCAGCAGGACGATCAGATAGACTTCCGGGTGATTGCCGGTGATGGCATGGGCGACGTTCTGCAGCAGCACGGTCTTGCCGGTGCGCGGCGGCGCCACGATCAGGGCGCGCTGGCCCTTGCCCAGCGGTGAGATCAGATCGATTACACGGGCCGAGCGGTCCTTGATGGTCGGATCGGTCGGCTCGAGGTTGAGCCGCTGATTGGGATAGAGCGGCGTCAGATTGTCGAAATGGACCTTGTGGCGGACCGCCTCGGGATCCTCGAAATTGATCGTGTTGACCTTGAGCAGGGCGAAGTAACGCTCGCCGTCCTTGGGTGCGCGGATCTGGCCGTCCACCGTGTCGCCGGTGCGAAGGCCGAAGCGGCGGATCTGGCTCGGGCTGACGTAGATGTCGTCGGGACCGGGCAGGTAGTTCGCCTCGGGCGCGCGCAGGAAGCCGAAGCCGTCCTGCAGGATCTCGAGGACGCCGCCGCCGTCGATCTCGATCTCCTTTTCCGCAAGCTGCTTGAGGATCGCGAACATCATGTCCTGCTTGCGCAGGGTCGATGCGTTCTCGACCTCCAACTCCTCGGCGTAAGCCAGAAGTTCGGTCGGGGATTTTTCCTTGAGTTCCTGAAGATTCATCGCGAGTTACCGGCGCCAATGAGCAGCGAGGGGGAGGGAGATTCGGCCGGTCGATCCCGTGCTGGCAGAACCAGGAACAGGGGCCCATAGAGGGCGAATGCTGCGACCAGACCCGAAGAGGAGGAGAGCGTCCGAAAGACCCGGCCCAGAGGACTGGCGGTCATGGCGAACAGGCGGCACCTTGCGCTGCGAAGGGCCGCCTGTCAAACGGAAGTTTCAGCGCCCTCAGAAGGGCTTCAGCACGACCAGCGGCACGATGATGATGAAGAGCACCGTCGGCACTTCGTTCAGGATCCGATAGTAGCGGGCGGAATGGGGCCGCTCGTCCCGGCCGAAGCGCCGCACCTCGCCGACCAGCACGCCGTGGATGCCGCTCATCAGCAGGACCAGGAACATCTTGGCGTGGAACCAGGCGCCGGTATTCCAGGCATGGGTCGCGGCGGCGAGCGACAGGCCGAAGATCCAGGTCGCGATCATCGAGGGATTGATGATCGCCTTGAGCAGGCGGCGTTCCATCACCTTGAAGGTCTCGGAGGCGTCGGAACCCGCCGCCTTGTCCGTGTGATAGACGAAGAGCCGGGGCAGATAGAACATGCCGGCCATCCAGGTGGTGAAGGCGATGATGTGCAGAACCTTCAGCAGGCTGTAGTTCGCGGCGAAAAATTCCATGTCCTAACCCTTGCACAGACAGCCGGACCATTCCGGTCCGCAGATCCTGACCTCGCCGTCGGGCGCCACCGTCTCGCGGCCGACCTTGGCCGCCACCAGCCGGGCCAGGCCGGCGATGAAGGCGGGATCGGTGCCCACCGCCGGCACCCGGTGATAGGCCGGCACCCCGGCAGCCTCGGCCAGGTGACGATATTCGATGTCGAGTTCGACCAGCGTCTCCGAATGTTCCGAGACGAAGGCGACCGGCACCACGACGAGGCCGCAGCCGTCCCGCCCGGCCCGGGCGATCTCGTCCTCGGTATAGGGACCGATCCATTCGAGCGGGCCGACCCGGCTCTGGTAGGAGACCACCCAGTCGAGATCCGGCCGGTTCAGGGCACGCGCCACGGCCTTGGCCGTCGCCTCGACCTGGACCTGATAGGGATCGCCCGCGGCGACCACCTTCTTGGGCAGGCCATGGGCGGAGAACAGGATGCGCAGGCGTTGATCCGGATTGGCATCGAGCACGCGGGCGATCGCCAGGGCCTGGGCCTGGACGAAGCCCTGTTCGACCGGATAGCAGCAGACGGCCGAGGTCCGCGCCGTGATCCCGGCCTTTTCCGCCACCCCCCGCCATTCCTTCAGGGACGAGGCTGTGGTGGTGGTCGAGAACTGGGGGTAGAGCGGCAGCAGGACGACCTGATCCGGGGCATAGGCGGCCACCGCCTTGGCGACATCGGCCGCCCGCGGGTGCCAATAGCGCATGGCGACGAAGACCTTGACCTTCATGCCGAGATCGAAGGCTTCGAGCGCCGACGTGAGCGCCTGGCCCTGCGCCTCGGTCAGGGGCAGCAGGGGCGAGCGGCCACCGATCTTTTCGTAGATCGCAGCGGCCGTGGGCGCCCGCTTCCCGGAGATCATGCGCGCCACGAACCAGCGGAGCGGCTGGGGCAGGCGGATGATCGCCGGATCCGAGAACAGGTTGAACAGGAAGGGCTTCACCGCAGCCGGCGAATCCGGCCCGCCCAGATTGAACAGGACGACGGCGAGCCGGGCCGTCACGGCGTCCAACTCCTGATGCGGCGGGCCAGGGCGGCGACATGGTCCGGCGGCGTTTCCGGCACCACGCCGTGGCCCAGATTGAAGACGAAACGCCGTGGCCCGAGGGTCGAGAGCAATTCGTCGATGCCACGCTCCAGAGCGGCACCACCGGCGACCAGCAAGAGAGGATCCAGATTGCCCTGGACGACCGCACCGGGCTGCACCCGGTCGCGGACGAAGGAAAGGGGCACGGCGGCATCGATGCCGACCGCCTCGACCCCCGTAGCGGGCGCCAGCTCGGGCAGCATGGCCCCGATCCCCTTGGCGAAGCCGATCACCGGGACATGGGGGAAACGAGCCTTCAGCGCGGCCCTGATGCGCGCGATCGGGGCGAAGACCCAGCGCCGCATCTCCGCCTCCGGCAGGGAGCCGGCCCAGGTATCGAAGATCTGTATCGCTTCGGCCCCGGCTTCGACCTGCGCCGCCAGATAATCGATGGTCACCTCGGTGACGAGGTCGATCAGGCGGCCAAAGCCTTCGGGATCGCGATAAGCCCAGAGGCGCGCCGGCTTCTGATCGGACGTGCCCTGGCCCGCGACCATGTAGGTGGCGACCGTCCAGGGTGCCCCGGCGAAACCGATCAGGGCGACATCGCCTGGCAAGCGCTTCGCCAGCAGACGGACCGTCTCATAGACCGCGCCGACCTTGTCGTGGAAGCCTTCCCGAGTCAGGCGATCGATGCCGGCCCCATCGGTCACCGGATCGAGCCTCGGCCCTTCACCTTCGACGAAGCGCACGCGCTGGCCGAGACCATGGGGCACCAGGAGGATGTCGGCGAACAGAATGGCGGCATCCATGCCGAAGCGGTCGATCGGCTGCAGCGTGACGGCACAGGCCTTTTCGGGATCGAGACAGAAGGCGACGAAATCCGGTGGCGTCGCTCTGACCGCCAGATATTCGGGCAGATAGCGGCCAGCCTGACGCATCAGCCAGAAAGGCGGCCGGTCGATTGCCTCGCCGTTCAGAGCCTTCAGGAAGCGCTTCGATTTTACCGACAGGGACTCCGCCAATTTCTAACCTATTTATAAATCTTAAGATTGTAGTGGTGAGTGGATGCCTGTGGATCACGGGGATTGTCGTCTCGCCCCGATTTTTCCCCAGTTCCGCCCGATGGAGGTTGTTCCGTCTCTTCAGTAGTGGCTAATTCGGTGCAAGTCGAGGCTCCCGCGCGGTTTCGGCAGCGGGAATTCCGGGGATAAGATTCCGGCACC
>Ga0265297_10007100_pt1 | contig 15724 bp, 14 predicted proteins | sample Munlanlwell13791_FD_192502 | JGI IMG/M metagenome (GOLD analysis project Ga0265297, IMG submission 192502) | Leachate microbial communities from a municipal landfill in Southern Ontario, Canada - Leachate well 137-91 | ecosystem: Engineered > Solid waste > Landfill > Unclassified | place... | reverse complement strand
AGAAGAGTTAAGGCAATAGCCTGGAAAGAATTTATCCAGATTCGACGCGACCCGCGTTCCTTAGGGTTGGCTTTAGCTATCCCGATATTTCTGCTTTTGATTTTTGGTTACGGCCTCTCACTCGATATTGATCATGTGCAGACTCTTGTCTGGAACCAGGACGCGTCTTCTGAATTAAGCCGGGATTTTATGCTTAATTTCCAGAATTCCAGGTATTTCAAAATAGTAGGCTATACGGATAACTACCGGGAGATTGAGCATAAGATTGACAGCGGCGAGATTCTGATGGCGCTGGTTATCCCAAAAGACTTCTCGCATTATATTAAATCCGGAAATGCTGCTCCGTTGCAGTTGATTGTTGACGGAAGTGATGCCAATACCGCGACAATAGCTATGAATTATGTGCGGTCAGTTGTTTCCAATTACAATGTTAACCTTTTGTCTAGCGCTATGAGAGCTCAAGGGCTAGAGCCGGCTAAAGCGCCCGAAGCCCGTTCAAGGATCTGGTTCAATATGGGCCTGACTAGTACCTGGTTTATTGTTCCCGGAGTTATAGCGATGATCATTATGATTATTGCAGCGCTCCTTACTTCTATCTGTATTGCCCGGGAATGGGAGAGAGGTACCATGGAACAGTTGATTTCCACTCCCGTAAAATCCCCGGAATTAATACTCGGAAAACTCATCCCCTATTTTATCATTGGTTTATTTGACCTTGCTGTAGGAGTGCTTATGGCCAGGATTTTATTCAGTGTTCCTTTCCGGGGCAGTTATCCGTTACTGGTTATCTTAAGCGCGTTATTTTTAATCGGCGCTCTTTCACAGGGTATATTAATTTCAATAGTTGCCCGGACACAGCTGATGGCTAGCCAACTGGCAACCCTGACAACGCTTCTGCCCACCATGCTTCTATCCGGGTTTATCTACCCGATTTTCAATATGCCTAAATTCATACAGGCAGTGACTTATCTAGTCCCGGCGCGTTATTATATTGTTGTCTTAAGAGAATCATTCTTAAAAGGCGTAGGTATATTCTCTCTTTGGGATGAAGCAGTCTTTCTGGCATTATTTGCTTTTATAATGTTGAGCCTGGCGATGCGTAAATTTAAAAAAAGAGTGGCTTAAGCTATGTTTGAACGTTCAAAAGCGATTTTAATCAAAGAATTTAAACAGATCTTCCGCGACCCGCGAATGAAGACAGTTATTTTTGTCACTCCGCTTATCCAGATACTTCTCTTTGGTTATGCCGCCAATAAGGATATCACTTATGTCCCCACCGCTATTCTTGACCGGGATAATACGGCAGAGAGCCGGGAGCTCCTGCGCAGGTTTACCTATTCCAAATATTTTATACCTGAACATTATATCTTTAGCGAGAAAGAGCAGAACCTGGTTTTAAATAAGGGCCTGGTCAATACGGTTATTCATATCGACCGTGGGTTTGGCCGGGCGCTTACTGCTAACAAAGACGCAACTATCCAGCTGGCCTTTGACGGTACAGATTCAAATACGGCCATGATTGTCATGGGCTATGCCAATACGATTATGAGTGACTACGCGTATGACCTGATGAAGGATACGGTTGCTGCCAACGGCAAGGTTATAAGTGTGCCGAGCGTAGACTTAAGGGGGCGCGCCTGGTTTAACGGGAATCTTATTTCCAGGAATTATTATCTCCCGGGGGTTATCGCCATTATCGTGACGATGATGTCGCTTTTACTGACCGCTATGGCTATAGTAAAAGAGAAAGAAATAGGCACGATGGAGCAGTTGATTGTTAGCCCTCTAAAGCCGCTTGAACTTATTGTAGGTAAACTTCTTCCTTTTGCCATAATTTCGCTGGTCCAGATTACGCTGATTACCATATTGGGGATACTTTGGTTCCATATACCGTTTAGAGGAAGCTTACCTTTGTTTTTGTTATCTACCTGTATATATTTATTTACTACCTTAGGCATAGGACTCTTTATCTCTACAATATCTTCAACTCAACAGGAGGCAATGATGTCGGTCTTTCTTTTCTTCATGCCGACGGTGCTTTTATCCGGGTTTGCCTACCCAATAGCCAATATGCCCCAGGTAATCCAATGGTTTACTTTTGCCAACCCCCTGCGTTATTTTATGGTAGTTGTCCGCAGTATATTCTTAAAAGGAGTAGGGATTGATATCCTTTGGGCGCAGCTTATTCCCTTATTGATTATGGGGATTTTAGTCATTAGTTTCAGCGCCCTGAAGTTCCGTAAGAGCTTAGGATAATTAGAGAAGAATTAAGATGAAAAATGCCGTTTTGAATGGTAAAATGAAACTATGAAAACTTTTATACTTTTGTTTCAGTGCAGGGACAAGAAAGGGATTGTCTCTAAACTGGCGGATTTTATTTTTAAGGCCGGTGGTAACATCATCACCGCTGACCAATATTCTACGGACCCAGAAGGCGGGTATTTCTTTATCAGAGTAGAGTTTTTAATTAACGCGCCATCAGGGAATAAAGCTGCTCTAGAGAAGGGTTTAAGCGTTATCGCTAAGGGCTTACAGGCAAAGTTTTCGCTCTATAATAAAGAAAAACCGCTGCGTATGGGCATATGCGCCTCCAAACCCGGGCATTGCCTGGCGGAGATATTATATCTATGGAGGGAAGGCGAATTGAATGTAGATATTCCTTTGGTCATTTCTAATTTTGCCGGCCACCGGGAACTTGTTAGGCAGTATAAGGTTCCGTTTTATTTTATCCCCGCGACGAAAACGAAGAGGAAAGAAGCAGAACTGTTAAGAAGACTTTTGGGCTCAACTGACTTTTTAGTCCTTGCCCGCTATATGCTTTTATTCTCCAGGAAATTCCTTAACGCTTACAGGAAAGATATTATCAATATACATCACGGGTTTCTGCCTTCGTTTAAGGGGGCTGATTCCTATAGGCAGGCGTTAGAAAGCGGAGTGAAAGTAATAGGCGCGACCAGCCACTTTGTAACTGAAAAATTAGACGAGGGGCCGATTATCTCTCAAGAGGTAGAAAAGGTCTCGCATAAAGACAGCCTGGAGAGCCTGATGCGCAAGGGCAAGAATTTAGAGAAGAGGGCATTAATTGATGCTATCCGTGCCTACATTGACTACCGCGTCATTAAACATAATAATAAAACCATAGTTTTTTAATATCAATTAAATAGGGAGAAGAATGAGGAAGGTAAATAAAATTCTATTATGGATTGTTATCGTATTTTTCAGTGTTTTTATTCTCGCTAATCTGGCGATTTCCGTATTTGCCAAGCAGATAGTGGTTAAGCAGATAGAGCAGAACTTAAAATTACGCGCAACACTGGGCAGCATTAACCTTAGCCTGCCTTTTTCAGTAAATTTAAATAATCTTACAGTCGGCGATTTATTTAAGGTTGAGCGGTTATCTGTCTCGCCGAACATATTGGGGTTTTTTGCGGGCAAGATTGTGCTGAACAGCGTAACCCTGGTTAATCCGGTTATTAATCTTGAGCAGTCTGGCGACGGGAGCCTGAACCTGCCGAAACCGGGCCAAAAAGGCAAACAGCCTCCGGTTTACCTGATGAGTTTAATTATAAGAAACGGGAGGGTTAATTTTAACGACAGAAAAATAGACCCCTCGGGATTTAAAATTATTTTAGACCGGCTAAACGCGCGTATTTCCAAAGTCATGCTTCCGGTAACTTCGCTAAAGACAAATTTTCAGGCCTCTTCAGATGTTTTAAAACCGGACAATAAAAAACTGGGCAGTATCCTGGCCTCCGGATGGCTTGACTTTGGGCCTAAGGACATGGATGGGGTTTTTAACATAAAAGACATGGACCTGACTTATTTTTCCCCGTATTACGGAAATTTTATTTCCAAAAAGAAATTGCTGAAAGCCCAGCTGAATCTTGACACTACCCTCAAGTCTAAGGATAATAACCTGGCAATTCTTGCTGACCTTAAGCTTTCAAATTTAATTTATGCCCAGCAAGATCAGGCAGAGGGCCAGGAGCTCGAGTTGGATTTTACAAAGAACGCCCTGGATTTCTTCACTGATTCCAAGGGGAACCTGGATCTGGAATTTGAGGTTAATACAAACCTGGATAATCCTAATGTGAGCACCCAGGAGCTAAAAAAAATTATCTTAAAGGCTGCGGCTAAAAACCTCGCTAACCAGTCTCCCCAGGATTTGATTACCAAAGTAAACGATAATATTGAACAATTCAAGGCCATAGGCAAGACCTTAAAGAGCATATTTAAAGGGGAATAGGGATGACCGCAGATAAACCTAAGTCTATCCAGAAGATTGAAGAAAAAATGAGTTCGTTGGAGACGAATTCATTGCGCTATCATATACTGGAGAGCGCGAAGAACTTTAAGACATCCTGGATTGAACTGGGCCGCTCGCTTTACTCCGTATGGAAGGATAAATTATATAAGGATTGGGGTTTTAGCGCGTTTGACATATATACCTCAAAAGAAATCGGGATAAAAAAGCCCACAGCGATGAAACTCCTGCGTTCATATTATTTCCTGGAGAAAGAAGAGCCGGCTTATTTGAAGAACGACTATACCGAAAAAACTGATACCGCAAGGCTGCCCAGTTATGAGGCAGTGGATTTATTGCGCAAGGCAAAAGATAAGAAATCTCTGGATGCGCAGGATTATTCCCGGCTGAAAAAAGAAATCTTTGAGGATGGCAAGGATGTTATCGCGGTAAAACGCGATTTGACTTCTTTGATCAGGCAGAGGGAAGAGCTTGAGCCCGAAGAGGCCTACAAAAAAAGAAGAACAGCGACCCTGAGAAGATTTATCGGCAGCTTAAAAGCGTTAAAGCAGGAAGCCGAAATTTCAAAATTGCTTCCGGTTGCCCTCATTAAAGAAACCCAGGAGCTGATAAAAAAGATAGAAGACCAGATAGGATAATGAATATAATTAAAATACTAGAGGAAAGGGCGCGCAATACCCCGGATAAACCCGCGGTAATTTTCAGAGACCAGCTTATTTCATTTCTTAAACTCAAAGACATATCTGCCCGCCTGGCCGGAGTTTTTAAGCAATTAGGCGTGAATAAAGGCGATAGAATTGCAATATACCTGCCCAGCTGGCCGGAGTATATTTTTAGTTACTTGAGCATCTGGCGCATCGGTGCTACAGCTGTGCCTTTAGACTTTATGCTCACCGAAGATGAGCTTGTCTCCTGTCTTACGCATTCCGCAGCAAAAATATTAATCGCCAAACCCAAGTCCAATCTTTCTTTGGACGCGCTTAAGCAAAGATGCCCGGGGTTAAACCAGATAATCACCTGCCAGGATAAAACAGAGGGGTTTTTGTTTTTTAATGAATGCGTGGAAAAAAGCGAAGCCCAGCCTATGAACGCGGATGTGCAGGATAAGGATCACGCGATTATATTTTATACTTCGGGGACAACCGGAAAGCCCAAAGGAGTTTTAATAAATTACCTGCAATTAAGCGCTCCTCCTAAATCCATGGAGTTCTTTGTTAACGCGGACATAAGCGATAAGGATACTACTTTATGCGCTCTTCCTTTTTCGCATCTGGGCGGGTTGATTTATATCCAGAACACAATTGTTTTTGGCTTAAAGCTGGTTCTCATGGAGCGTTTCATCCCGACGGAGTTCTTAAAGAATATCCAAAACCATAAAGTTAACTTTTTCTGGCTCGTTCCCTCAATGTATTACGCGCTCCTCCAGCTAAAAGAATTTGAAACCTTTGATCTGGCTTCTTTACGCTGGATTGTTACATTCGGGGCCTCCAGTTCTACTGAAGCCCTGCGCAGGTTCCACCAGTTTTGCCCTAAAGCGCACCTCTTAAACGGCTGGGGTATGACCGAGACCAACGCTCCCAGCGTAGTCTTGGCAATGGGTTCAAAGAAGATAGAAAGCGTCGGAAGGCCGGCGCCCTGGATAGAAGTAAAGGTTTTTAATGCCGGCAGGGAAGCCCAACTAGGCGAGATTGGCGAAATTGCGGTTAAAAGTTGGGTGGTTACCGAGGGATATTATAAGGATGACGTTTTGACTAAAGAAGTTTTTCAAAACGGGTGGTTCCACACAGGCGACCTGGGAAAATTTGATAACGAAGGCGACCTCTTCATCGTCGGCAGGAAAAAAGAGATGATTAAAGTCGGCGGAGAGATTGTTTTTGAGCCGGAGGTAGAGTCGGCGCTCCACAGGCACCCGGATGTTGCCGAGGCAGCGGTGGTCGGAGTTACCGATAAATTGAGGGGAGAAGTGCCTAAGGCCTGGGTAGTTTTAAAAGAAGGCAAAGTCTTAAGCGAAGAAGACCTGCGCTATTTCTGCAGGGAGCATCTGGCGCATTTTAAAATACCGCATTATTTTGAATTTGTGAGTTCTCTTCCCAAAAACCGTACCGGAAAAATTGATAAAGAGCAGCTTAGAAAGTAGTCCTCTTATGCAGGATATCAAGGAATTAGCCCTTAAAGAGCTTGAGGACAAGCTTAAAGTTTTTGGTTTCCAAAGATACCACGCTAAACAGATATTCTCCTGGATATATAAGAAATCAATCCTGGACTTCGCTCAGATGAGCGACCTGCCGAAAGATTTAAGGGATAAATTAAAAAGCAATTTTTTTATCACCGGTTCAGAAATTGTTAAGCGGGTAAAATCACACGACGGCACAAAGAAGCTGCTCCTTAAGTTAGCGGACGCAAACTTTATCGAAGCGGTAATTATTCCTATTAATGACAGGCTTACCGGTTGCGTCTCCACGCAGGTGGGCTGCAAATTCGCCTGCAGTTTCTGCGCCAGCGGTATGAGCGGTTTTAAGCGTAATTTGAGCTGTTCGGAAATATTAGATGAGGTCCTATTCTTAGAAAAAGAGGTTTTTCCGGGCAGGCTTACGAATTTAGTGTTTATGGGCACGGGTGAACCGATGGATAACTACGAAGAAGCGCTCAAGGCGGCAAGGATTATAAATTCTTCCCTGGGTTTTAATATGGGAGCGCGCAGGATCAGTATATCAACCAGCGGAGTAATCCCCGGAATCCAGAAACTCGCGGCCGAAGGGCTGCAGATAGAATTATCGGTCTCTTTGCATGCCGCAAACGACAGGTTAAGGTCCGAACTTATGCCTATTAATAAAAAATATCCGCTCAAAGAGCTTATCACCAGCTGCAAGAAATATAGCGAAGAGACTAACCGGCAGGTAACTTTTGAATATATTTTAATTAAAGGCGTGAATTCAGATTTAAAAAACGCCCAGGAGCTGATTAAGTTGCTCTCCGGATATAAACTGGCTAAGGTGAATTTGATTCCTTCCAATCCGGTTAACGAGCTTAAACTAAAGGCGCCGGATAGAGAAGAGGTTTTTTTATTTAAAGATTATCTTGTTCAGCGCGGCGTAAATGTGACTTTACGCAGGGAGCGCGGAGGAGACATTAACGCGGCCTGCGGGCAATTGAGGTTAAACTATGCTAAAAAATAGGCCAAAGATAATTTTGACGGTCATTATTGTTTTGGGCCTCGGGATATTTGTATGGTTTATAGGCTCAAAAAGAGAAATCAGGAATATAAATTCAAACGGCAAGGACATTATTTGTTTTGGGGACAGCATTACCTTTGGTTATGGAGTAAACCCGGGGGAAGATTACCCCACCGCCCTTACAAAGATATTGAACAGGGAGGTGATTAATGCCGGCGTAGACGGAGATACTTCAATTGAAGGGCTGGAAAGGATAAAAGCGGATGTCCTGGAAAAGGATCCGTATATTGTGCTCATTGAATTTACCGGGAATGATTTCATAAAGAAAGTCCCTATGGATTTAACGGTAAGTAATATTACGAAGATGGTTAGAGAAGTCCAGAAAGCGGGCAGAATCGCTGCTATCGTTGATATAAGCGCCGGTTTATTCCTGCTTGAGTACCGCATACAGCTTTATAGGATTGCCCGCTCCACAGGCTCAATTTTTGTTCCCGCCGTCTTAAGAGGCATAATCACCAATCCGAGCATGAAGAGCGATTTTATGCATCCTAATGCCCAAGGATACAAGATAGTCGCGGAGCGCGTGTATCGTGCGATTAAGCCATACCTCAAGAAATAAAGGGGACGGTTCTATTTTTCCTTACTCTTATTCCTGAAAAATAGAACCGTCCCCTTTATTTCAATTTAGTGCCGAAGAAGGGAGTTGAACCCTTATGAGCTTACGCTCATCGGTTTTTGAGACCGACATGTATGCCATTCCATCACTTCGGCGGATAATTTTAGGTTGACGCCAGTTATTTTATATTCTAAAATAGCAAAGGTCAATAGATATAATTACGGGGCCGTAGCGCAATGGGAGCGCACAACGCTGGCAGCGTTGGGGTTGAGGGTTCGATCCCCTCCGGCTCCACTTTTTATAATTATTTCGCCAATAGACAATAGTTCAAACTGAAGCGTTGTGTTATAGTATATTATTCTGCAAATCCCCATATAGTCCTTCCGTAAAGTCGGTTTTCCCTTAGTACGTATATCAGGTTTTGAATTTAAGCATTTTGATTTGGGTATGTTGGTAACCCTCGACCAATAATTTTTTAGTTTTCGATAATCTTGGTCCCAGCGATAACCTATATCAAAACGTAACTTATTTTCATCAATCTTATAATATTTCCTTAGGGTGTTAATAAAGAATGATATTATTCCCGAATCGGAGTTTCCGAAATGAAGGCACCTTGAGCTTGGATATTTAGCTCCTTCGCAAAGATAAAGCAGCCCGCAGATAAGTTTACCGAGTATCGGGTTCTCAAAGGATATACTCTCAAAATACTTAACAGAATTACGGACATTTTCTTTCCATTGTTCAACTTTCTTACGGTTTGTTTCAATAGCTAAAGATCTTCCAATAGCGGAAGACGCGGTTATTTTCGATTTTATTCGTTTTTTCTGTTGTTTAGTCAACCGAATATCCTTAAGCCAGCCAGAAAGAGTATTTTTGGGAATACCCATTTTCAGGCTAATTTCACCTAAAGACCAGCCTTTATGTCTTAAATCACGCGCCTTTTGTTTAATCTTTTCTGGATATATAGCCGTCATTTCTTCTCCTAATATAACAGACGTAAACCGTTCATTTTTCTAACGCATATTTTTAATGATTTTTAAATATATTTATAGTATAATTTAAACTATACGGAATAAATATACCTATACATATATACTAATACAATAATATAATAAATCAAATAAAATGTTAGCGCAGAATATAAGAAAACTAAGGTTGAAAAAGGGGCTATCGCAGGAAAAGCTCAGCCGTTTAGCCGATATCGCAAATGCGACCCTTGTAAAGATTGAATGCGGAGTAGCAAAAGAGCCAACCATAACGACCGTCGTTAAGATTGCTGCCGCGTTAAATGTTTCTATTGATGAATTGGTGGGTAAAATTAAGAATAACGGATAGGTTGAATTTCTTATGATTTTAGGCGCGCATATCTCCGGAGCAGGTAAGATTTATCAGGCGCTTGACGCCGCGCATAAGCTAAAGTGCGATACGCTGCAGATATTTGCCCGTAACCCCCAACAGTGGCGCGCGGGTTCTTTAGACCCCAAAGATATAGAAGAATTTAAACTCAGGCGCAAAAAGTTTCATATTGACCCTGTTTTTATCCATATTTCTTATTTGATTAATTTGGCTTCGCCTAACCCCAGGCTTTACCAGGGTTCAATCCGGGCTTATATTAGTGATATGCAAGACGCGGATAAATTAAAAGCCGACTACATTGTTACGCATATGGGCAGCCATAAGGAGACCTCTGAAGAAGAAGGAATAAAAAGGTTAATTACCGCTCTGAATAAAATTCTTGATGAGACCAAAGGCTCTAAGGTGGGAATATTATTGGAAAATACATCCGGCAGCGGATCGTGGCTGGGGTATAAATTCTCACATCAGAAAAAAATTATCGCCGGCATAAAAGAAAAGGCGCGCGTCGGGCTCTGTTTAGATACCGCGCACGCTTATTTAGCCGGTTACGACATTGCTACAAAAGGAGGACTGGATAAATTGCTGGCTGAAATTGACGGCCAGGTTGGCCTGAAGCTTATTAAATTGATTCACCTAAACGACGCTTACGGAGAGCTCGCTTCCCACCATGACCGTCACGACCATATCGGCCGGGGCAGCATAGGGTTAGAGGGAATGAAAAGAATTATTAACCACCCGAAATTAAAAAATATCCCGATGATTTTAGAGACGCCCAAAGACGACGAGGAGAGCGACCGGATAAACCTGGCGTTGGTCAGAAAACTGGGTAAAAAATAAGGCTATGTTTTATAATTTTAAAGAAATAGAGAAAAAGTGGCAGAAAATCTGGCTGAAGGATAAATTATTCCGCGCCCAAATTGACCCCAATAAAAAGAAGTATTATCTGTTGGAAATGTTTCCTTACCCGTCGGGTAAAATCCATATGGGGCACGTGCGTAATTACACAATTGGCGATGTTGCCGGCCGTTTTAAGACGCTGGAAGGTTATAATGTCCTGCACCCTATGGGGTTTGACGCCTTTGGCCAGCCGGCGGAAAACGCCGCGATAAAAAATAAGACTAAGCCCGCTGCCTGGACGCATAAATGCATCGGCCAGATGGAGGCCGAACTCAAGAGAATGGGTTTTTCTTATGATTGGGAGAGGGAGGTTTCTACTTGTGAAAGCGATTATTATAAGTGGAACCAGTGGATATTCTTAAAAATGCTTGAGAGGGGCCTCGCTTATAAAAAGGCCTCCAGCGTAAACTGGTGCCCGAATTGCGCGACTACCTTAGCCAACGAAGAAGTGATTGAAGGCGGTTGCTGGCGCTGCCACGCTAAAGTGGAGCAAAAGGATTTAGAACAGTGGTATTTAAAAATTACCGAATACAAAGAACGGCTTTTGGAGGATTTGAAACAATTACAGAACTGGCCGGAGCGCGTCCTGAGCATGCAGGCGAATTGGATAGGCAAAAGCCAGGGGGTAGAGATATATTTTAAACTTAAAGGCAGCGGTGAAGTTGTTCCGGTTTTTACCACTCGTCCGGATACAATTTTCGGAGCGACCTATATTGTTTTGGCTCCGGAGCATCCTTTAGTCAAGAGGCTTATTAGCGGCAGTCCACAGGAAAAAGAGGTGTTGAAATTTATTGATAAAGTAGCCAAAGAAAGCAAGGTCGCGCGCGCGTCTTCCGGAGTTAAAAAAGAAGGTATTTCTACCGGGAGCTTCGCGGTTAATCCCGTAAATAATGAAGAAATTCCGGTTTGGATAGCGGATTATGTTTTAATGGAGTATGGCACCGGCGCGATTATGGCTGTGCCTACGCATGACCAGCGCGATTTTCTTTTTGCCAAAGAGCACGGTTTAGGGATGCGGGTTGTAATCCAGCCAAAAGAAAAAAATATTAAGTCCGCAGATGAATTAACTGAGGCGTATGAAGGCGAAGGTGTTCAGGTTAACTCCGGGGAATTTGACGGCTTATCCAATCAAGACGCTAAAATAAAAATTGCCGAATGGATGGAAAAGAAGAATATCGGTAAAATCCAGACGCATTGGCGTCTGCGCGACTGGCTTATTTCACGCCAGCGCTACTGGGGTACGCCTATTCCGGTTATTTATTGCCCTAAGTGCGGAGTTGTCCCTGTCCCATATAAGGACCTTCCGGTAGAACTTCCTAAGGACGCGCCTTTTACCGGGGAAGGGGGAAGTCCGTTAGGCAAGGTAAAGAAATTTGTGGAAGTAAAATGCCCTAAGTGTAAAACTCCATCCCGGAGGGAAACCGACACTATGGCTACTTTTTTTGATTCCTCATGGTATTTCCTGAGGTTTTGTTCCCCTAAATTCCGGAACGGCCCGTTTGACGAGAAAGAAGCCGGATATTGGATGACTGTTGATCAATATATAGGCGGAATTGAGCACGCTATTTTACACCTTTTATATTCGCGTTTCTTTACGAAATTTTTTAAAGACCTGGGGATGATAAATTTTGACGAGCCGTTTAAACGCCTGTTGGCCCAGGGGATGGTCTTAAAAAACGGCGAGGTTATGTCCAAGTCAAAAGGTAATACAGTGGATCCGGATATTATGACTCAGCGATATGGCGCGGATACCTTAAGGCTGTTTATTTTGTTTGCCGCGCCTCCCGAAACAGAGTTGGAATGGGATGACCGGGGGTTAGAAGGCGCCCATAAATTCCTGAACCGCGTCTGGCGCGTTCAGGAGAACCTCAAAGCTAAAGCCGACCCTGTTTTAATCCGCGCTCTGCATAAAACTATAAAAAAAGTTACGGAAGATTTCAGGGAATTTAAATTTAACACCGCTATCGCCAGCCTCATGGAGCTGACTAACGCGATTTATCAGTCCGGGGCGGATAAAGAGGTTTTTTTAAAATTGATTGTTATGTTAAGCCCTATCTGCCCGCATTTCGCTGAGGAGCTCTGGAGGATATCAGGCAATAAAGAGAGTATCTTTAAGGCGCGTTGGCCCGCAGTTGACCCGGTCCTGCTGGTTGAAGATAGCGTGATTATAGTTGTTCAGGTTAACGGCAAGGTGCGTTTAAGAATTGAAGTAGCCGCTGATATTACGGAAGGCAAGCTCAAAGAACTGGTTTTAGCCGACGAAAGGCTCTCTGCCTGGATTCAAGGCAAGCCCGTCAGGAATTTCATCCTCATTCCCAAGAAGCTAGTCAATATCGTAGTTTAACCGCTTCAAAAATAAAGGGGACGGTTCTATTTTTCTCGAGTTTAGTGACAGAAAAATAGAACCGTCCCCTTTATTTTAGAAGATTTAGTTAGATTTTGCCGCCTGTCGCGTCTATTAAGGCAGGAGGTAGAAGAATGTTTGATTTTACTCAGGAAGAGCACAAGGTTATTTTATTTCTGGTAACGATAGCTTTAATAGGAATAGCAGGCAATTCTTTGGTTAAGCGTTTCAGCGCCGGTAAAACCATTGCATATTTCAGCCAGGACTTGGGAAAAATTGATTTAAATAGCGCGGATAAAAAGTTGCTTATGGGAGTATCCGGAATAGGAGAGAGGCTGGCGGAGCGCATCATTGAATATCGTGAAAAGCGCGAAGGCTTTAATAATATGGATGAGCTTAAAGATATAAAGGGCATAAGCGAATCCAAGTTCATGAAAATAAAAGAATACCTGATTATCAAATGAGCCGTAATTTAGCCTGGCTTATGCTCTATTTTTGCTGCGGGATAATCTTTGCGCGTTTAATCGCGATATCATTCTGGTCTCTCTACCTGGCCGCATTAATTTTGCTCATCGCCTGCGTATTCCGCGTCAGGAAGGATTTTATAAATAAGATATTCTTCTCCTGCCTGATTTTTATGCTCGGAGCACTGGCCTTAAGAAATTCCTGTATCCTTGCCAAGTCGCATATCTCTAACTTTATTTCTTACAAAAATAATACCATATTTACGGTTAAGGGTTTTATTAATAGCGAGCTTGAATTAAAAGACGGCAAAATTTCGTTTATGTTTGCCGCGCAGGAGCTGCAATTTAATAACAATAACCATAAGTGTTCCGGAGATATACTTGTGTGCCTGAAAGAAATAAGAAATTTATCCTATGGAGACGCCCTGATTCTAAGAGGAAGCGCGCATAAGCCCTTTAAGCTTTACGGGAATAATATATACGCGATTATGCGCGTCAACACTCCCGGTTCCGCCATAAGCCTGAATAAGAATTATGGCTGGCCTGTCCGCAGGCTCGCTTTTTATATCAAGAGCCGGATAGAGAGAATAATTTATCAAAGGCTTTCTAAATTAGCCGCAGGCATATTAGATGCCATGGTCTTAGGTGAAAAGGGCAATATCCCGGCGTTAGTTTACGACTCAATGGCTAAAACCGGCACAGTGCATATCCTGGTTGTCAGCGGTTTTAATGTCGGGATTGTCGCGTTTATAGTCTTGCTTTTATTTAAGGCCTTGCGTTTTCCGCGCGGCATACGGCACGGTTTGGCGATATTTTGCATAATAATTTATTGCTTTGCCACAGGCGTCCAGGCCCCGGTTGTGCGCGCGACGGTTATGGGTATATTTTTCTTAAGCGGATTTCTTATAAAAAGGGAACCTGACGTGCGTAATTCCCTTATTCTTTCAGCTTTGTTTATCCTGTTGATTAATCCGCAGGAGCTATTTTCTATTAGTTTTCAGCTTTCTTTCGCGAGCGTGGCCGCGATTATTTTTCTTTATCCCGGCCTTAAAGAATTTTTCAGGGCCGAGTCCATAAAATCAAAAATTTTAAGATTTATAACCGAAGGCTGCCTCGTCTCTCTATCCGCGTGGCTGGGCACCCTGGGGTTAGTCGCCTATTATTTCAGGCTATTTTGTCCCATTACGGTATTAGCCAATATATTTATTGTCCCGTTAGCTACTTTAATTACGCTATCCGGTTTCAGCATGGTTATTATTAATTTTATCATTCCGGCTTGCGCGGGGTATTTTGCTTATGCCAATGAGCTCTTTGTGGCCCTGCTTTTAGGCGTTAATAAACTTCTGGTCCGGTTGCCGTTTGCTTACCTGTATCTATAGAGCTTAACCTTTAATCTGTTTGACAAACAAGCGCCCTTGTGTTAAAGTTGTAATATTATGCGACGGATAATCTTAAGTTTCTGCGTTATTTTTGCCTTATCGGTTAATACATGCTATGCTTTCTGGATCTGGACCCCCAAGACCGGAAAATGGGTCAATCCTAAGAATGTTGCCAAGGACAGCCCTAAGGCGCAGTTTGATTACGCTAAAGGCTTCTATGATGGGAAAAAGTACGCTGACGCCCTGCGCGAATTTAAAAAGCTTTTAAAGGCTTATCCTAAATCCTTTGAGGCTTCGGAGTCCCAATATTATCTGGGCCTGGTTGAGGAGGAGCAGGATAATCTTTACGAGGCATACGTGGCGTACCAGCGTGTTATTGATAAATACCCGTTTTCCGAGCGGATTAAGGAAATCATTGAGAAAGAATATAAGATTGCCGAGAAATTCATAGCGGGATACAAACGTAAGGCCCTGGGAATAGTTTTACCGGTTGAGAACCCGGCGATAGAAATACTCACCAAGGTTGTGGAGAATTCAACATATGGGCCCCTGGCGCCTAAGGCGGAATATAAACTGGGGTTGGTTTTAAAAGGGCTCCAGCGTTACTATGAGGCGGAGGACGCCTTTAATAAAGTAATAACTAATTATCCTGACAGCGAATGGACGGAGCCGGCTAAATTTCAGATTGCTACCTGCCGCGCCGCTGTATCGCGCGGGCCGGCCTATGACCAGGGCGCTATGCAGGAGGCAAAACAAAAATTTGAGGAATTCGTAAGAGAAAATCCGGATGCCGTATTATCAAAAGAGGCGGAGCAAAATATCAACATATTGAAAGAAAAAGAAGCGGAGGCCAGCTATAATATAGCGGTATTTTATGAGAAGCAGAAAGCGGTTAAAGCCGCCAAGATTTATTATGAGAACGTGGTGAATAATTATTTTGATACTGCCTGGGCAGCTAAGGCGTCCAGCCGCCTGCAGGCAATGGAGAAGGAAAAATGAAAAAAAGGCTCTTTTTATTTTTTACCCTGGCTACCGCCTGTTATCTGGTAACCGCTGTTTTATCCGGCTGCGGTTATACTACCCGTTCTATGGCCAACAGTAAATACAGGACTATATATGTCAGTCCTTTCCTGAATAAAATAAATATAACCAACTCAGCCGATGCCGCCAATAAATACAGGATATACAGGCCGATGATTGAAACCGATATTACCAGGGCCATAAGCAACAG
>Ga0265297_10007099_pt1 | contig 15724 bp, 18 predicted proteins | sample Munlanlwell13791_FD_192502 | JGI IMG/M metagenome (GOLD analysis project Ga0265297, IMG submission 192502) | Leachate microbial communities from a municipal landfill in Southern Ontario, Canada - Leachate well 137-91 | ecosystem: Engineered > Solid waste > Landfill > Unclassified | place... | reverse complement strand
TAAAGCTGATTATATATTCAGGGCTGTGTATATGCCTAAAGGCAGGCATACGATTGAGTTTGTCTTTTCTCCGTTTTCTTTAAAACTAGGGCTGATAATCAGTTTAACATCTTTATTCTGGTGCCTGTTCATTTTTTTAAAACATGTTGTTAAAAAAGGATTAAAAGGTATAATATAACCTATGGATTTTTCGGTTATCCTCCCTACATTTAATGAAGAGAAGAATATAGGCGGCCTGATTGAAAAGATAAGAGATATATTGGGTAATTCAGGGTATTCTCACGAGATAATCGTGGCTGATGCCGGCTCCACTGATAATACCTTTCAGGTTGCCAAAGAAAAGGGTGCTCAGGTTTTTATTCAGAAGCGGCCCGGCTACGGCGGCGCCTTAAAGGACGCAGTAGAGCTGGCCCGCGGCACATATATCATTACGATAGATGCGGATTTTTCCCACAATCCTTACGTTATAAAGAGGCTTATCTCCGGGGTATCTACCAGCCATATTCTCATCGCTTCCCGATATATCAGGGGCGGCTTGGCAAACATGCCGCTTTCGCGCAGGATACTGAGTATTATTCTAAATAAATCGCTCTCTTTCGGCTTATCTTTGCCGGTAAAGGATATTTCAAGCGGATTCAGGTTATACCATGCCGAGATTTTTAAGGAAATTGACTTTTCAGAAGAGAATTTTAGCGTACTGATGGAGATTTTAGTAAAGGCGTATATGCACGGGTTTCGTGTCAGAGAAATTCCCTTTCATTACCAGCCAAGGGCAAAGGGGAGGTCTCATGCCAAAATAGTCAAGTTCGGCTGCGAATTCCTGCGCACTTTTTTAAAAATGTGGAAGATGAGGAATACCATTGCCTCGGCTGACTATGATGAACGGGCCTTTTATAGCAGGATACCGCTGCAGCGCTTTTGGCAAAGGCAAAGATACAAGATTATTGTCGGCTTTATGGGCTATTTTAACCGAATCCTCGATGCAGGCTGCGGGACAAGTAAAATTTTAGGTGCTTTTCCCCAGGCAGTAGGCTTGGATATAAATTTTAAAAAATTACGCTTTAACCTTTCTTTAGGTAACTCTTTAGTAAATGGAGATTGCACTAGGCTCTGTTTTAAGGATGATTCCTTTGATGCGGTAATCTGTTCAGAGGTAATTGAGCATTTAAAAGATAATGAGAGAATCTTTTTAGAATTAAAGCGCGTGCTAAAGCAAGGCGGTATTTTGGTTTTGGGCACCCCTGATTATTCCCGCTGGTCCTGGGTGATGCTTGAATGGCTGTATAAAAGGATAGTTCCCGGTGGCTATGCCGATGAGCACATCACGCATTATACACAGAAGGGGTTAGTGCAAAAATTGCAGGGTTTAGGTTTTCAACTGGAAGCCAAGAGGTATATTCTTGGCTCAGAGCTGATATGCAAATTCGTAAAACTATCTTAATTGCACTTATCGTATTAGCTTCCTTTGCCTCTTATTTTAACAGCCTGTTTTCGCTTTTTGTCTGGGATGACAATATTTTTTTAGTCTCTACTCCGTATCTAAGGTCGTTTAAGTTCTTGCCCGAATTCTTCAAATACGATTTTTGGAAGGTGGGTCCGCACTTTGCCGAGGGGACATTCAGCACTTATTACCGTCCTTTCCTGGCTGCCTCATTTATGCTTGATAATCTTTTGTGGGGTACAAAGGTATTTGGGTTTCATCTCACTAATTTGATTCTTCATACCATGGTTTCTATTTTAATTTTCCTGCTTGTTGATAAATTAACCAAAAGCAAGTTCATTTCTTTATTTTCAGCCCTGCTATTCAGCGTACACCCCATACATTCAGAGTCAGTTAGTTTTATCAGCGGCAGGGTTGATGTTATAGCGCTGTTGTTTCTTTTACTTTCGTTGATTCTATTCTTGGAGTATGTTTCTACAAAAAAATTTAACCTTTATTTATTTTCTTTAATTAGTTTTATATTTTCTTTGCTCGCGAAAGAGCCAGCAGCTATCTTGCCAGTGATTATTTTGAGCTCGAGCTATCTTTTTATAAGTAAGGCTAGGTTTAAGGAATCGGTCAAAGATTTCTTCAGATTTCATATTACGGGCTTTTTCATAGTCTTAGGCGCGTATTTAATCTTGCGTTTTTATATTTTCGGCCCTTCTTTTCTGGGGATTAAAACGCGCTACGTTTCAAATTTTCTTTCCGGGACTGCGCCGTTTTGGAGGCTATTTGCATCGCTTAAGATATTCACCTACTATATGAGGCTCCTGGCGTTTCCTTACGGCTTGAAAGCGGATTATTTTTTTCCTGCTACCAATTCTTTATTTGAGCCTGCAGTATTAATTGGTTTATTTCTGGTTATTTTTCTAATGTACCTGGCTTGGGTAAATAGGAAGAGCAATCCCCTTGCATCATTTTCTATAACCTGGTTTTTTGTAAGTTTCTTGCCTATAAGCAATATCTTCCCTCAGGGCAATGTATTTGCCGAACGGCATCTGTATATTCCTTCGGTTGGCTTTTGCATCGGTACCGGGTGTTTATTTTCCTGGCTGCTTAAAAAGGATATCAGGACAAACTATCTAAATTGGAAAAAATCGATGTATTGGGTTTCTATCCTGCTTATTATAGCCCTGGGCAGAGTTACTTTCGAAAGAAACAAAGTCTGGAAAAATGAATTTACCCTTTGGTATGAAACAGCCAAAGCGGTCCCCCAGAGTATCAGGGCGCATTTTAATCTAGCCTTGGTATACTTTCAACTAGACAATTTTGATAAGGCGCAAGAGGAGCTGGCAAAGGTGCGGCGATTAAATCCGAATGATTACCCTTCATACCATCTCTTTGGATCGATATATTTAAAAAAAGGCGAGGTTGACGAAGCGATAAAGATGTTTAAACAGGCGATAAAAGTAGCGCCTGACAGGGCAAGCGGCTACAACGGCCTTGCTGCTGCTTATGGCATAAAGGGAGAATATAAAGAGGCAGCTGAGGCTTGCTTAACCGCATTGAAGAAAAATCCTTATTTGGATGAAGCCCGGTATAATCTTGCCTTAAGTTACGGCAAATTAGGCATGCTCGATGAGTCTATCAGGGAATATGAGGAGTATCTGAGGATTAACCCCCTGTTTTACATGGTTCATGTTGAAGCAGGATACGTTTATTACAAAAAGGGAGACTACCAGAAAGCCAGGCTCCACTGGGAAAGGGCATTACAGATATCCAAAGATTATGCGCCTGCAAAGCAAGCCTTAGAGCTTCTAAAAACCGCAAAACCTGCAATTACCAAATAAAACCACGCCAAAACCGTAATTTTTTCTTGCATAAATTTTTTTTTATGTTAAAATAAAGTGATGAAACGTAACTCATTAATATACAGGAGATAATGAAAAAAAATCAAGGCAGGAGTTTTGTAACCACAATGATAATTATAGCGGTTGTGGCATTGCTTCTGCGCTTCGGGGTAGAGAAAATAATCAAAATAAATATCGCGCAAAATGAGTCAAGCGCAGCGCTTACCTTAAAACTTATCTCTACTGCCCTGGAAAATTATGCAAAAGACGCAAAAGGAACCTACCCCCAGGATTTCTCAACTCTCACCAAAGCACGCCCCGCGTATCTTGATAAAGATTACCTTACCCTTTCCCTTTATAAGGGGTATTATTACAGCTGTTCGCATTTAGAAACAAACGGTTATAACTGCTCGGCAACTCCTGCCAGATGCGGCTTAAGCGGAAATTTAATTTACAGTATTAGTACAGGAGGCGTATTTGTATCTGATAGATGCAAAAGAAAGGAATAGGATGAAACGCGGGTTTACGCTGGTTGAAATTGTTATTGTTGTGGCGCTGGTAGTTATTCTGTCGACGATTACCAGCGTAAATATTATGCGCTCACGGGTTGTAGCTTTTGAGGGTATAGCCATAGCCAATATCAGAATCTTAAGCAATGCCTGCCAGATGTATCATTTGGATAGCGGAAGTTTTCCGCTGGCGATATCAGACTTGAATATCAGTAATCCTCCTTATGTTGATGCCAGCCTTGCCTCGGGAAGTAAACAACGTTACAAATTTACTTATGTGCGCGTTTCAGCAGACAGCTTTACCTTGAATGCAGACCCGATGAGCACCGGGTTATTAAAGGGGAGATACTTTTATACTGACGAGAGCAGCATTGTCCGCTATAATGCTACTCAGCAGGCAGGGCCAACTGATCAGATTGTAGAATGAAAAGAGGGTTAACATTAGCAGAATTAATGATCGCGGCATTTATTACGGTTTTCTCCGTAAGCGCAATTCTGCTCTTATTTATGAACTGTATTTTTATGAATACTGCCAGCCGCAATACTACCATTGCCACAAGCCACGCACAATACGCGCTGGAAGAGATAAGAAATACTCCGTTTGCAAGTATCCCGGGTACTTGGAATGGCGCTACGTGGGATAGCGCTGTTGTCCAGAGCAAAGGTTTATCTGCTTTGGACAGCGAAATCATTTATATTTATGCTACTAGTACAGATCCCATACAGGTAACTGTGACGGTAAACTGGGATGACGACGGAGTAAGGGCAAGGAGTATAACATTAGAAACCCTCATTGCAAATTATTGATGCGCGCTTTTACCTTTGTTGAAGCCATGGTTAGTACATTAGTGTTAGGCTTAATTATAGCAGGGATCTTTATGCTTCTTTTGATTAGCGACAGGACCTATCATACTGATGTGGGCTTGTTGGATTTGCAGCAATTTACCCGTCGGGCAATGGAGGAGATGGTGGAGGAATTACGCGCAGGCAGTAGCATTAATATCCCTGTGGGCCTAAATAGCATTACTTTTGCAGGAACCCTTTGCGGTAATCTCAATTATTCTCTCGTTGGCAATCAATTAATTCGTCAATGCGGTAGCCAATCTACAGTAATGGCAAGCCACATCAATGTGTTAAGTTTTTGCTGGTGTCATGGCTCAAATTGCGCTATTGGCGTCGACTGCGACAATATTCAAGGCACATCTAATGTTATAGCGATCCAATTAAGAAGTACCAACACAGTCCGGGGAAAGACAGTAAATTTCCCTACAAATGGCCCCATAAAAGAACAAGTAAAATTAAGAAATGAATAAAAAGGGCATTGCCTTAATTTTAGGTTATATAGTGGTTGTAGTTCTTACGCTGCTCGGCGCAATTTTTCTCTCGCGCAGTGTAGTAGAAAACAGGCTGGTAGCCAGGCACTCTGATGGTACCCATGCCTTCTGGATTGCCGAGGCAGGCTTAAGCGATGCTTTTAAAAATATTGTTGCTGGTCAACCACTGCCTCCGGCCGATACCCCTTTCGGCAGCGGAGACGGAAAATACACAGTTATACAAAATGGTTACCAGATTGACTCATTGGGGACATTTGGTACTACTACACGCCATATAAGAGCAACGATTTCCTATCTCCACCCGGCTTTTGATAATACTGTTACTGCGGGCCAGCATTTAAAACTACATGGTAATGGCTCAGAATTAATCGTGCATGGAAAAACCCGTCTTGGCGACCAATTTGAAGAAACCTGCAGCGGGTGTTCTGGTACATTTGATGACCTGCAGGAGCATCAGCCGGCAGATGAAGTCACTATAACAATACCAGACTACAATGGTAATGGGACAGCGGATGAATTTGAGGATTTTCAACTCTTTGGCGATGCCGTAATAAATAGTTACCCTCCTGAAGAGGTGGTTTACATCGAAACCTCCGGAACCGCCTGGGTTTATCCCAGCAGCCAATTGGTAGGAAAAAAAGTGGTTTATGTAAAAGGTCCTTCGCCGGGTGATGGGAATGTGAATATTGTTTTTGACGGCACCTGGCAGGATGGGGAAGATTTAACTATAATTTCTACCGGGGAAGTTCTTTATTTACAGCCATTAGGCCAAGAAAGAGATTCTCGTTTAAGCGTAATTGCCTGGAGCGGTTATACTGAGGCCTCAGTATTATTCAACCAGCATGAAAGCATGATTTTCAGCCATAGCGATGTTGACTCTACCGATATTTGGAGCGATAGCAGTTTTACAGGTAGCTATATCTCCAATTGGCGTATGGATTTTTATGAGTATTTAGGGGCAAGGGCTGAGTTAACGCCTTCTCAAAGGGAAGATTTGCCTGCGGGTTTTCAATTTCTATCTAATACCGGAACACCCAAATTAGTTCAGTGGCAAGAGATAGTACCGTAATAATACTGAGAAGAAACTAATGAAAAAACAAATAATTATTCTTTTAAGTTTAGGGCTATTATTAGTTGCGGGAGTTATTTTTTTCTCGGTTTATCAGAGCAGTAAAATTGCTAAAGAAATCAGCAGGGAAAAAGCATCGCAGGAGGAAATTGTGCCGAAAACAAGCGCTGCTTCGGTTAGGCCGCGCATAACTCCTTCCCGGCCCCAGGATTACGGAATACTCGTGACTAACCAGGGAGAGGGGCCTAAGACGCAGGAGGAGTGGGATAGTTTTTTTAGTAAAAAAATCCAGGGGTTAAAGTCTCAATCCTCCACTCAAGCCTGGAATAATGTCCAGAAAAATATTGAAAAAGAAAGCCCAAATAAAAGACAGGAAAATTTGGTAAAGCTTGAGGAGAGGATTAAGAAGATTGAATCAGAGTTGAGAAAAAATCCCCAGAATAAAGAAGCGCAGGATAGGTTACAGCGTTTAATAATGCTCAAGAGCATTGCTAAGGAGCTTCCGGATAAATAGGTGAGGGGTTATGGCAAAATTTTTAAAAGCCAAAGAAAAATTTAAAGAACGGATTTCTGTCGGTTTAGACATAGGCACCAATGCCATAAAAATCGTAAAATTAAGATTTTTCAAGGAGGGGACAGAATTATCCGCTTTTGAAATAGAGCCCAGCCAGCTGGATGTGGCATCCGCCTTAAAAAGGCTTAAAAACTCTCTGGGCGAAATTGACGGAGTGAATCTTTCTGCCTCGGGCTCTTCTACGGTCATTAGGTATGTGGAGTTTCCCCGTATGAGTAGCGAAGAGTTAAAACAATCCCTGAAGTTTGAGGCACAGAAACACATCCCCTTTTCAATTGGCGAAGTAAATTTAGACGGAAATATTTTAAAACCGGATTTGCCTGATAATAAAATGCTGGTTTTAGTTGCCGCAGCCAAGAAAGAATTGGTAAAACAGCGCCTTAAGTTAATTGAAGACGCGGGCCTGAAGCCTAATCTGATTGACATTGATTCTATTGCGCTCATGAACGCCTTTAATTTCAATTATGCTCAAGACGAAACTCTTCAACACAAGACTGTAGCTTTGCTTAATATCGGCGGTGCCGTGACTAACCTGGATATAATGGAAGACGGGATTCCCCGTTTAAGCCGTGATATTCACATTGCCGGAAACAACATCACGAATAAAATAAAGGATATCTTTGCCGTTGATTTCGGCGCTGCAGAAAATTTAAAACTTAATCCTACCAGCGAAAAAGCAAATAAAGTAACCGTTGCCTTGGAGTCTGTGCTTACAAACCTGGCTGCTGAAATCAGGACTTCCTTTGACTACTATGAAAGCCAGAGTGCATCAAGCGTAGCTAAGATTTTTTTAAGCGGAGGAACGAGTAAATTTAACGGCTTAAAAGAAATATTAACTAATTTTTTGGGGATAGAGGTAGAGCATTGGGACCCGTTAAAACAGATAAGTTTGCCAGGCAAGCTCGATGCGCAGAAGGTAAAGGCATCCTCCGGCCAACTGGCAGTGGCTGTCGGTTTGGCATTGAGGTAACAGGATGATAGAGATAAATTTATTACCGGAAGAAGTAAAAAGTAAAGCCAAAGCTAAAAAGGCGGGGCTTGGCATAGAGACGAAATATTTTCTTTACCTCCTGCCGGCAGTTTTGATTATCTTAATCTGCATGCACCTGTATTTAGCGATAATAAATATATTTAATAGCATCCAGTTAAGCTCCCTTAACAAACAGTGGCAGCAACTTGAGCCGCAGAGAAAGGCCCTGGAGGCCTCCACTAAAGAACAAACGACGCTATCTCAAGATGTGCAGGAATTGCAGCAATTGACTAAGAATAGGATAAGTTGGTCGCAGAAACTGAATAAATTAAGCCTGCTCCTGCCTTCAGGGGTCTGGTTTAACGAAATCTCTGTCTCCGGCCGCGATTTTACTCTCCAGGGTTCAGTAGTTTCTTTGCAGAAAGAGGAAGTGAATTTAATCAAGAAGTTAATTGATAACCTCAGAAACGACGCTGATTTCTTTAGAGATTTTGCTGGTCTGGAATTAGGCTCGGTGCAAAAGAAAACTACCGGCAGTTATGATGTAGCTGACTTTATTTTATCGGGAAAATTAAAATCTAATGACTAATTTTTTAAATAAAATCCAGCTTGATAACCAAAAGATTTTATTTATCGGCATCGCCTGCGTAGTTTTAATATACTTTGATTTTGCCTTCATTGCCAAGTTGCAGCTTGATAGCCTCAAAAATACCAAGCCCAAAATTACAAAGCTCAAGAAGGATTTAGATGTTTTGAGCAAAGATTTAAGGCGGATGCAGGATTTAAAGAATAAGCAGGCCGAAGTAAGCAAGGTCCTGTTGGCAAAGGCAAAAAAGATTATTTCAGAGGAGCAAATCTCGGCGCTTTTGCGGGATATTTCCGATATAGCTAATAAGAATAGCGTAAAAATCGAGCAAATAAAGCCTTCTAAAGAAACGCAGGTTAAGTCCGACAAAAATGTCCCACCCCCAAAATTTACGTCTTTATCAATCAATTTAGAATTATCCTGTGATTATCACAATCTGGGCAAGTTCATTAATATTTTAGAGAATGCCGATACGTATATAGCTGTACAAAAGTTAAATATTACACCCAAGCAGGCAAATTATATTACTCAAAAAGCGACTCTGGAATTGAGGGTATATGTTAAGAAATAGACAATGCCTTCAGTTGATTTTTATATTTCTGTGCGTATTATTTTTTACGAGCCCGTGTTTGGCAGAAGGAGACTTCGTTTATGATGCCAAGGGCAAACGCAATCCGTTTATCCCGTTAGTTACTTCTGAAGGAAGGCTCCTGAAGTTGGACAAGGAAGAATCTACCAGCGGGATCAAGGAACTATCGATTGAGGGGATTATTTACGATAAACAAGGCAGGTCTTTTGTTTTAATCAATGGTACTGTTGCAGGAATCGGCGATATAGTCGGCGATTACCAGGTTTTAAAGATTGAAGAGAATAAGGTTATATTTATCAAAGAAGGACAACCTGTGGAAGTTGAATTTAATAAGGAGGAGCAATAATGAATAATAATCAGGTAATGCAGTGCAGGCCGAAGAACAGCTGGTTGCACCTTATGTTACCGATTGCTTTCCTAAGTTTTTCCCTTACCTTTCTTTTTGCAGAGCAGGTAAATCAGGCTGAATCTAGTCCTGTTGCGCCTTCGCCTACAAAGGAAGAAACTGCCAAGGATAAGGTTAAGCCTCAGGAAACAGTTGAGCAGACTAAGCCAGGACAAGAGGCGCCTGGAATTCAGGCCCAGGAGGCAGCTGCCAGCCAAGCGGCACATGGAGAATCTGTTCCCGAAGCACCCGCAGAAAAAAAGGCACCTAGTGAAGAGGAAATACTTGCAAAATCGCAGAATGTAACCTTGGATTTCAAGGATGCGGATATCCAGAACGTGCTTAAAATTATCGCTTACAAGTCAGGAATAAATATTGTGGCTACGCCTGAGGTCATCGGAAATGTAACCATACGCTTAGTAGATGTGCCCTGGGAGATGGCCCTGGATGTAATTTTAAGGACGTATGGTTTTGGTTACCAGAGACAGGGTAATGTAATCCTAGTTACAAAAATGGAGAATATTTCTAAAATCCAGGCAGAAGAGCCGTTACAGACAGAGATTGTTACCTTGAAATTTTTGGATGCGCAGGATGCCCAAAAGATTTTAGTCCCCCTGCTTAGCCCGCGCGGAAAAATCTCCGTATTATATGCACGCGGACAAAAAGGATGGCAGTTTGGCACTTTTCAGATTGGCAAATCAGGAGCCAGCAGCCAGCAAGCAACCAGGCAGCAGGAATCAGAAACAATAAAGTCTGAACCCATTTCTATTGAAAAGACATCCACCGGAGATTTTGTTTCTAAAAAAGCTGAATTTCAGGGCTCTGTCAAATCCAAGCTGCTGATAATCACCGATACAGCTTCTTCCTTGGACAAGATTAAAAATGTGATTTTGCCAATCATTGACAAGAAGCCTCAACAGGTCCTGATTGAAACCAGGCTCATGGAAGTCAACGTAGATAAATTAAGGGATTTGGGCGTAGATTGGGGGACTGGTGCTGCAGGCGCAAGCACATACACCACTCCTCCCAGCGATTTAGATTTAAATTCCAAGAACGTTTCAACCTTGGCAGGACGTAATTTGGGCTCTGAGTTTTCGCCCAGTGTTTTCGGTCCGAAAGAAGGGGTCTCCGCTTTTGGCGGAGGCTATCCTTATGCAGCAGGATTAGAATTAATTTTTAAGAAAATCGCCGGCACAAAATTTGAAGTAATCCTGCATGCCCTGGAAGAAGATGTGCATACAAATACATTATCTGCACCGAGAATTCTCACCCTTGATAATCAGGAAGCTTCAATTTTAGTGGGCTACCATACGCCAATAATAAGTTCTAATGTTACGCCGGGAACTTCCGGTACAAACGCTACAATTACCCAGACCTTAGATTACTATCAGGAGATCGGTATACGGCTCAATGTAGTCCCGCAAATTAATGAAGATGGTTATATTAACATGATCCTGCATCCTAGTGTTACCTCTTCAAATTCTAGCGTTAATGCTACCTCTGCTGCCAGCGGATTTACGATTACCACAAGTTATCCGATTATTGACGTGCGCGAAGCCCAGACCCAGATTTTGATTAAAGACGGGGAGACTATTGTTATCGGAGGCCTGCTGAAGGACGTGAAATCAAAAGAGACTCTCGGGATTCCTTTTGTGAGCAAAATTCCTCTTTTGGGCGGATTATTCAGGCGCGATACCTACGATACATCAAAAGTAGATTTGCTTATATTTATTACAGCCAGAATCGTAAGAGAGGGACAATATTCCGAGGAAGAAATTGCCAAGTTAGCTAAAGGGATGGATGGAATTTCCAGTAAAAATAAAGCCGTAGTAAAGAATAAGAAGAAGAAAGAAAAATAGCTTTAGGGACGCCTGCCTCACCGGCAGGTGAGGGCCCTGGAACTGGACAGAACAGGGACGGTTCTGAAGCCGTCCCTATACTTTATGTATAAAGTAAAATTTATCTTTACTAAAAAAGGCCAAATGAAATATATATCCCATTTGGACCTTATGCGTTTATTTATGCGGGCATTGCGCCGCGCAGATTTTCCGTTAAAGATGAGCGAGGGGTTTAGCCCTCATCCTAAACTAAGTATCAAGAGGGCGTTGAAATTAGGCCTGGAGAGCGATAATGAGGAGGCCGCAATAGTTTTAACGCAAGAACTCTCACCGTCAGAATTTAAGGATAGGCTGCAGCAGCAATTACCGCAAGGGATAGAGATTAAAGATGCCGAAGGAAATCTTAATTAATGTTGAAACACAAGAAAAACGGGTAGCCGTAGTTTCTGATGGCCACCTGGAAGAATTCTACATTGAGCGGCCGCAGGATAAGACTATAGTAGGCAATATATACAAAGGAAAAGTCGAAGCAGTTCTTCCTTCTATCGGAGCAGCCTTTGTTGATATTGGCTTGCCGAAAAAGGGTTTCCTGTATCTATCGGAAATAGAATCTGCTTTTGAGTCTGCGCAGGTAGAGCAAGCCGGCCTTCCTTTTGAGGCAAAAAAAGGCCAGGATGTCCTGGTACAGGTAGTAAAAGAATCTTTTGGCACTAAAGGGCCCCGCCTATCAGCAGAAATCGGCCTTGCCGGCAGGTATCTGGTAATCATGCCTCAAGGCAACCAGATAGGAATATCCCGCAGGATTGATGACGATGAGGAGAGGAAAAGGCTTAAGCAGGCGTTTGCCGATTTCAAATTACCCAAAGGCGTTGGTTTTATTGTCCGTACTGCTGCAGCCGGCAAGTCAAAGCAGGAACTCCTGCGAGATGCGCAATTCCTGATTAAATTGTGGAGGAGGCTGGAGAAAACAATACACCAGAAGAAGGCACCGGCGCTGATTTACCAGGAATATGATTTAACCCTTAGGGCCATCAGGGATTCCTTTACCGACGACGTATCAAAATTGATTGTAGATTCAAAAGCAGAATATTACCGCATCCAGCATTTTATGAAGACGTTCTTAAATTATTTAAGAAGAAAGGTGGAGTTATTCAACGGAGACGATTTGTTTGAAAAAAAGGATATTGAAAGGCAGATTAACAGAATCTTTGAAAGCAAAGTTTATTTAAAATCAAAGGCATACCTCGTAATAGAGCCTACCGAAGGCCTGGTTGTCATTGATGTCAACAGCGGAGGCTTTAGAAAGAAGCTCGACCAGGAAGAGACTGCCTTTAAGGTTAATTGCGAAGCAGCCATTGAGGCTGCCAGGCAGTTAATATTGCGCGACTTAGGCGGGATTATTGTCATTGATTTTATCGACATGGAAAGGGAAGCGCATCGCAGGGAAGTTTTAAATACCCTCAAAAAAGCCTTAAGTAACGATAAGGCAAAATATGATATCCTTGGTATTTCAAAGTTCGGAGTAGTGGAGATGACCAGGGAGCGCATACACAAGACAGTCACGATGCTTTCGTATAATATCTGCCCCTACTGCCAGGGAAAAGGCAGGGTGCGTTCAGCCGTCACTATTTCTATTTATGCGTTAAAAGAATTAAGGAGATTCCTCAAAACTAAATCCTTAAAACAGGTAAATCTTACCCTTTCCCCGGCTGTAATCGAGGAAATCTTGAAAAATAAAAATAATTTAAGGCTTATAGAGCAGGCCTTTAAAACAAGAATAAACCTCATTTCAAACCCTTCCCAGCACATAGAAGAAGTAAGAATTTCCTAACTTCCCCCTCAGCACCCATAAAAATAGAGCCCTCTTCCGGCGCTTTCCCGACGGTCTACCTTGACTTCCCCTGCTAAAAAATGTTATGCTTTATTAAGGGGAGCGGAGATGAAAAAATCAATAAAATCATTCACTTTTGTAGAAGTGCTTTTTACTGCCCTGATTATGGTCATGGTATTCGTGTCTTTTTTGCAGGCCTTTAATAATAATATAAAACTGATTATGCTGGCCCGCGAGATAAATATAGCTAGCGATGACTTAAAAGACACATTAGAGGCGATGAGAAGCGTAGCCTTTGCCGACATACTTACAATTGCTCCAGACAACGGCTTCGTTACCCCGAACGTAGTAGGCGGATTTCTTTTGGTGAATGAAAGCATACAAGCCAAGTATTATCGTAGTGACGGCACGGATGTTTTGGTCACCCCGGGAGATATTCCTGACCCGCTCTTAATAGAACTAATACTAAACTGGACAGGAAAAGACAGCCGTCCTCACGCTCAAACAATGAGGACGTTGAGAACGAGGGGATTATGAAGAATAAAGGTGTTACTTTTGTAGAGATTTTTATAGTAGTGCTGATTATGACAGTGATTACCGCGATGCTGCTTTCTGCTTTTATCCAGTCGCGCGCGCTCTTTCAGACAGCAGATATCCCCGCGATTCAGCAGGCAGCTATCCGTAAGATAATGGGGAGCATAGCCCTGGATTTAAATCAAACAGCTTATTCGCAAATCCAGATTACCCAGGATTATCCCTTTGCGGGCTCAGATATGCTCAGGTACCGGTTGCCGCAATATTCGGGAGGCTCGCCTGTATTATCAGGATTGGATATTGTCTGGGATAGCGATATTTTTATTAATTTAGACCCAAATAAGCCGGGAAGGCTTATTAAGACGCAGGGAGGCAATGTTACGGTTTTGGGAGAGCATTTTAACAAGATAAATTTTTTTGACCAGAACAAAGAACCTATGCTTTCTCAGAATGAATTGAAGGTCACCTTAAATTTAAGGCACATGAGTACCCAGCAGAGAATTTATGATATGAGTGCTGCTGCGATATTGAACATGAGGAACTAAAGATGATAAACTTATGCAGGGCTAATCAAAAAGGGTTTACCTTAGTGGTTGCATTTTTGATAGCGATGCTTTTATCTATACTCATTGCTGCAGTTATCGGCAGAGGCATAGCCGAATATACATTGGCAGAGAGAAGCAGGGCTTATCTGGAAACTTTTTACCTTGCTGAGGCCGGCCTTACCCAGGCTGCCTATGATTTAGCTTATTACGAGGCTAATCAGATACCCGTGCCTCCTGACCTTTCGGGGAATCCCGTGTCCGTCACAGTGCCGGGAGCCAGCGGCACAGTCCAGTATGTCTGGGTTGACCTATTGGGCGCCGAAAATCCCGACGCATTGATTATAGACCCTGAAGGGCTGAACTATTATTTGAGAAATTATCGTCTCAGCGCCACTGCTACACACAATAAGTTTGGCACTCAGGTGACGGTTAACCAGATTATTTGTCGCTCCCGGGCTTATATCTTTCAATTCGCGGTATTCTACGAAGATGACCTGGAAATCTTACCGGGGCCCGGCATGACTTTCTCCGGGAAAATCCACAGTAATCACGATATATATCTGGGTACTCATAACTCATTAAGCATAAACAGTAATTATTTACGCAGCGCCGCACGGATTTTTAATGGGCGCAAAGATTCTAACCAGGAGATGAATGGTTATGTGGAGATTTTAAATAGAATTACCATGATTATGCGAAGAATGAAAATAGGCCAAGAACAGCCTTTGGATTGCGAGAGGAGCGATTGGGAGACCGAATCTCAGGTGCGTTGGGGAGGGACTGTAAAAAGCAGCGTTCACGGGGTAAATTCTTTGGCAGCGCCTGATGTTGGTTCTATACAGCCAGACGGATATTTTGCGCAGAATGCCCGCTTAAAAATCATTGACAGTACTGCCTATGTGGATGGTGTACCTGTGGTGCTTCCTTCTGGCACAATTAGCACCGCTACATTCTGGAACGTACGGGAGAATAAGAATATCACCGTGACCGATATTGACATGTCTCTCTTAAATGCTTCAGAGTGGTTTCCTTCTAACGGCCTTTTATATGTAACGCGCACTGATTCAAGCCCGACACAGCCTAATTCAATCCGTTTCAAAAACGGCTCCACGTTAGCCGGGCCTCTAACCGTAGTCTCAAATGACCCGGTATACATACAAGGAAACTACAATAATGTGGACAAAAAACCCGCATCGGTAATTTGCGATGCCTTGAATATCTTATCTAACAACTGGAATGATTCTACTCCCCTAGGTGATAGGGTTGCTACAAACACAGAGGCTAACGCAGCATTTATAGCAGGGAATAACACTACGAGCATCGGTGATTATAACGGAGGCCTGGAGAATTACCCCCGTTTTCTGGAAAATTGGTCAGGTAAAATTTTCAAATACAGAGGTTCATTTGTAGGGTTATGGAACAGCCAGCTCGCGCAAGGGCGCTGGGACAGGGGAGGGTATACCCCGCCTAACCGCGACTGGAATTACGATACAGATTTTAATAACAGCAACAAATTACCCCCCTTTACGCCCTATGCAGTAGAAACCATCCCGATAGCCTGGTGGAAGAGCAACTAACACAATTTCCTTGACAGGCTGTGTGTTATGGCCGATAATTTATCATGTGAGAAAAAAAGGTTTTACACTCGTGGAAATTATGATTGTGGTGGCAGTCATTGCTCTATTAG
>Ga0265297_10007098_pt1 | contig 15726 bp, 18 predicted proteins | sample Munlanlwell13791_FD_192502 | JGI IMG/M metagenome (GOLD analysis project Ga0265297, IMG submission 192502) | Leachate microbial communities from a municipal landfill in Southern Ontario, Canada - Leachate well 137-91 | ecosystem: Engineered > Solid waste > Landfill > Unclassified | place... | reverse complement strand
AAAGGGCTCGTTTTATTCTTATAACGGAAAAACTTTTGCCCAGGGAAAGGAAGCGGCGAAGGAATACTTGAAGGCAAATAAAAAGATTTGTGATGAGATAGAAAGAAAAATTAGAGAGGTTCTTGTTTCCGGTAAAGATTTGCCTAAAGAGCTGGGTGATGAAAAAGAATGATAATGAGTTTGATCTTTTTTGGGAAAAGTGTGTAAAGTTTGCTACTTTAAGGCCACGGAGTGAAAAAGAGCTTGACTATTGGTTTGAGAAGAAAAATATTGAAAAGGTTTTGGTTCAAAGTTTAAAAAAGAAACTTCGTGATTTCGGACTTTTGGATGATCGTGAGTTTTGTGAATGGTGGATAACGCAGAGAATGGAGTTTCGTCCACGATCCAGAAGAGGACTTATTTATGAGCTTTCCCAAAAAGGCATTAAAAGAGAGCTGGTTGAAGAAGTTTTGAAAACGATAGATTTTGATGAAGTTAGCTTGGCAAAAAAAATTATAGAAAAGAATTCTTATCGTTGGGAAAGGCTTGGTGAGCGTGACAAAAAGAGAAAAATAGGAGAATTTTTGAGCAGACAGGGGTATTCTTGGGAGGTAATTAAGAAGGTAAGCGGTTGAAAAATATGTTTTTAGAGAGTAAAATTATAGACGAAGGAAAGATTATGGGGGAAGATTTTAGATTTAAGTCTCCATCATTTTTGCAGGCCGGAAGTTAAGAAAATACGGTTTTTCCTTCGTTTGGTTTTTATTTAATAAATTATGGTTAAAAGTGAAGAAAAATTAAAAGAAGAGCTTATTAAAAAACTTGAAGATGTGTCCCGCATGAGTCGCGAGGAGGCAAAAAAGCAGCTTTTGGCAGAAGTTCAAAATGAACTTACTTCCGAGATTGCAAAAAGAATAAGAAATGCCGAGGACAGAATAAAACAAGAGGCAAACGAAAAAGCTCGAGAGATACTTGTGGATGCAATGAAACACGGTGCTACCGACTATGTGGCTGAGTATACGCTTTCGTCCGTGGCTTTGCCTAATGAGGAGGCTAAGGGAAGAATAATCGGTAAAGAAGGCAGGAATATTAGAGCTTTTGAGAGGGCAAGCGGAGTTGAAATAGATCTTGACGAGGGCAATGAAATAAAACTTTCAAGTTTTGATCCAATCAGACGTGAAATTGCAAAGCGTGCTTTGGAGATCTTGATTAAAGATACGAGAATACAGCCATCGAGAATTGAAGAGGTAGTTGAGCGGGTAAGGGCTGGTATGGATGATGTGCTTTTGGAGGAAGGAAAAAAGATTGTGGAAGCGGTTGGCGAATACGGGCTTCCTCTGGAACTAATTAGATTGATTGGAAGATTTAGATTTAGAACTTCTTACGGCCAGAATCTAGCGATTCACACTATTGAAGAGACGAAGATTGGTATGGCTATCGCTCGCGAACTTAATGCTGATTTGGAATCTGTGCGTCTTGGTGGGCTTTTGCACGATATCGGAAAGGTGGTTACTGATGATGAAGGGAATCATATACAAAAGGGTGTTGAGATTGCTAAAAAATTTGGAATACCCAAAAAAGTTGTGTCAATAATTGCCGAGCATCATGAAGATAGGCCTTTTTCTTCTATTGAATCGGTGATAGTTTGGATAGCCGATGCGATTTCGGGTGCAAGACCGGGTGCCCGTTATGAGCCTCATGAAGACTATGTGAAACGCATGAAGGCTATAGAGGAGATAGCTTCGCGATTTGAGGGGGTAGTTGAGGCTGTTGCGTTTCAGGCTGGCAGGGACGTGCGGGTAATTGTTAATCCGGAGGAGGTTGATGACGATAAGTTGACGATACTTGCGAGAGATATTGCAAAGAGCCTTGAGAAAGAAGCAAATTATGCAGGACAGATAAAAGTGACTGTTTTGAGAGAAACAAAAGCTTCTGAGACAACAAGTGCCAAATAGCTTGACAATTTGGGTTAATTGGTTTATGATTTTTTTAGAATATGACAAAGAGACAGCTTATAGATCAGGTTGCCAGAAAGGCACATTTGCCCAAAAGGGCTGCTTCAGAAGCTGTAGATGTATTTCTTGATGAAGTCGGTAGGGTTCTTGCAAAAGGTGAAAAGGTTGTTCTTTCGGGATTTGGGACGTTTAAAGTTAAAAGAATGGTGGGAAAAACAGTAAAGATCCCTAATACCGAAAAGTTTGTAACGGTTAAATCTCATAGACTTCCGAGATTTACTCCCGGTAAGGCCCTCAAAAGAAAAGTTGCGCGATAGAATCTTCATAAATGCTATAATTTTTTAGATGGAGAGAGCGATAATTGTTGAACGCTTGGTTAAAAATTTTGAAGTAACCGAACGTAATGCGGGTTTTTGGGAGGCTTTAGGCTCTTTGATTAAGCCGAAGAAAAAAACAGTTGAGGCTCTAAAGGATGTTTCTTTTTCGGTTTCAGAGGGAGAATTTATTGGGTTAATCGGTCCGAATGGAGCCGGTAAAACAACTATTTTGAAGATACTTTCTGGAATACTTTTTCCGACACACGGCTTTGTTCAGGTTATGGGATACACTCCCTGGGAAAGGAAAGAGTCTTATCTTAAAACAATATCCATGGTTATGGGACAGAAGAACCAGCTTTGGTGGGATCTTCCTGCAACAGACACTTTTGAGCTGAATAGAAGGATATATGACATTCCCGATAGGACTTATCAGAAGAATTTGCGTGAACTTGTTAATCTTCTTGGAGTGGAGAAGTATGTGAAGAGGCAGGTAAGAAGGCTTTCTTTGGGTCAGAGAATGCGGCTTGAGCTTGTTGCCGCTTTGATACACAAGCCAAAAGTTGTTTTTTTGGATGAGCCTACGATTGGGCTTGACGTAATTGCACAGAAGAAACTTAGAGATTTTATTAAAAAGTACAACAGAGAGCATAAGGCTACAATTATTCTTACGTCGCACAACATGGATGATGTGATTGAGCTTTGCAGGCGTGTAATTGTAATTAATGAAGGGGAGATTGTTTTTGACGGAGATTTAAAGGATCTTATTGCTAGGCATGCTAAGGAGAAGGTGATAAAGTTTTCGGTATCTTCGGAGATTGATACCAAGAAGCTTGCTAAGGTGGGAAGGGTGGGAATTGCAAAATATCCTTATTATGAGCTTTATGTTTCAAGGTCTGTTTCTAAGGTAGCTGCATCAGAGCTTCTTTCTAGTTTTCCTGTTTCGGATTTAACGATTGAAGAGGAGCCGATAAATGAGATTGTGGGTAAAGTTTTTTCCTCGAATGCATAAATATTTTAAGCTTTACAGCGTAGCACTTCGGCAAGAGTTTGCCTACCGCGCTAATTTTTTGACTTCGCGATTGCGAAATTTGTTTCAGATATTTTTGGTTTTTTATCTTTGGAGTAGCGTTTTTTCTCAAGAGCAGGATTTTTTTGGCTATGATAGGGCGAGAATTTTAACTTATGTATTTGGAATACTTATTGTTCGATCTTTGGTATTAACTACGCGTGCTACAGAGGTTGCTGGTGAGATAGCGCGCGGAGATTTGACCAATTATCTAGTTAAACCCATTAATTATTTTTATTATTGGTTTAACCGTGATATTGCGGTTAAGTTCCTTCATTTGTTTTTTTCTTTTTTTGAGTTTTTAGCCCTTTTTTATATACTTCGCCCCCCGTTTTTTATACAGACTGAACCGGTAGCTATAATCGGATTTTTACTATCTTTGATAATTGGAATAGTTTTGTTTTATATGATTGTTTTTATTGCCGGACTGGTGCCTTTTTGGGCTCCTGAGGCTAGTTGGGGAGTTCAGTTTGTTTTGATTTTCGTTGTTACTGAGTTTTTAAGCGGAGCGCTGTTTCCTCTTGATATATTGCCGAGACAAATTATGGATATACTTTCTTTCACACCTTTTCCGTATTTACTTTTTTACCCTATAAAAATTTATCTAGGCCAGATTGGCTTATTTGGGATTTTGAAAGGCGCTTTTGTTGGTTTTTTGTGGATTTTGATACTAAACTTTTTTATGAAGAAGGTTTGGGCAGCAGGAATCCGGGTTTATAGAGCGGAGGGAAGGTAAATTGAAGAAGCTAAAATATTATTTATTAAGCTGGATTATAATGACGAAAAACTCTTTTTTGTCCGTTTTGTCGCAGAAGAAGGTGCTTGCGCTTTTTTTGGTAGGAAAGATTGTTCGTTTTTTGTTTTTTTATCTTTTTGTTTATTATTTAATTCGTGAAACGGGTAGCCTGGCCGGATATAATTTTCATCAAACTATTTTTATATTTTTGACATTTAATTTGGTAGATATTTTAGCTCAGTTTTTGTTTCGGGATGTGTACAGATTCAGGCCGAAGATAATTTCCGGCGAGTTTGACCTTACGCTTCTTAAGCCGCAGAGCGCGCTTTTCCGATCCATGATGAGCGGGGCAGATGTAATTGATTTTGTTACGCTACCTTTTATCTTTTCTTTAACTATTTATTTTGCGTTGTTTTTAGACCCCGGTGTTTTGGAGGTCGTGCTTTATACTGCTTTGGTTGTTAACTCTCTTTTTATAGCAAGCGCATTTCATATTTTGGTTATGGCTTTGGGAATAATTATTTTGGAGGTTGATTATTTGATTTGGATTTACAGAGATGCGCTTAATCTTGGGAGATTTCCAATAGAGATATTCGGCCGAAATATGAGGGCTTTTTTGACTTACTTAGTTCCTCTTTTTACGATGATAACGGTTCCGTCTAGGGTTATGATGGGGGTTATTGACTTTGGCGCAGTTGCCGTTTCTTTTTTTGCGGGGGTAATTTTGTTTTTTTTATCGCTTAGGTTTTGGAGAGTTGCTTTGAAGCGCTATACCAGCGCGAGCAGTTAATGATGGAAATGCTCTGGATTTTGGCTTTTTCGGGATTCGTTTCTCTCTTTTACCAGTGCGCCTAGATTACGTTTTGCTTCTATTTTTTCAAGTTCTACAAACATTCCTGCGAGTTTTTGGATCTGGGGATTGTTTGGAGGAAGATTTTTTTTGCACAAATATACATAAAATCTTTGAAGCACAGTATCCACTCTGTCGAGATTGGGGATATCGAGGGTTTGCCAAATTGTGTCACAGCTTTTTTGGTAGTCATTTATGATTTCTTCTTCGGGAATGTTTTCAAAACCATGCATTACTTTTAGCGCTTTTATCCTTGCCCGTTCACCAAGAGCAACTGCCAATACGCTTTGGGATGCGTTTAGAAGTAATGGATTTGATTTTCTCTTTGCCTCAATTGCTTTTTTTTGGCCTATTTCTATCGCTTGTTGGTAGTAATACTGAGCGAGGTCTAGATTGTTTTTTGAAACTTTTGGTCTTCTTTCATACGTTCTTGCGATATTTCGTGCTATTTCTGCATTCCACACGATTGGTCCGTGTGGAGTTCGGTTTATGTTTTCAAGCCTATCTGAATAAGCGTTTAGTTTATCGAGCCAATCTAATGCATGGTTAAGGGCGCTATTTCGCTCTTCGTCGGATTTTAAGGTGTGGGCTGCCATGCTTTCCAAGGTGCCGGATGCCATAAGCGCGGAAAGGGCGACCAGAATTGTTGAGTCGGCTTGGTCGAGATCGTTTGATCTTGATAAAAGAGCTGTTGCTTCGTTAAATGCTGTAGTTGCTATATCAAGAACATCTTGGTAATTTTGATTTTTGGCTGCTTCCATTTCACCGCCAGTGGCGGCTCTTTTTTCTTCCGCAAATCCAAGAGTTTGGCTAAGTATATCTTGGGCTTCTTTTACCGATAAACTGTATTCAATACTCATTGTTTTATATTATACTATAGGTATGATTAGAAATAAAAAGGTTCTTATTGTTTGTGGGCCGACGGCGACGGGAAAAACCGATTTGGCGATTTATCTTGCTAAAAAGTTTGAAGGAGAAATAGTGAGCGCGGATTCGAGGCAGGTTTATAAGGGGATGGATATAGGAACGGGTAAGGACCTTCCAGAAAATTCCAAATTCAAAATTTCAAATCTCAAAGTGGGGAGGAGGCTCGGGTATTATAACGTAGATAGCGTAAGAATTTGGGGGTATGATTTAGCAGATCCCAAGACTTCTTTGGGAAAGAATTTTAGCGTCGCACAATATCAAAAGATGGGGGAGAGAATAATTGCTGATATTTTAGCGAGAGACAAGCTTCCGATTATAGTAGGAGGAAGCGGGCTTTATATTAATGCTTTGATTTACGGGATTGAAACTTCTCAAATTAGTCCTAACCTCAGGCTTCGAAAAAAACTATTTGACAAAAGCGCTGATTATATATTTTCCTTGTTAAGAGAACTTGATTCTAAGAAAGCGTTGGCGATGAATAATAGTGATAGAAAAAATAAAAGACGCCTTATAAGGGCAATCGAAATAGCTCAAAGTAAGCACAAAATTGAAAGTTTAGAAAGAAAGCCTAATTATCAAATTTTGGTCGTTGGAATTGAGGTGGAAAGGGAGAAGCTTAAAAACAGAATACGAAGACGTGTGCAAAAGCGTGTAAGGAGTGGGATTTTTAATGAGATTGAGAATCTTTTGAAATCCGGTGTTTCGTGGGAAGATCAGTCTATGCAAGCTTTGGGTTATAGGCAGTGGAGGGGATATTTTGAAGGTACAGAAAGCCGTGAAGATGCTATTTGCCGATGGATAAATGAGGAATGCAAGTACGCAAAGAGACAGATAACATGGTTTAAAAAGCAAGAATTTATCCGCTGGTTTGATGGTGGCTCTTCTTTATTACGAAATCAGGTAGAAAAAGAGGTAAAAAGATGGTATAAATATAAAGTATAAATATGCCAAGGAAGATTGAAATATCTCACAGAACAATTGTTTTTACAGTATTTTTCCTGACTTTTTTGTGGCTTCTTTATCTTATTAAAGAGGTTATTTTACAGATTTTTGTGGCCTTGCTTATTATGACGATACTTAATCCGACGGTTAGCAAACTTCATAGGAATCTAAAAATGCCAAGGACAGTCGCCGTGATTTTTGTTTATTTGATTGTTTTTGGCTTATTGATCAGTTTTTTTGCGCTTCTTGTTCCACCTTTAATTGAGCAAACGGGTAGTTTTGCAAACAGTATCCCGGAGTATGTGGAGGAGCTTAAAGTTCCGGAATTTGTAGCACAGGGAATCTCAAATGAGGCAACAAGCCAGCTTGCAAGACTCCCCTCTCAGCTTATAAAAATGAGTATCGCAATATTTTCGAATGTTTTAGCTATTTTTTCTGTGTTTATTTTTGCATTATACTTTTTAATTTTTAGAGAGCGGCTTGATGAACAATTAAGCGCCTTTTTTAAAAACGAAAAGAACGAGAAAAAAATTGAAAGGGTGATTGACAAGCTTGAATTAAGGCTTGGAGGCTGGGCTAGAGGCCAGATTGTGCTTATGGTGGTTGTGGGGCTTGCACATTACATCGGTTTTGTAATCATAGGTCTTCCTTTTGCAGTACCGTTGGCTCTTTTAGCCGGTCTTTTTGAGATAGTTCCCAATATAGGTCCTGTTATAGCTGCGGTGCCGGCGATTATTGTAGCGTTTGGTGTGTCCCCTGTTACTGCTTTGGCTGTCGCATCGCTTAGTGTGTTGATTCAGCAGCTTGAAAACTATGTATTGGTGCCGAAGGTAATGGAAAAATCGGTTGGTGTAAACCCTATTATTACGCTTTTATCGTTGGTCATCGGCCTTAAGCTTGCCGGTGTAGTGGGTGCGCTTTTGTCCGTACCAGTAGTAATTACGCTTCATGTATTTTTTGATGAGTTTTTGTTTAATAAGAATTAGATATTTTTGCCTCGAAATGCTATAATATATCCGCCTTGGAGGAAGGGTGATTACTCCGATATTGTATCGGAGAGGAAAGTCCAGGCAGCAGAAGGCAGGGTGCCTCGTTCATGTAATCATGAAGGGGACGCGTAAGCGCTAGATAGTGCCACAGAGACAACGACTCACCGGTGTACTTTAAAGGTATACGGGAAGAGGGTGAAAAGAGGAAAACCTCCCCGCTGCAACCTGCGAATGTCCCGCCCCTGTTTTGTACAGGGAAGACGCCTTCTACATATCCTGATTTATCAGGAGGCGGGACGAAGACAGGGCATCCCGTATTGATTCGGGAGTCCCCGATAGATATCGGGGAGAGACAGATGATCACCGAGAAACAGAACCTGGCTTACTAGCCTCCAAGGCAAAAAACATATAAAATACCCTTATGCGTTTAGTTGTGCAAAGGGTGAATAAAGCGAAAGTTGAAGCACAAAAGCGGGTTGTGGGAGAAATCGATAAAGGGCTTTTTGTACTTTTGGGTATAGGAGAGGGTGATACAAGAAAAAATGCCGAAGAGATTGTTAAAAAACTTCTTAAGCTTCGAGTAATGGCTGATTCAAATGATAAAATGAACCTTGATATTAAGGAGGCCGGGGGGTCTATACTTGTTGTATCGCAGTTTACACTTTATGCAGATATGAGCCGTGGCAATAGACCTTCTTTTATAAAGGCTGCAAAGCCTGATGTTGCCCGAGATTTATATAAATATTTTATTAGCCTTCTTGTTGAAGCCGGAGTTTATACACAAACCGGAGAATTTGGTGAATATATGGATATTGATTTGGAACTTGATGGTCCGGTAACGATATTGATGACTAATGACCTGCCTGCCGGTAGGCAGACTGATGATTAATAAATGAGAGCGGTTTTATCTACAGTATTGAGAGTGTTTTTGATGAGTGCTGTTTGTGTTTTGTTTGTGGTGTTTATTGGGAGTATATATTTTGTCGGTTATTTACATGGTTTTAATAATGCTTTTTTGCGAATCGGATTTATGGGGCAGGAGAAAGAAGCCGGGGTGAAAATTTCTTCGACAATTCCCTCCCCTACTCCGATTGTTATTGAACGGCCTGTTTATCCAAAAAAGAGCACGCCTAGTTTTGGAGGACCTGAGCTTTGGGAGGCTGTGAATAAAAGGAGAACTGAACTTGGAGTTAATCCCCTTTCAAGCCGGTCGGAGCTTTGTACAATTGCTTCTATAAGACTAAATGAGCTTCTTGAAATAGGATCTTTGGACGCGCACGAGGGTTTTAGTAATATGCCCGAAAGAAGAGAAGATTTAAGATGGATATTTGAGACATATAATTTGACCGAGTTTTTGATACAGGGCGCCGGTACAGCCGAGGAGGCTGTTTCTTCTTGGGAGAATACTTTGGGGCACAGTAAGCTTTTGACGGGCGGTGAGTATGTTTGGGGGTGCATATACGCACAGAAAGGGTTTGGTGTTGCTATAACAGCTTATTAGTTTGTAAGATTGTTTTTTTGCAAGAATTCTAGAAGTTTTTTTTTGCTTTTGTGCTGTCTCCCGATGCTTACAAAAAGGCGATTTAAGTCTTTCCATTTTTTTTGGGGGATAATTTTTATGAGTTCTTTTTCAGTCTGATTCGGGTTTTTGGTGTTAACCAAACCTAATAAATTGCTGATTCTGTGGACGTGAGTATCAACGGCAATTGCCGGTTTGCCAAAAGCTCTGTTTAGGACTAAGTTTGCGGTTTTATTTCCTACTCCGGGAAGTTTAAGCAGATTTTCTTTTTGGTCGGGAACGATTCCTTTGTATTTATCCAAAATAATCTCTGCAAGGGTTTTTAGATGTTTTGCTTTGGTTTTGTAGAAGCCGACAGGGTATATCAAATTTTTAATTTCTAATTCCTCTAATTTATCTAAACTTTGGAGGTTGGGGGCTTTGGAGAATAGACGTTTGGATGCGGCGAGGGTGGTGTCGTCATTGGTGCGTGAGGATAGGAGGGTGGATACAAGAGTTTTGTAAGGGTTATTGCCGAATATTTCGAGGGGTACTTCTTGGTAATTTTTTTTGAAAACGCTAAAAACCCTTTGTATTTTATTTTCTTTTAAGTTAGACTTTGATAGCATAATTAAAGTGGTTGAACAGATAATAGAACTTTTACCGGTAATATTAATAGGTATTTTACTTTGGCTTTTTGGATTGACTGTTGTATTTTACTGGATTTTTGTGCATTATAAAAAACTTGGGAGGGGTGTTAAATCTGGGAATCTTGTCAAAGTCATTGATGGCTTGGTTGATATTGAGAAATCAAACATAAAGGCGATTGATGAAGTTAAGACTGCGATAGCAACGATTGAAAAAGATTCTTTAAAGCATATACAAAAACTTGGGCTTGTCAGATTTAACCCTTTTAACGAAACGGGTGGAGACCAGAGTTTTTCTTTGTGTTTATTGGATAACAAAGAAAATGGATTTATGATAAGCTGTTTACATACCCGGGACAGAACGCGTGTTTACGCTAAGCCTATAAGCGCAGGAAAGAGCGAATACGATTTTTCGAAGGAAGAAAAAAAGGCGCTTGATTTGGCAAAAAAATCTTAAAAATATGAAGAATATTATTGAGTCAAAAAAATTTTTAGCCACGGTTGGTATGCTTGGTCTTTTTATGCTTTCGACAGGGTTTTCTTGGGCCGCCTTTAGTTTTTTGGCGAAGGATTCGAGTGGCGGTGGAGATAGCCTGAGCGGGCTTGCCAAAGATCGTTCGAAAATATCTGAAGCTCCAAAAACCGAAGTGTGTCCTATAAACGGTGAGATGTTTAGTAAGGCTGAGCGGGATATTTGGGAAACGAGAAGACCGATGGCTGTTGTAGTTGAAAATCATTTGGATTCGCGGCCGCAGTCCGGTTTGTCTCGCGCAGATGTGGTTTACGAAGTGGTTGCCGAAGGTGGCATAACCCGTTTTTTGGGAATTTTTTATTGCGGGGCTTCTGCGTCTGATATAACTATTGGCCCGATTAGAAGCGCAAGGACTTATCTTATTAATTGGGCTTCGGAATATGGAGAAAGTCCACTTTTTGTGCATTTTGGCGGTGCTAATAATATTTGTGGAGATTGCCCCGGTGGGGTAAAACCAAGAGGTACGGTGGCACCTGAAGTTATGGCGCTTGAGACTTTGATAAAAATGGGGTGGAGGCATTCGCGGGGCAATGCACTGGATGGTGGTGCTAATGTAAGCTATCCTGCTATAAAGAGAGACCAAACTCGTCTTGGGGGTGTGTCTGCATGGGAGCACTCTGCTATTGGATCGAGCGATCTTTTGTTTGATCTTGGTATTGAACGAGGTTTTGGATATGAACAAGATGGGGAGCCTTGGCACTCTAGTTTTGTCCAGTGGAAGTTTGAGGACGACTCGCCTGTTTCCGGTGTGAATGCCTCGGAAATAGAGTTTGAGTTTTGGAGTAACAAGCCGGATTACAACGTCCGCTGGGAGTACGACTCATCCTCTAACAGTTATAAAAGATTTAACGGGGGTGAGGCGCATACCGATTGGGAGTTTGATAAACCTCAGCTTAATGCCAAGAATGTAGTTATCCAATTTGTTTTTGAAAAAGGACCGGTTGATCGCGAGCTTCATATGTATTACGAAACCGTTGATGAAGGAGACGCTTTGATTTTTAAAAATGGAGATGTAATTGAGGGGACTTGGGAAAAAGACTCGGCGTCGGGAAGAACTATTTTTTATGATGAGAACGGAGATGAAATTAGTTTTGTAAGAGGCAAAATTTGGATTGAAGCCGTACCTCGAGGAAATGATATCGAGTACAATTAGTTTACATTTGTATTAATTTAGTATAAACTCCCCTTAAATATGTCGGGATTAGGAGATTTTATAACTTCAAAAGTGCGGGTTAAGATACTTGAGCTTCTATTTTCTAATCCATCCGAAATGTATCATGTAAGAGGTATTGTACGCGAGATTAAAGAGGAGATAAATGCGGTAAGGCGTGAGCTTGCTAGGCTTGAGTCGGCAGGAATGATTAGAAAAGAGTCGAGGGGAAACAGGGTTTACTATTGGTTGAGAAATGATTATTTGATGTACGGAGATTTGATTTCCATGATATCAAAAACAACGGGGCTTGGATCGCAGATAATTCAAAACAGAAAAAAAATAGGCAGGCCTTTGTTTGTTATGTTTTCGGGGCGATTCGCACGATATAAAGAAAGAAAAAGAGATGATGAGGTAGATGTTTTGGTGGTTGGAGACATTGTACTTCCAGAGCTTGCTACTTTAATAAGGGTAGAAGAATCAAAAAGATCTGTTGAAATTAATTATACGGTGATGAGTAGAGAAGAATTTGAATTTCGTAAAAAAAGGCGTGATCCGTTTATATTAAGCGTTCTTTCCGGCAGCCGTGTGATGGTGATTGGGGATGAAGAGCTTTTAGTAAGTTAAGAAATGTATAGAAAAACCGGAAGACGCATTGTCGTAATTTTAATAATTACATTAGTATCGCTTTATATTAGTCTTCCAAATATAATTCCAGTAAAAATTAATTATAAAGATAAAAGTATAGTAGATACCGTATTGAAAAAAAGATTTTTGGCCAATGATCTTAGGCTTGGGCTTGATTTGATCGGCGGCAGCTATCTTGTATTTGAGGTGAATACTTCGGACATTTCCCTTGAGAAGCGTGCGGATGCTTTAAGCTCGTTGAAAGACGTTATGGAAAAGAGGGTAAATTTGTTTGGTATTGCCGAGCCTAATATTCAGATTTCTTCGTTTGAGGGGAGAGATAGGATAATTGTTGAATTGCCGGGAGTGCGAGATACTAAGGAGGCGATTGAATTAATCGGGAAAACCGCTCAGCTGACTTTTGCAGAGGTTGTTGAACCCGCAGAGGAGGGAGAGGAAGCAAGTTTGGCAATTACCGACTTAACGGGTGCAGATTTGATTGATTCTGAGGTGGGTTTTGACCAGGTAAGCGGAAAGCCCATGGTGGTAGTTAGATTTAACGATGAGGGGAAAGAAAAATTTTCGAAATTGACTGAAAAAAATATTAATAAACCGCTTCCTATTATTTTGGATGGGCAAGTGATATCTGCGCCTGTTGTCCAAGACAAGATTGACGGAGGGACCGCGCAGATTTCGGGAGATTTTACTCTTGATGAAGCAAAAGATCTTAGTATTCAGCTAAATGCAGGAGCTTTACCTGCCAGTGTTGAGTTGATTTCCGAAAGGACTGTTGGTGCTACTTTGGGAAGAGAATCTGTTGAAAAAAGCGTTAGGGCAGGTGTTGTAGGGCTTCTATTTGTTTTGGTATTTATGGCGGTTTTTTACGGCAAGCTTGGATTAGTTGCCGATATAGGTTTAATAATATTTGGATTGATTACGCTTTCTCTTTATAAGCTTATACCGGTTGTTTTGACGCTACCTGGGATCGCCGGATTTTTGTTATCCGTGGGTATGGCTGTGGATTCAAATATCTTAATTTTTGAGAGATTTCGTGAGGAGCGAAGAGGGGGGGTAAACATAATTTACGCGCTTGAGACTTCGTTTGACCGCGCTTGGGATTCGATAAAGGATGCTAATATTGCTACTCTTTTGACTGCTTTTGTTTTGGCAAATCCATTGAATTGGAATTTTCTTCATACGTCAGGGCCTGTGCGGGGTTTTGCAATCACCCTTGCTTTGGGTATTGGGATAAGCCTTTTTACCGGCATTTTTGTGTCCAGAAATTTACTTCGTTATTTTATTAGAGAAGGGAGTGACAACAAATGAATTGGATGAAATACAGACCTTTTTATTTAGTTCTTAGTGTTTTCATGATTGCACTGTCTTTTTATGGGATTATCAGGTGGAGTATCAATTTAGGCGTTGACTTTTTGGGCGGGGCTATGATCGAGTACTCATTTTCCGAGGATGTGTCAACAGAGGATGTTTCAAGTTCACTAAACGAAGAAGGGTTTGATGTAGCTAGTGTTCAGGTCATTGGAGACGGGAATATTTTGATTCGCCTTGCTGAGGTGGATACAAAGTCGCGTGAGAGGATTAAGGAGATTCTTGGTGAATTGGACGGTGGTGAAGTGGTAGAAGTTCGCTACGAGAGCGTGGGGCCTTCTATCGGTCCAGAGTTAATAAAAAAGACCGTTTATGCTGTAATTATTTCAGCCGGAGGGATACTTATTTGGGTTGCATTGCAGTTTAGGAGTTTGAGATTCGGCGTTTCGGCTATACTGGCGATGTTTCATGACAGTTTTATTTTGGTTGGCAGTAGCTCGATTTTAGGCTATTTTTTTGGGATGGAGGTTGATTTCTTGTTTGTTACGGCACTTTTGACTACCCTTTCTTTTTCAGTGCATGACACTATCGTAGTTTATGACAGGATACGCGAGATCAGAAGAAAAAGGGGTGGTGAGTTTGATGATATTGCAAACAGGGCAATATCAGAAACAATGAGAAGATCGATAAATAATTCTGTTACAATAATCCTTATGCTTTTGGCGCTTGTTATTTTAGGTGGCACTTCTACTCGCTGGTTTGCGCTGGCGCTTCTTGTGGGTACTGTTCTTGGAACATATTCTTCTCCTTTTGTGGCTGTTCCCCTTTTGGTTACGTGGGGAGAAGTGGCTGAAAAGTTTAAGAGAGTATATAATAAGAAAGTATAATTTGAGAGATGGTTGATTGGATCAAAAGAAATAAAGTTTTGAGTTTTTTAATTCTTCTTATTGTTTCATATTTTTTGTACTCAAAATCGGTTAGACCCTTTTTGTATAATAAGCAGAGCTTTGGACTTGCCGGTAGCTATTTGCCTGAATCGGGAGGAGGAGTAGCTTTGAGAGATACTGCTTCTACCTCTGATAATTTTATTAAAATGCCAAGCGCCGAGAGCGGAATGGTTATTCAGAATTCTAGTATGTCTCTTCTTGTAAGTAATGTGCGTGAGGCTGGAGACAAGGCGGTTTCTTATGCAAAAAACGTAGGCGGATTTATGGTGCAGTCGAGCTACAGCAGGCCGGATGAATCTACGTTTGCGACGATTACGGTACGAGTGCCTAAATCAAGGTTTGATGAGGTGATGGCTTATTACCGGTCCCTTTCGATAAAGGTTACTAACGAAATGCTTATGGGTGAGGATGTTACTGAGGAGTATGTAAATATTGAAGAGAGATTGGAAACGCTTGAAAAGACGAAAGCTAAGTTTGAAGAGATACAGGATCAGGCAAGCGAAGTAGATGATATTTTGCAGGTAACGAGGGAGCTTACTAATTTGCAGTATCAGATCGATGCGTTGATCGGCCAGAAAGAGGCAATTGAGAAGAATGTGGAGTTAACCAAGATTACTTTGTACTTATCAACCGATGAGCTTTCGCTTCCGTATACACCTGATGATAAATTTAGGCCAAATGTGGTTTTCAAGCTTGCGGTGAGAAGTCTTGTTAAAAGTCTGATTGGAGCCGGTAAAGCTCTTATTTGGGTTGGGGTTTACAGCGTTATTTGGCTTCCTATCTTGGTAGTTATTCTTCTTGTTAGAAAAAGGAAGGGTTTCAGGAAGCAAAGTTGACTTTTGCTATTGGGATTTTGTAAAGTGAAGCTATGATAAGAAGATTTCTTTTTTTGTTGGCTTGTTTGAGTTTGGGTATATTCGGGCTTTATCAGGCTCGTTGGAGCGTCTTTGCTGATGAGGAAAGGCCGGATGGCGGTGTTTTTTCGGGAGCCGATTCCAGATTGAAACAGGCTTACGATTTTTTGGTCGGTAAGGGAGATAACTATGGTGTGACTGATGCAGCGGATTGGGATAGTACGACTAATAATTGGGGAACATATTGGAATAGAATAATGGAGGCGGCTGCCTGGGAGCCGGACGGGACGGCTACTACGGGCGATGTCCCCAGCGGGTTTACTTTTTATGCGGGGAATGGGGATAGAACTATTAAGACGGGTACGATGTTTGAGCTTCAGGCAA
>Ga0265297_10007097_pt1 | contig 15729 bp, 19 predicted proteins | sample Munlanlwell13791_FD_192502 | JGI IMG/M metagenome (GOLD analysis project Ga0265297, IMG submission 192502) | Leachate microbial communities from a municipal landfill in Southern Ontario, Canada - Leachate well 137-91 | ecosystem: Engineered > Solid waste > Landfill > Unclassified | place... | reverse complement strand
CTTATCCAGGCGACAAAAATACCCACCAGCGCCGCCGCAATAAGGCGCCCGGGGGTCACCGGCCAATTCAGCAATAGCCAGACGATCGCCGCGAGCGCAAACAGGATCGATCTTCTCTTTATCATTTCACCGCTCCCAAAAACGCGCCGGCGTACCCGCTGCCGTTAGAAAGCACATCCGCCGCCGACTGCAGGAAAGGACGCATCGAAGGCAATAATAAAAGCCCGCCGGCGATACAGATAAGGCTTAAAGCCAGCATCGATACTTTCATGCTCAAGGCTGCTTCTTTGATATACGAATAGGCCTCATCCAGCTTCCCGTAGAAAGCAAAGGTCTGAAATTTAGTATAATATGCCAAAGTAATAATACTCACTATCACGGCGATCGAGGCGAAACCAAAATACCCGCTCTGCAGGGCGGCAATAATAATGATCAGCTTGCTCCAGAATCCCGCCAAAGGTGGAATACCGGATATGCTCATTGAACCTATCAAACTGGTAAAGCCGGTTACCTTTAGTTTTGAACTAAGCCCTCCTAATTTTTCCAAAGAGCGCTTGCCGGTTGAATATTCAATAGCGCCGGCATCCAAAAATAACAAGGATTTGAACATGGCATGATTAAAAAGATGGAACAAGCCTCCCAACAGGGCCAGGGGCGTTCCGATCCCCAGGGCAAAAATAATATACCCCACCTGGCTGATACTGGAATAGGCAAACATCCTCTTGATATCATTCTTTATTATCGCCAGCAGCGCCCCGGCGACCATAGAGAGGACTCCCAGCACCATCAGGATCAAAAGGACTTTATCGGAAATACCTAAGACGTTAAAAAATACCCTCATCATCGCGTATATACCCAAGGTCTTGATAAATACCCCGGAGAGTACCGCCGAAACGGGCGAAGGCGCGGATGAATGGGCGTCCGGCAGCCAGGCATGGAAGGGCACCAGCGCCGCCTTCAAGCCAAAGCCCGCCAGGAAAAGCACCGACACAAACCCTACAAGTGTGCCGCGGGGCTTGGAAGATAACACCACGGATATATCCGCCATGTTCAATGTCGAGGTATAGCCGTAAAGAAGCGCGATCCCCAGCAATATAAAAACAGAGGCCAGCGAGCCCATAACGGCATATTTAAAAGCGGCTTCCAGGTCTTCAGGTTCGGTCCCGAAGGCGACCAGGGCATAACCGGATATTGAAGCCACCTCCAAAAATACATAGAGGTTAAACATATCGGAGCTTAAGACCACCCCGTTCATCCCGGCCAGCATCAGCAAAAAGAGTGAAAAGAATTTCCATTTCTCCGTATATATACGCATATAACTGACGGCGTAAACGGCAGCCATAAGGCTCACCAGATTTACCGCCACGAGGATCAGGGAAGACAGCCCGTCAAGAGCCAAACTCAAGCCCAGCGGGGGCATCCATCCGCCCATGTTATAGGCTAAAAACTTATGCGCCCCGATCAGCTTCACAACATTGAGCGAAAAGAGCGTAAGCGCTCCGCATGAAAGGACCGCCGTAGCATCGCTGAATAATTTCACGCGCCTGCCCAGCAGCGCCGATAAGAAAGCGCCGGCCAATGGAATAATAATAAAAAAGGGTAGTATCGTCATCCTCTTAACCTGCGTATTTTAGTAATATCAAAAGTGCCGTATTTTTCATAGATCCTGATGGCCAGGCCGGTCAAAATAACCACCACTGCCAGCCCGACAACAATAGTGGTCAAGACCATCGCTTGAGGCAGAGGGTCGACCATATTCAGGACCTCCTGGTCCCCTGACAATATAGGAGCGCGGCCCTGCAGGCGGTAACCGAGCAGAATAATAAATAAGTTTACAGCGTACTCGATTATGCCTATGCCGATGATTATCTTGATGATATTACGCTTCCTCAAGACGGCATAAAGCCCCACGCAAAATAATATAAAACACAAGAAATACAGGCTCAACTTACTTCTCCTCCCTGTCTGCCAATGATACCAGCAGCATGAATATAACGAACAGACCTATCCCCGTCAGCAGCCCCAGCGAAATATCGCCCAGCGGTATAAGGCCGGTGTTGAAGATCCCGGAACCTGCCGCGCCCTCCGGGATCTGGCGCTTGCCCATAAACCCTGCCGCAGAGTAAACTAAATATACAAGCGCGCCCAGGCTCATCAGAAAGACTCCCCGTTCTATAGTAAACTTGCGCCCCAGGACGTCTTTGCCGAAAGCCAGGACCAGGTGGATCAGGGAAAGCGCGATGATAACTCCTCCGGCAAAACCCCCGCCGGGGCTGACATGCCCATGAAGGATGATATATATGCCATAGATCATTATCAGGCCCGTAGTAAGGCGGGTTACGGTCTTGACTATAAGGGTCATCCCGGTCTCATTTTTCATGACGGACCCTCCCGGCTTTTCTGGTGATAGCCAGCAGCCCGATAATAGCGGCGAAAAGCACAGCCGCTTCTCCCAGGGCGTCATAGCTCCTGAAGCTTGAGGTAATGGCGTTGACGATATTGCCGGCGCCGGTCTTTTCAAAACCGCTAAGGATGTATCCGGCGGAAGCCCTCATCGCCGGCTCTCCGAAATCGGGGAGCTCTTTTAACGCCAGGTACCCGAATACCAGGAAACAGGCGATAAACAGGAGCGTGGCCGAGGTATTAAAAACCCAGCGTCCGTCGATCACCCGCGGCAGGTCCCTCCGGATAGTGGCGCGTATAAGGATGATGATGACCAGGATCTCCACTACCAGCTGAGTTATTGCCAGATTCGGCGCCTTTAAGATCAGGAACGCCAGGGACAACCCTAAGCCGGCGGCGCTTAGCGCGATCAGGCTGGAGATCAAGTCCTTCATCACCACCGCGACAATGGCGGCGATGATCATGAATATTAAGATCAAATGTAATTCCATATATGCCTTACCTCATCAACACGAAAAAAAGCCCGCCCATACCCAGCAGCATCCATACTATATAGGTAGGCAAAACCCCGTTATGTAAACGCCTTAACAGGTTAGAGACGCTGAATATGCCCTTGGCTTGTTCGTAGATGTCGAAAGATCCCCGCTCGGCCATACGGTAGATCCTGCTCAACAATCCCATTTCTTTTACCGTATTATAAAACTCCGTTCCGGTAACGGTATTCTCCTGGCCCTGCGGCACGCTCTCACAGCCGGTAAAAAAGGAATCCTGGCGCATCTTCAACTTCAGGTGCCCGGACTTGAATATGATATACCCCGCAAGCAAGCCCAGGAGTATTAAACTGCTTGCCAGGACCGGAGACCATGACCCCGATAAATTACCCGCCTGGACAGGAAGATACGCCGAAACCGCGGGAAATATGAAATATTTCAAGGGCAGGACGAAGGCAAAGACCCCGAATACGATACAGATAACCGCCAGGATCGCGCAGGGCAGCCACATCGCCCAGGAGACTTCATTATCCAGCCCCTTGCGGGAAGCATTGCTCCGGCCAAGGAACACGGCGTAAAGCAGTTTCATGAAACTTGCCAAGGTAAAGGCCGAACCGAACATCGCCGCCGCCAGGCATAAGACAGCAACAACCCTTATCGCGGATCCGGCGGCAGACAATTGCCCAAGCAAACCCTGGTATATCATCCATTTTGAAACAAAGCCGTTAAAAGGAGGGATACCCGATATGGAAAGGCTGGCGATAAGGCAGCTTATCCAGGTAATAGGCATGGACTTAGCCAGGCCTCCCAGCTCATCCAGCTCGGTGGTCTTGGTATTATGTTCGACATTTCCCGCGGTCAGGAACAAACAGGATTTATATACGGCATGGTTTAACATGTGGAATATCCCGCCGGCAATACCTATCGGGTTACCCGTGCCTATTCCCAATACCATATAACCTACCTGCGAGACAGCGTGGTAACCAAGAAGCTTCTTCATATTATGCTGGACCAGGGCCATCATTACCGCGGCGATAATAGTTACCGCCCCGATCACCATCAGGGTTATATTCAACGCGTTGTTCATCACGAACAACCCCAATGTCAACCTGGTCAAAAGATATATCCCCAATAACTTGTCCAGCGAAGCCGGAAGATACGCCACAGCCGCAACCGGCGCGGAAACTGCCGCATCCGGTATCCAGGAATGGAACGGCATCGCCCCGGCCTTGGCAAAACAGGCGGAGGCGATACAAAGGTAAGCCAGGACCAAAGGGACGTTGCTGAATTCAAGCCTGATGAGGTCCATCTGGAAAGTCTGGGTATAATAATAGATGATCCCGATACCCAATATCATCAGCGCGTCGGTGCCGCCGACCACGATAAGCGCCTTCTTAGCCGCGGCGCGCGAAGGATCATCGCCGTTATTGATCAGAAGATACAACAACAGGCCCAGGAATCCCCAGAACACAAGCAGGACAATGAGATTATTGGAAAAAACCGCGCCCAGCGCGGCGATAACGGTCAGTATTATACAAAGGTAATAACGCGCAAGGTCGGGCTTCCCGGACATGAACTTGAAAGAATAAAGCAGGATCAGGATGAACATGACCCCTATCCCCAAGCCCGTAAAACCGCTTAAGGTATCAGCCAAAAAGAAAGGGTAAGATAAAAAATTACTCATCTAGTTTCATTTCCTTGCGCAGGCGGACGGTCTTCTCCTGCGAAAGCTTGACCAGGTCCCATCCGTTCATTATCTTCTTGTTATCCGGTTTGTTGATGACTGTCGTTCTTTCAGTACAGCAATAACACGGGTCGACAGCCGCCAGGGTGAGAGTGGCGTCTGAAATAGTATAACCGACCGCCCCCACCTTGTCGGAAGCCACATTCATATAACTGGGAGCGCGGATCTTATGCCTGATCGGCTGGTTAGTGCCGTCTGAGCGCACATAATGGAAACATTCCCCCCGCGGCGCCTCGACCCTGCCGATACCCTCGCCCGGAGGGACATCTTTCCAATTGGCGTCAAATTCACCCTTGGGCATCTTATCCAGGCACTGACGGATGATGCTCACCGATTCATACATCTCCAGGATCCTGACCACTGCCTTGCAGAAAATATCCCCGTCATTCTCAACGATGACGTTCCAGTTCACTTTATCATACACGGCATAAGGCTCATCCCTGCGTACGTCAATATTAACCCCGGAGGCCCGGGCAGTCGGCCCGACCACGCACCAGTCTATTACCTGCTGCCTGGTCAATATCCCTACCCCTTTTAGCCTGGCTTTTATCACCGGGTCATCCATTACCGCGCCCTTGAACATATCCAGGGCCGGCTTTAACCCGTCGATCATCTTCCTTATCTGCGGTATATCTTTGTCTTCGATATCCCTTCTTACCCCGCCGATCTTCATCATCCCGTAATGCTGGCGGTTGCCGGTTATAAATTCAAAGATGTCCAGGACCGGCTCACGGTATTTCCAGGCCCACATCCATACGGTATTATACCCGATGAAATGCCCGGCCAGGCCCAGCCAGAGCAGATGGCTGTGCAGCCTTTCCAGTTCGGCGATGATGGCGCGGATGTATAAAGCCCTTTCCGGGACTTCCAGCTTGATAATGTTTTCCACGGCTAAAACATACGCGAAAGGATGGGAATTCGAGCAAATGCCGCAGATGCGCTCGACCGCGAACGCCGACTGATCATAATGCTTGGATTCGGAAAGCTTCTCGATACCGCGGTGCATATATCCGATGACGATATCAATATCAACGACCCGCTCTCCTTCTACATATAGGCGGAAAAATTCCGGCTCTTCCTGCAGGGGATGATACGGCCCTATGGGTAATACGACTTTATGACTCATGTTCGTGCCTCAACGGGAATTTTCCTTCCGGCCAATCTTCGTCCAGAAGCAGCCTTTTCATATTGGGATGCCCGGTAAAATCGATCCCGAGCATCTCCCACATCTCGCGCTCGATCCACTCCGCGCCGGGGAAAAGCGTCGCGATAGAATCGATACGCGCTTCTTTTCTATCTTCGATAAGGACCTTGACCGAGAGGATCATCCCCGCCCGGTCATAACTGAAATGATAAAGTATCTCAAACCCCTTGGGGGTATCGATACCGGTGGCCGTGATAAAACGAAAACCCAGGACCTTGAACAGGACCCTGGTGGCCTCCCGGATATCTTTGGGCCTCAAAGCAAGGTATACCCTGCGCGGCGTGTCTATTTTTATGTCGATGACTTTATCGCCTAATTTATTTTTGACCTGCTCAAGTATAAGCATTATCCTTCCCCTCGCAATTTCTTTATCAACTTAACTACCCCCGCCAGGATCGCCTCCGGTTTAGGCGGACATCCCGGGATATAGGCATCCACCGGCAACAGCTCATCCAGCGCGCACGGGGACATATAAGATTCCCTGAACATTATCCTTCCGCAGGCGCAGCCGCCGACGGCGATCACCAGGCAGGGCTTAGGCGCCTGTTCGTATAATTTCTTGATGCGCACGGCCGTCTTGCGGGTAGGGACTCCGGTCACCAGCAAGACATCGGCATGGCGCACGCTGCCCACCAAAGTGATACCTAAGCGCTCCGCGTCATAACGGGGAGTTAAAACATCCAGTATCTCAATGTCGCAGTTATTGCACGGGCTGCACGCGGCGTGAAATACAAAAAGTGATTTTGTTAATACCCTGGTCTTAAAGTCCATTTATTTACCCAGTAATGCTAATACTAACGCTGCTATCGCCAGTAAAGTAACCGGCCCCCAAAATAACCGCATTGCCTGGTCTATACGCAGGCGGGGGTTCGTATTCTTGATCAGGATGATCACAACCAACAACACAATATATTTACCTAAGATGACCAGTACGCCGGTATTGCCGGCCCAGAAGAGACTGATCAGGAATAACGGCAAAGTATACACGAGTATCGCCCGCGTAAGCCGGAAGACGGCAAGCGGGAAACCGGAATATTCGATGAGGACTCCGCCCATTATCTCCTGTTCCGCCTCGGACGCGTCAAAAGGGGCAAAGCCGAGCTTGGCCTGCACGCAGATGATCGCGGCAATAAAGCTGAGCGCCCCCGACCAGGAAACAATGTTGGAACCGAAATTCAACTGCCAGGCGACTATCTCTCCCAGGCGCAGGGCTCCGCCGCACTTGACTATTACCGCGATCATCGAAAGTATAAAGGGGAGTTCGTAAGACATGACCAGCTTCATCTCTCTGGAGGCGCCCACTGCCGCCAGGGGATTGCCCGAAGCCGAAGCGCCGATGATCAGCGCCGCCGCCGGAATGATCAAAAGATAGAGGACAACGATGATGTCACCGACAAAAGCCTGCCCCGGAGTGACAAAAGCATTGCCTACGATGGTGGCGGTCAACACTGCCGCTAAAAATCCCAAAGCCGGGGACAAAAGGAATACCGCGCCCGCGCCCCGGGGTAAAACGATTTCCTTAAAGGAAAGTTTTAAAATATCGGTAAAATTCTGGTGCCACGGCGGGCCGACGCGCCACTGGATACGGGCACTGACCTTGCGGTCAACCCAGCAGGCCATAAGCCCGACAAGCGCGCTGAATAAAAATCCCGGGAATATTAAATAACTGAATAATGCCGTCATTTCTTTTTAGGTAAAATATCCTCTTTTGACCACTTGCGCGTATGCACAGCCAGGCTTTCTCCTACAAAATAAATATTCTGCTCCGGGCTTTCCTCGACTTCCTTGATCTCAATTGCCTTATAAGGACAGGTTCCGACGCATTTCGGCAGCTCCAGATCCATCCCGATACAATAATCGCATTTAGAATCCAGGTAAGGGATAAAATCCTGGAAGATCACCCCGAAAGGACAGGCGATAGAACAGGATTTACAGCTGGTGCAGCGCAGTTTATAACGCTTGATGTGCCCGTCCGGCGCGCGCTCCAGGGCGTTATGATAACAGGCGTTTACGCAAGGCGCCTGTTCGCAATGGCGGCAGATAGTGGCGAAGGTAGCGTATTCACGCAGCGAGGTAATACCGTTGTTCTGCGGATGGTACATATAATCGCAGGCTACTTTACACTCCGCGCACTTACCGCACAATTCCAGGTCGACAAATAAGCGTTTCATATTAATCCCAGATATCCATAAGGTCTTTTAACTGTTCATAAGTAAATACCGGGCCGTCCTTGCAGATATAATACTTCCCGATGCGGCAATGCCCGCACTTTCCCAGCCCGCAGGACATGTTCTTTTCCATGGAAAGATAGATATCCCTGGGCTTAAAACCTATCTCCAGCAGCTTCAAGGTCGCGAACTTCATCATGATCGGGGGGCCGCAGACAATAGATACGGCATTGTCCATATTTATAGGTAAGCCTTTTAAAAGCGTGGTTACCAGGCCCACATTGCCCTTCCAGGTCTCATCACCCCTGTCTACGGTGACCACCATATCAAAATTCTTCTTCTGCTGCCACTGCGGTATGAGGCTTTTATAAATAATATCCCCGGGCGAGCGGGCGCCATAACGCATGATCACCTTGCCGAAATCGGGCATCCGGCCAAAAAGCGCCAGCAGCAGCGACCTCAAAGGAGCCAGGCCTACTCCGCCGCCGACGATCAGGATATCCTTGCCCTTAAAAGTGTCCAGGGGATACCCCATGCCGTAAGGGCCGCGAATACCGACGCTGGTATTGGAAGCGGTGTTATGCAGGATGGAAGTGATCTTGCCGGCGTTCATTATGGTAACGTCAAATTTATCCTTGATGTTAGGATCGGATGAAGGCGTAAAGGGAGCCTCTCCGATACCCGGCAGGGACAATTCGATGAACTGGCCGGTCCTGAATTCGAATTTCTCCTGCGGCCGGACCACGAAAGTCTTGATGGTGGGGCTTTCGGTTATGACCTCTTCAATAATACCTTCTATGGGCTGATAGATGTTTTCCATTTAAACTTTACCGTCCGCGGCAGAGGCTTCTTTTGCCAGCGCGGCCAGTACTTCCCTTATATCTATTTTTGCCGGGCAGACCTCGATACACCTGCCGCAGCCGCAGCAGGCGCAAAGATTGATGTTCGCCGGGAAAAAATCAAATTTCTTTAGATAACGGTTACGCAGGCGCTGATAACGGCTCTTCATCGGATTTGCCCCGCCGGCCACCCGCGTGAAATTGGCGTACAGGCAGGCATCCCAGGACCTGACCTTTTCATTTACATTCCCTGATTTCTTATCGCTGAGCAGGAAACAATGGCAGGTATCGCAAAGCATGTTGCACCCGCCGCACTCAACGCAGGTGAGCATCCGCTCCTTCCATATCGCTGAATCATAGCCCTTTCTTACGATGTCGGGTATCACTTCCTTGCGCGGTATATTGTGCAAGGCCAGATGATCTTTTAGCCTCTTGAGCATGGCTTCTCTTTTTTTCTGGCGGGCTGATAACTGGGCGTCGGTGGCGGGAAGAAAATAAGAAGCGTATTTTTTAACGACCTCCTTGCCCTTATCCGAGCCGACATCCACTAAAAACCCGGCATTCAGAGGTGACATATTCAAGTCAAAGCCTTCAAGCGCGTAAGGCATAATATCTAATGCCGCGCAGAAACAAACCTCTTTGAAATTAAGGCAGTCTCCGCTTACCAGGAGGATATTCTGCCTTCTTTTTTCATAGAACGGGTCTGCTGCCGCGCCCCCCAGAAAAACAAAGTCCTGGATCTTAAGGGAGAACAAGTCGCAATTCTTAACTCCGAAGACCGCCACCTTCTCATCACCGGGGATGTCCGAAGGAGAACCGAAATTTGAAGCTACTTTTTCTTTAGGAGGCGAAAAGAATGACTTTAAGGGATCGATGGTGCGGTATTCGTTAAAGATTATCTCATCTTTAGGGACGGCTGAATATCTCTCCAGGGCATAATCGGCTGTCGCGGCCTTGAAGCCAAAAGCGCAGTCCAGCGCCTGCCCCTGCGCCTTGACCGGCAGGTAAACGCGGTATTCCCTGGATAATTCATCGAGAAACTTAAAATAACGTTCCTCTCTTAAATAAAGAGTGTTCATCGCTAAATATCTTTTATCGGTGTATTATTGACCGTTAGATTGTGAAATTTTTCACAAGGGGAAGAACATATTGTATTAAAATATGCCTGCCTTGTCAAGCGAAAATTTAAGATTTTCTGGCCAGGAAATATGCCAGCCTTTCCAGCTCAATGGAAAGGTCGATGTTCAATACCGTAACCGACTTATCCGGCTTTGGCCGCACGGGCGCGAAATTCAAGATAGCTTTTATCCCGGCGCTGGCCAGGGTATCCGTTACGTTTTGAGCCACATCTTTGGGCACCGCGAGTATGGCGATGTGGATATTATTGGCCCTGACCGCCCGGGCTAGTTCTTTAATATCCCGGATGAGGACCGAATTGACTTTTGTGCCCACCTTGGAGGGGTCAGCGTCAAAAGCGCAGGATATCTTAAACCCCTGCCTGGAAAACCCCTTGTAAGATAAAAGCGCGCTCCCTAAATTACCCACTCCGACCAAGGCTACGTTCCACCTGCGGTCAAGGCCCAATATATTCAAGATCGAGGCCTTAAGCAGGTCCGTATTGTACCCCTTACCCGGGATACCGAACTGGCCGAAATAAGTAAGGTCCTTGCGCACCTGCGCCGAGGTAAAATCGGTAAGCTTGGATATCTCATCCGAGGAGAGGAATTTCTTCCTGGATTCCAGGATAACCCGGTAGTATATGGAAAGCCGCGTGATAACCGCGGGAGGGATCTTACCTTTGAGCATTTTACCCCTTTTACGCCGAAAGCCTCTGTCTGACCAGGTCGCTTACCAGCTTGCCATCCGCCTGACCGGCGATCTTGGCGTTGGCTTCTTTCATCACCTTGCCCATATCCTTCATACCCGAGGCCCCCAGCTGCGCCACAGCCTCTTCAATGATCTTTTTGATCTCTTCCTCTCCCAGTTCGGGAGGCAGGTAAGACTTCAGGATCTGGAGTTCCCTGGTTTCCTTCTCTACCAGGTCCATGCGGCTGCCTTTAGTGAACTGTTCAATGGAATCCTGGCGCTGTTTTATCTGCTTCTTGATGACCGCGATAGCCTCAACATCATCAAGGTCCTTTTTTTTCTTGTCGATGGCGGCGTTCATCATCTGGGCCCGCAAAAAACTGAGGGCTGAAGAACGCAAGGAATCCTTGGCCTTCATCGCTTCTTTATAATCGCTTAATATCTTCTCTTCTAACACCTTTTCCTCCTTGCCCGCAAGGGCACACCGGCGCCGCGGATCGCGCCGGGTCTTACCTTATATATACTCAACCGTCGCAGGGGGCTTAGGGGTTAAGTCATAACAGACCCTGTTAACACCCTTGATCTGAGTGATCTTCTCCGTAATGCTGTGCAGTTTGGCCCACGGCAGCTCTGTTACGGTGGCGGTGCGCGCGTCTTTACTATTAATACAACGCACCACGATAATATTGCCGAATTCCCTTTTTCCGTTCCTGATGCCGGTGGCGCGGTCGTTTAAAAGCACGGCGAGATACTGGAAGGCGCCGCTGCCGGCTAATTCATCCTCTACGATGGCGGTCGCCTCTCTTACCAACTCCAATTTTTCTTCGGTAACCTCGCCGACGATACGCGCGGCCAGGGCCGGGCCGGGGAAAGGGATCCTCTCGGCAATATATCCCGGCAGACCTAATACTTTAGCCAGCTGCCTGACGCCGTCTTTTCTCAATTCTTTAAGCGGCTCGATGACTTTATAGCCATATTCCTTCTGCGGGTCTATGCCTACCTGTTCCAGGATATTGTGCTGCCTCTTGATACCGGCAACAGTCTCCTCTATATCGGTAAGAATGGTCCCGTGGAATAAATACTTGGCGCCTATTTTTTTGACTAATTTTGAAAAAACCTCGGCGTAAAAAGTATTGGTGATCGCCTGGCGCTTCTCTTCCGGGTCGGTTAGACCTTTTAACGCAGAGAGGAATTCTTTTTTCGCGTCCACGATCTCCACATTGACGCCCAGATCCTTAAAAACCTCCTGGATCTTCCCGGCTTCGTTCTTGCGCATCAGGCCGTTCTCTATAAAACAGGTTTTCAACTTCTCCCCCAGCGCTTTATGCCCCAGCATCGTTACCGCCGAGCTATCCACCCCGCCGGAAAGAGCGTTAAAAGCTGTATTACCGCCTACTTCCTTTTTTATTTCCTTGACCTTTTCGTCGATGAAAACATTGTAATCCATTTTTTCCTCCCTATAAACGCAAGGTGCTTCATTTTAAAAAGACAGCCGTCAAAACAGCCAATACGATACAGTAATAGCCGAACCAATGGAATTTCGCTTTATTCAATACAGACCTTAACACCGCCAGGGCGAACAACCCGGACAGGAAACTGGCGACGAAAGCCAGCGTTAATCCCGTCCAATCGCAGTCAACGATCTTACCGGCATCTTTGATCTCCAGCAAAAACGCGCCCGCGATCGCCGGTATCCCGGCCAGGAATGAAAATTTAAAAGCCGCTTCTTTGTCTATGCCCCTAAAAAGCAAGGCGGAGATAGTCGTTCCCGAACGCGAGATAGCCGGGACTATAGCCACCGCCTGCATAAACCCCAGGAACAGGGAATCACGGATATCAATGGAATTAATGCTTCTTTTCCCGCTCTGGAACCTTCCGGCGAGAAGAAGGATAACGCCTGTAATAAAAAAAGACACGCTTAGAGCCCTGGTTGAGACAAAAAGCGACTCAAAAAAGTCCTTGCACGCTAAAGCGATGACCGCCGTGACAACGGTAACTATGAGAATATGGCCAAGCAGCCCGATCTTCCTGAAAAGTCCCAGGATATCCTTAAAAAAGAAAATGACCATCGCCAGAAGCGTGCCCATGTGGCAGACCAGGACCCAGAAAAGCTGGTCCTGGCTGAACCCCAGGAGTTTTTCGGCGATCATCAGATGCCCGGAACTGCTCACCGGGAAGAACTCGGTCAGGCCCTGGATTATCCCTAAAATTATGAATTTCATTTTACGGATGCCCTTTCATAAAGTCCATCAGGTCCGCGGGCAGCTCGGATTTAAGCGCCAGGCGCTCATTCGTCTCCGGATGCGTAAACTCAAGCTGCGAGGCATGCAGGCAGAGACGCTTAAACCTCAAAGTAAAATCGCGGCGGAAGGCGAATTTATCCTCTCCGACTATCGGATGGCCGAGTTGTTTAAAATGTATCCTGATCTGATTCCTGCGCCCGGTCAGAGGGCGCGCCTCGACTACGGTAAAATCCCTGTGGCGGCTGATAACGCGGTATTCGGTGCAGGCAAACTGCCCTTCAATGGGATTCTTTACCTGCCCCTTATTCAGGGGAAGCCTGCCCTGGACAAAGGCGGTATAAAGTTTGCTGACCCTGCGGGACTTGAATTCATCCATCACTTTCTTCTGGATGGATTTTCCCTTGGCCAGGATAAGCAGCCCCGATGTATCCCTGTCCAGCCTGTGGCAGGGATGCACTCTCCAGGGGGTATTATTGGCTTTGAGGGTTTCATTCAGGATATCGATCAGGCTCGGCGATCTTCTTACAGGATCGGGGATTGTCAGAAGCCCGCTGGGTTTATTTACGATATAGAGCCACTCGTCTTGGAAAACAACAGGTATACTGCGCATTAGACTATCTCGAGCATCCTATCGATGGCCTTGCGGGCGCGCTTGCGGATATCATCCGGGACATAGACCTCTTCCTTAAGCTCTTCCAAAGCCCAGAGGACCTTCTCCTGGGTGGTACGTTTCATATTCGGGCAAACCGCGCGCTCTGCCGCCGGGTAGAATTCTTTGCCGGGGTTATCTTTCTTTAAACGGTAAATAATTCCGGTCTCGGTGCCGATTATAAATTCTTTGGCATTGGATTCTTTAACATACTGCCCCATCTTGCTGGTGGAAAGGGCCACATCCGCTAAAGCCACCGCGGCTGGCATACATTCCGGATGCACGATGACTTTGGCATCAGGATGGAACTTCTTTTCCCGCTTGATATCCTCGGGCAATATCTTGATATGGGTGGGGCAAAATCCGTTCCAGCTGACAAGCTTACGGCCGGTCTCCCTGGAAACGTAATCAGCCAGGTACTTATCGGGGACGAATATGATCGTCTGGTAGTCCTTCAGGGCCTTGACCACCGCTACGGCGTTGGTCGAGGTGCAGCAATAATCCAGCTCGGCCTTGACCTGCGCTGAGGTATTGACATAGCCCACGACCACCGCGCCGGGATGTTTGTCCCTCAGCCTGATAATATCCGCGGGAGTGATCATGTTGGCCATGGGACAGCCGGCCTGGATATCCGGGACGATGACCTTCTTATCAGGGCTGAGTATCGAGGCCGTCTCGGCCATAAAATGCACCCCGCAGAATACTATCACCTTGGCGTCGGTCCTGGCGGCAACGCGGCTAAGCTCCAGGGAATCGCCGCGGAAGTCCGCGATATCCTGGACCTCCGGCAGCTGATAATTATGCACCAGGATCACGGCATTACGTTCTTTTTTTAACTTAACTATCTTTTCAGATAAATCGGGATTATTGGTTTTGGTCATCTTAGTCTAATACGCGGCTGATAACACCACCACCGAGGATAGCGCCTTTCTGGTAAAATACTGCGGACTGTCCGGGAGTAATGGCAAATTGCGGTTTATAAAATTCCACCTTGAGCTTACCCTTGAAAGGCTCAAGCTTGGCCCTTTCTTCCTTTGAATTATACCTTATTTTCACCCCGGCCGCAAATTTAATTTTGGGCTCTTTCAAGATAAAATGCGGTTCCTCAACCAGGAAACTGCGGCTAAAAGCCTCTTCTTTTGCGCCGACAGTAATACGGTTGCCGCGGGCATCGATATTGGTAATATAGGCCGGTACGCCGAGCGCTATCCCCAAACCCTCCCTTTGCCCGATGGTATAAAAAGCGGCCCCTTTATGCTTACCTATAATATTTCCGTCCTTATCGACTACCTCGCCGGGTAAAAGGCATTTTTCTTTTCCTGTAAGCCGCTGCTTCAAGAATAAACGGTAATCATCCTGGGGCAGGAAGCATATTTCCTGGCTGCCGGGCTTCTCCGCCACCGGCAAGTCCATTTTCCTGGCCAGAGCCCTTACCTGATCTTTGGTATAATTACCCAACGGGAATAGAATATGCCTGAGTTGAGCCTGATCTAAACGATACAAGAAATAGGTTTGATCTTTCCTGGTATCCTTCGCCTTTTTTAACAGATATTTTGGGGAACCTGAACCCGGGACCCGGCTCTTTTCTACTCCGGCATAGTGGCCGGTGGCAAGATAGCGCGCGTCCAACGCCAGGGCTTTTTTAAGCAAAGCGGTAAACTTAATATGCTGGTTGCACCGCACGCAGGGGTTAGGAGTCCTGCCTGACAAATATTCGGCGCAAAAGTCATCAATGACCTTCTTTTCCAGGATGCGGCTAAAATCCAGGACATAATGCTTCAGGCCTAATTTATGGCATACCCGGCGGGCATCCTCGATACCGGATAAGCCGCAGCAAGAAGGCTTGCGGGTGAGGCGGTCCGGGATATTAAAACACATAGTGACCCCGATCACCTCAAAACCCTTATTCTTAAGTAAGCCGGCGGCGACCGAGGAATCCACTCCTCCGCTCATCGCCACCACCACCCGCTTTTTCATAATATGATGCCCCTATACTTCGCGCTAATCAGCACCTAGCCCAAATCGGAATTGGGCTAGTGTCCGCCTTGTGGCGGAGTATGTCGCTGGTGCGACAAAAAGGCCCGGTAAATATCCATAGTTCACCGGGCCTTCTGATTTTTTCTGGTTATAATTTCACTACGTTCTTGGCTTGCTCGCCTTTGGGCCCCTGCTCGATCTCGAA
>Ga0265297_10007096_pt1 | contig 15731 bp, 17 predicted proteins | sample Munlanlwell13791_FD_192502 | JGI IMG/M metagenome (GOLD analysis project Ga0265297, IMG submission 192502) | Leachate microbial communities from a municipal landfill in Southern Ontario, Canada - Leachate well 137-91 | ecosystem: Engineered > Solid waste > Landfill > Unclassified | place... | reverse complement strand
GTCTGCAGGATAGGGAGCCCCCTCAACTGGCATTCGCTCGACGATTACCGGAAAAAGGCGATACGGGAGGGGACAAGCTGATGGGCGCGAACGAGGATGCATTCGCAAGGAAGGTGTTCGCGTCCTATTACGACAAGGCTGAGTTCAGGATTCCGAGAATCGAGCAGAGGGAATTCGGAATCGGCAACCAGAAGAAGATAGACGCGAGGCACCTGAATTTCGGAAACGTGCAGGAATTCAGGAACTACCTGTGCAACAACACGCCGCTATTCGTATCGCATTCCACTTCGTACTATGATTTCCCGGGCGCAAGCCCGATGCAGAAAAAGGGGTGGAGGGGCGCGGATTTGGTCTTCGACCTGGACATACATGCCGAGGGAAAATACGGCGCGTATGCCATGCTCGGCCGCGTCAAGGAAGACGCAATCCGCCTCGTGAACGATTTCATCCTCGGGGACTTCGGGGTGAAGAAGGAGCACGTCGCCGTGGCGTTCTCGGGCAACCGGGGCTACCATGTGCATGTCCGCGACCCGGCGTTCTTATCCCTGGGCGGAGAGGAACGGCGCGAGCTCGTGGATTACATCATGGGCCAGGGGCTGGATTACACCCAGTTCTTCTCCCTTGAAGGCAAGCCGGCGAAGCTGGTGGGTCCGAAGCCCGCCGAGGGCGGATACCGGGGGAGGCTCGCAAGGGGCACGATTAAGCTCCTGGGGGAGAGCCCGGGCACGCTCTCCAGGCTGTTCACGAAGGACAAGGAGAGGAACTTCTTCATCAGCGGCATCAACGAAGGCAACTGGAGCAGGACCTCGCTCAAATCGAACGACATCGTCGAGAGGCTTAAACCGGTAGCCGCGAACCTCCCGGTCAACTCGGTCGACACGGATGTCGGCGTGACGCAGGATTTGAGCAAGCTGATACGCGTGTCCAATTCCATCCATGGCGACACCGGCCTCGTGGCGAAGATTGCCGATGACATTGATAAGTTCAATCCATGGGTCGATGCGAGGATTCCGGGCGGGGCTCCGATAAAGGTGCGCTTCACCGAGGATGTCCCGGAGATAGCGATGGACGCGAGCGTCGGGCCGTTCAAAAAGGACGAGGAGAAGGAACTGCCCCGGTACCAGGCGCTGTTCTTCATGCTGAAGGGGAGCGCGGCACTGGCTGGCCCTATGGGCTGAGCTGCGAGACTACGTCGCACAGGTCGTCCAGGGGCATCCCGAAAAGCCGCCCGTAAATGCGCGCGTACTCTTTTTGGGCGGCCGCCTGAAGCCGGAGGAAGCTATCCAGGTGTCCATGGTCGGGCGGATTGCCCTGTCCCCGGAGCAGATGGTTCCTGGCGCAGAACGCCGCCGCCCTCGCAACATCCTCGCCGGACATGAAATACCTATACCTGAGGCGCCTTGCGAATGACATCGCGGACGCGTGGTGGGGCGTATGTTCGACTCCTTCCGAGGGTTTCATCCCGAGGAACTTGTTGCGCCACGACATGAGAATCGGGGCTTCTCCCAGGAACCAGATTGTCCGCAGCATTGCCAGGTATTCCGCGGTCTCGTGGCCGAGTGCCATGACAGGGAACTGGGCGAGGTGCCACAGGGAGTGGTGCTGCGCGTGCTCAATCTCGTGGACCATGACGTGCCTGAGCGAGTGGAATTGCTGTTTCCTTCTAGTGAATACGCCGAATACCAGGGGCTGGAAAACTCCCCCTCCGGCAAGCATAAGCACGTTCTCGTCCCCGCGGGCCTGGGAGATGCGGAGGTCCCCCACATATCGTATTTGGCAGGGTTCGACCCTGAAACTGCCGTTCTGGCCCGTCTCTATCGGAAAGGCCTGCAGACCCCGGCCGGCATTCAGGGAATTGAACCTCATGATATCCTCGTAGAAGCCGCGGATGGGATTCGGAGACATGCATTCGTACCGAAGGCATGGCGGGATAAGCATCATATTGAGTTTCAGGGCCGCGAGGTCGAGGGCCTTCTCCGGCAGGGTTCTGTTTGCGCGGGAGCCCAGGCCCGTTCCGAAGTCGCAGGAGTCGAACACATGGCCAGCGGGGGCATCCCCGCATATCTTGAGCGGCTCCAGCCGGGCAGACTCGCCTTTTGGTGTCTGCTCCGTGCAGAGGACGCGCTTGAGGAACGGAACGCGCGTGCTGAGGCCCTTGGAGGCGTTCTCGGCGGCCTGCTTCTCCATCCGTGAGCGGAGGCTGCGCTTGCGTGCGGCTGTGGATAGGCCTAGTAATAAATGAAACGGAGGCGAGCTCATCAAAAGAATTGTGTATAGAAAAGGTTAAAAGAGATAATAAAACAGGAAAAGAAGGGGAAAAACCGCATGTGCGGTTATTTCTTCGCCGCAGGGGCTTTTGCCGCGCCGCCATCCGTCGCCTTCGAAAGCTGGATTTTCGGCGGGATGAGCGGGGCGGTGAGTCCGAGGACGCGCGCGAGCAGTGTGCCGTTCGCGCTGCCGCTGTAGTTGACCGCGCTCAGGACGACCGTCGCGTACTCGTCGGGCACCTTCTTGCTCTTCTTCCAGGTTTCCGCAATGTCCTTGGCGAGCTTCGCCTCCTCCTTCGCGAGGATGACGCCGCGGATTTTTATCTGGCCGACGTCTTCCTGGTAGTTTGCAGTATAGACGTAGGTTATCTCGACGATTTCCTCCGCGAGCTTCACGTCCTCGAGCGAGATGTTTATGTTAAGGCCCTTGATGTTCGTCCTGGGCACTTTGTTCCCGCTGACTTCAAGTATCCTTTCACCAACAATCATTCAATTCGCCTCCATGATAAGTCGATTTGACTCTATCTGCAGGAAAAAATATTAAAACCTGAGCAAATCTGATTAGTGGAAGAAAGTGCAGCCGATTAGTGGAAGTACGGTATAAAAATGTTTCCTGCGTAAGCGTTGGCATGGCTTCTTTTGACAAAATCCTTTCAGAGAAATCCATCTTCAAGGACCTCTCGGTCCTTTCCCCGCACTATGTGCCGAAGGACCTGCCGTACCGGCAGAACCAGATGCATGAAATCCGCTCGGTCCTCACGCCGGCCCTCAAAGGGCAGAAGCCACGAAACCTTATAATATACGGGAAGACCGGGACGGGCAAGACCTGCACCACGAAAAAAATCATGGACGAATTCCTGCAGTCCGCCTCTTCAGGGAAGGCGAGCATGCATTATGTGAACTGCAGGATATACAACTCCCGCTACAGGATACTGCAGAGAATCCTGAAGGGATACCTGCCCGAGCTGGAGAAGGCAGGGTTCGGGCTCCCGTTCCTCTATGAGAAGCTCGTAGAAATCGCATCGAACGGCGAGCAGCTCGTCGTCATCCTCGATGAAATCGACATGGTGAAGGACCTGGACGAGCTCGTGTATACGATGACGCGCTCGAACGACGAGATAAAGAAGGGGGGCGTGACTATCGTGGGCATCTCGAACAAGCTCTCGTTCAAGGATTCGCTCGACCCCCGGAGCAAGAGCAGCCTGTACGAAACCGAGATGATATTCCAGCCTTATACCGCCGAGCAGCTCCAGAAAATCCTCGACCAGCGCGTCAAGGAGGGGTTCGCAGACGGCGTCGTGGAATCCGGCGCGGTGAACCTCGCCGCCGCGATAACCTCGCAGGAGAGCGGGGACGCGCGCTACGCATTGAAGCTCCTCAACAAGGCGGGCGAGATGGCCCAGCAGTCAGGGCGCGAGAAGGTGACCGACGACGATGTGGAATCGGCGAGGAAGAGCGTGGAAATCGACCTCACGGTCGAGACAATCAACACGCTTCCGGAGATGCACCAGCTGGTCCTCCATGCAATCGCGAACCTGACAAGCTCCGGCAGCCGCTACTCGAGGCTGGAAGGCGTGGACAGCGGGTTCCTGTTCTCGGGCGAGGTATACGAGGAATACGAGCGCGCCTGCAAGGGCGCGAGGAAGCGGCCGCGCAGCTCCAGATGGTACAAGGAATACCTGAACGACCTGGAAACGCTCGGCCTGATAGTCACGACGCCGAGCGGCAAGGGCATTAGGGGCCAGACCACGCTCATCAAGCTCGGGCCGAGCCCGGAAAGCGTCATGGGCGTCCTTAAAAAGAACCTCTTTGGGGCTTAGGGATTTCCTGCTCATTCCGCGTCCTTCAGCTCATCCACGACGCGTATCATGTTGATTTTCCCGTATTTCTCCACGTGCACGATGCCGCGGTCTTCGAGCTTCTTGACGATGCGGTGCGCTTTCAGCCGGGACATGCCTGGCAGGCGCGCGATTTCGCTCTGCGTCGTCATGCCCTGCTTCTCGAGCAGGAGCCGCACGACCTCGCGGTCCTCCTCGCCCAGGAACTTCATTATGATGTCCATGTTCGTCTTGACGACCTGCTTCTGCTTCTCGATTGTCGCATTCATCAGGCTGTAGACTATGAGGCCGGAAAGGACGCCGAAAAAGCCCATCACGACCATGAAATGTATGTGGAACTCCATGAAGGGGCGCAGGAGCTCCGGCACTTCCATCCCCTGCGAAGAGATGGCGTAAACGAAGACCAGGACGGTTATCAGGAATATGAAAACCGACACTATCACCAGCGCCAGGACTATCTCTTTGCGTTTATCCATGACGTGAAAATTGATTGTTTCAATATTTAATATATATTGTTTCAGCGGAATGAAACACAGCAGCGGGCTCGGTTTGCCGCTGGCTGGTGATTGTTTGGAAGGCATAACGATTCAGAAAACGACAGCGCTGATGGTCGTGGGGCTGGCCCTCGCGATACTGCTGGGTGCATACGTGGCGTTCAGCGCCCCCCAGCAGGGCAATCCCGGGACCGCCGTCAATGGGAATGGAAGCGGCCCGGGCGTTGGCGGTTCGGGAGCCGCCCAGGACATATACATCAGGGCGTTGAGCAACGGGGCGTATGACAAGCAGGAAATAACGGTCAAGGCAGGCGTGCCGCTCAGGCTGCATTTCACCGCGGACCCGGATGCGGGCTGCGGTAGGCAGCTCGTGATTTACGGGCTGAATGTGAAGGCCCTTTCCAGAAGCGGCGAGGAGGATGTCGTGGAGTTCACGCCAACGCAGGCGGGAACGTTCGAGTATAACTGCGGCATGAGGATGTGGCAGCCAGGGCGGCTGGTTGTGCAGTGAAGCGGTTTGCGAAGCCTCAAGAGGCGTTGGAAGGTGATTGATTTGACAAATGACATACAGATACAGAAAACGACCATATTGCTCGTATTGGGGCTCCTTATCGCAGTGGCGGCAGGAGCCTATATGCTTAATTCAGCCCCGTCAGCGGCCCAGGCCGCCCAGGATCCGGGTTTGAACCAGGATGCCCGGGCTGGCGCATCCCAGCAGCCCCAACCATCCGCAGGGGCATTGCAGGCGGCCCCGAGGACCGGGGGGTGCGGATGCGGCATCGGGGGAGGGGCAGGAACTTCGCCGCCAGACCCCTCCAAGGCGGTCCTGCTGAACTCGACCAACGCCACGGCGGCGGGAAGTGCGCAGGACATATACATCAAGGCCAGGAACGACGGCACGTACGACAAGGAGGAAGTGACGGTCAATGCGGGTTCCCCCGTGAGGCTGCATTTCACGGCGGACCCGGATGCGGGCTGCGGACGGCAGATGGTGATATACGGCCTGAACATCAAGGCGGTGTCGACGAACGGCGAGGAGGATGTCGTAGAATTCATCCCGAAGCAGGCAGGGACGTATGAGTACAACTGCGGCATGAGGATGTGGCGGGCGGGAAGGCTGGTGGTCGTCTGAACGCGATAAGCAGGCTCAAGGGCATCCTCAGGCAGCCCAAATATCTTGCGGTGGCGCTGGCGTCAGCGGCGCTTTTCTTCGCCCTGCTTGCAGTCACGTCGGACTTGATAGTGTGGGGGTATTGGGAGCTGAACCCTTTCGTGGAGCCTGTGCGAATCGCGATGAACGCGCTCATAGCGGTGCTTTTCGGGGCGAACATCTGTGTCCTGCTCCATAACACGGACGCAAGGAGCGGCGCGGCGGGGGGGACCCAGATGACGGCATTCGGGGCCCTTGCCGCGCTCATGACGAGTTCATGCCCCTTTTGCCAGCCGTTTTTCATGCTGGCCTTCGGGCTTGGCGGGATAGGCGCGCTTTTTGCGGGCTTCAGCATCCTGATAGCGCTTTTCAGCATCGGCCTGCTGGCGGTTTCGCTGAAAAGGGGGCTGGATGCATCGGACGGGACATGCCGCATTGAACCAAGGAGGAGATGACTATGGAAAAGACAATCAAGGTCGAAGGGATGCACTGCAAATCGTGCGAGATGCTATTGACGGACGTGCTTTGCGAAATCAAAGGCGTGCAGAGGGTGAGCGCGGATTTCAAGAAAGGCACGGTGACCGTTCTTGCCACGGACATGGGCGCGGTCGAAGAGGCGAAGAAACTCATCGCGAAGGAAGGGTACAAGGTGGTGGGCTGATGGCAGGAGAGGAGGAACCCGGCGGACCCGCAACAATAGAGAAGAAGGAGTTCAGGCTCGTGCTCAGCGGCATGACATGCGGTGCGTGCGAAAAAGTGATTGAAAGGGTCGTGGCGCAGAACGGCGCAGAGGTCAGGGAAATCGATGCCGGCCGGGGCATTGTCGGGATTCTCTGTCCGCCGGAAGGAATCGGGGCGATAAAACAGCAGCTCGCCCAGAGGGGATTCCGGGAACGGGGGGAAAACGATTCCGAAGAGCGTGGAGACCCGAGGAGGGTCCTTGCTTACATCAAATCGGTCATTGCCGGGGAAACCCACGTGCAGGTCGAGAGCAGGCTGCTGAATTATGCCCTGGGCGCTACGGCAATCCTTACGATAGCCGGCGCCCTTTCATATGGAACGGTGCTCGGCGCGTATGTAAATCCCCTATCAGCGGCTTCGCTCATCTTTTTCGTCATCATGTCTGCGGTCATGACCGTCTACTCCGTATCCCATATGGATACGTACAGGAAGGGAATGACTTGCACGAGCGGCATGATGGTCGGCATGACCACGGGCATGGTCGGCGGCTACATGATAGGCGCCGTGATAGGGGCCACGAACGGGATGTTCGTCGGGTCCGTGACTGGCACCGCGGCCGGGATAATCATAGGGCTCGCCGTGGGCCGGCACAGCGGGGTGATGGGCGCCATGGAGGGGATAATGGCCGGCCTGATGTCCGGGACCATGGGCGCGATGACCACGGTCATGATGATAAACGACAACCTGCTCGCGTTCCTGTACATCCTCAGCGGGATTTGCCTTGTGATTACGGGCCTGCTCAGCTATATGATGTTCCGGGAAGCCGGTCCCGCGCCGAGGCACGGTTTCCGCGGCGGTTTCTCCAGGTTCCTTGCAGACTCCGGAGCGATAAGCGCCATGATGATGCTCATCATCCTCTACGGGCCGAAGGGTGGGATAGTTTTCGGGCAGTAGGGGCCAGGGCGACAATGAACCAGGGAGGGATTTGCGATGAAAAGAATCGAACTTTCAATAGGCGGGATGCACTGCGCGTCCTGCTCGACATTGATTTCCCGCGCGCTTTCCAAGGCGCCGGGAGTCAGGTCGGCCAATGTGAATTACGCCGCAGCCAAGGCGCTCGTTGAATTCGACGAGACGCTGACTGACGGGGATACGCTTGCGGATGTTGTGCGGTCGAAAGGTTACAAGGCCACGGTCGGCGTCGACCGCGAGAGGGAGAAGAAAGTCCGGGAGAAGGAGATAGCGGACCTGAGTTCGCTGCTCATATTCAGCGCGCTCCTTTCCCTGCCCGCGTTCATTATCGGCATGTTCCTCATGGACATACCGTATCGCATGCTGATTCTGTTCCTGCTGGCGACTCCTGTGCAGTTCATCGCCGGGAAGGGGTTCTACATGGGCGCGTGGAGCGCGCTCAGGAACAGGACCGCGAGCATGGACACGCTGATAGCCGTCGGCACGAGCGCGGCGTATTTCTACAGCGTGGCCGCGATGCTCGGATTCGCCTCAGAGCAGTATTTCGAGACCGCCGCGGTCCTTATAACGCTCGTGATACTGGGGAAGTACCTTGAAGCGGTGGCCAAAGGCAGGACGTCGGACGCCATACGGAAGCTCATGGGCCTGGCCCCGAAGGTCGCCACGGTCGTGAGGGGCGGGGGGGAGGTTGAACTCCCGATAGGCGACGTCATCGTCGGCGACGTGGTGGTGGTGAGGCCGGGCGAGAAGATACCTGTCGACGGCACGGTAATGGAAGGCGGCTCTTCGGTGGACGAAAGCATGATAACCGGGGAGAGCATCCCGGTGGAGAAGAACCCAAAATCCAAGGTCATCGGGGGCTCCATGAACAAGAACGGCTCGTTCAGGTTCAAGGCCGAGAAGGTCGGGCAGGACACAGTGCTTTCGCAGATTGTAAAGCTCGTGGAAGACGCCCAGGGGAGCAAGGCGGCCATCCAGAGGTTCGCGGATTCGATAAGCGCGGTGTTCGTGCCGGTGGTGATTATGATTGCCATCCTGTCGTTTTCAGCCTGGTATTTCATCCTCGGCCAGTCTTTCGCGTTCTCCCTTGTGATTGCCGTGTCCGTGCTCGTGATAGCGTGCCCGTGCGCGCTCGGGCTTGCGACTCCGACCGCAATAATGGTCGGAACGGGGATGGGGGCGCAGAGGGGCGTCCTGATAAAGAACGCCGAGGCCCTCGAGACCATGCACAAGATAAACGCGATGGTGTTCGACAAGACAGGGACGATAACCGAGGGGAAGCCCAAGGTCACGGACTTCATCATCCTCGGGAAGATTGGCGGCAAGGAGGCGCTCAGCGTGGCGTGGGCGGTGGAAAACGGCTCCGAGCACCCGCTGGCGGACGCGATATCCGAGTATGCGAAATCGAACGGGGCAGAGCTCCTCAAGGTTTCCGGATTCCGGGCGGTCCCCGGCACCGGCGTTGAGGGGAAAATCGGGAAATCGCTGATATCCCTCGGGAAGCCGGGCGGGGCATCGGATGGGGAGGGCATCAGCCAGACCATAGCGAAGCTTCAGGGCGAAGGCAAAACCGCGATGGTCCTGCGCGTCAACAACAAGCCGATTGCCATTTTCGGCGTCGCCGATACGCTCAGGGCGACCAGCGTTGAAACGGTCAGGGAGCTCAAGAAGCTCGGCATCGAATCATGGATGATAACCGGGGACAACAGGAGGACCGCCGAGGCCATTGCCCGCAGCGCCGGAATCGAGCGGGTGTTCGCCGAAGTCCTGCCCCAGGACAAGGCCGAATACGTCAAGCGGCTGCAAGGCGAGGGAAGGAAGGTTGCGATGGTGGGCGACGGCATCAACGACGCGCCAGCCCTCGCGCAGGCGGATATCGGCATCGCGATAGGCAGCGGGACCGATGTCGCGATGGAAACGGGCTCGGTGGTGCTGATGAAAAGCGACCCGATGGACGTCGTCCGGGCCATACGGCTCGGGCGGGCGACGATAAACAAGATAAGGCAGAACATGTTCTGGGCGCTCGTCTACAACGTCCTTGGAATCCCGATAGCGGCGGGGGCGCTTTACCTGGCATATGGGATACTGCTTTCGCCGATTATCGCAGGGGGGGCCATGGCGCTTTCGAGCGTTTCCGTGGTGGCGAGCGCATTGACGCTGAGATGGGCGCGGATTTGAGGTGATTGCATGGGCATAAAGGACTTGGTTTCTGAAAACAGGGGGGCGATTATGTTCGCCTTCCTCGTCATGCTGGCCGGTTCGGCCGCATATGCGTTTTCCGGCAACCTGGATGCGGGGATGCTCGGGGAGAAGGACGGCGCGGACGTCCTCGGGGAGGCGCGGTTCAAGGCGGTATCGGCCCCGGACGGCTCGATTGCGATAATCGCGAACGCGAGGAACAATGCGCTCGCATCGCTAAAGGCAGCGGAAGGGAATCCGGTCCCCGAGGAGGACTCGGTCGTCCTGGGCGCCGGCCAGGCGCTGCGCATGAAAGGGCAGGGCCTTGCATCCAAGCCGGGGGGCCACATCATCGATTATCTTGGAATCAACGCCACAATCGAGGGCGTCCTTGAAAGAAGCGGCGGCCCGGCGGACGATGTCATCTTCGTGGGCGCGCGGATGTTCGAGGGAATCGATGGCGATGACGGCAGGGTGTTCTCCAGGGCCGGTGAGGAGGGCATGCCCAGGATGTTCTACAGGCTCGGGGCGGACGAGACCGTGCCGGGGGGGTTCAGGCTCGCGGAGGGCAGCATGAGGGGATACTCGCCGCACAACCTCGACGGGAGGGTGTATTACCCGCTCATCATCGGGGCCAAGGAAGCGAAGGCGATGCGGGACGGGAAGATTTTCGAGGACACCGGCGACACGATTAGGGATTTTTTCGGGCGCGACTTCGTGGTGGCGGGGGTGCTTGAGGAGACTGGCACGGGCATCGACAGCCTGCACTTCACCCCCCTCGGAAGCAGGGGATTTGAAGGTTAGCAGGTGATATAAAATATCCCGCCGAGTGCCTTTTAGGCCTGCGGCGGGTTCCCTCCGTTTTCAAGGATGGGCTCCGCCGCATAAGCGAGGCCTTCACGAAGGCAAGGGGGAGCGGATGAAGAAAATCACTATACCGGTCACGGGAATGGACTGCGCGTCATGCGCGATGAACATCGAGCGCAGGCTCAGGAAGCTCGAGGGCGTCAAAATCGCGAACGTGAACTACGCGAGCGGAAGGGCCAGCGTCGAATACGACGAGAAGAAGGTCCTGCCCGAGAATTTCAAGGAGACCATCGAGGGGCTCGGCTACGGCGCGCAGATGCCGGAAGGGATTGCCGGGGGGAGGATTGGCAAGGACCGGATGCTCCTGCACATCATCGGCATGGATTCCCTGCACTGCGCGATGATTGTGGAGAACGCGCTCAAGAAAACGCCGGGAGTCGAGCATGTCGAGCTCAACTTCAGCTTAGAGAAAGCGGTCATCGATTATGACATGGGCAAGGCCGATTTCAGGGGGATTAGGAAGGCGATTGTGGACGCCGGCTATGACGCTGAAATCCTCGGCGCAGAGGACGAGGTGGACAAGGAGAAGATTGCGAGGGAGAAGGAGGTCCAGGGCCTGAAAAGCCGGGTAATCCTCTCTGTCCTTATGACAGTCCCCGTCCTGGTTCTCGCGCTTCCTGAGATGCTGGGCGGATTGGTGCCACTCGGGTATCCGGAAATCATCATCGCCAACCTGGCGGCACTGCAGTTCATCCTCACGAGCCCGATACTCTGGATGAACAGGGAGTTCTTCACGCGGGGCTTCCGGGGTCTGATAAACCGCTCGCCGGGCATGGACAGTCTGGTCGCCCTCGGCGTGGGAACGGCCTACGCATACAGCACGCTGGTCGGCATCAGAATCATCGAAGGCGGCATGTATTTCGAGACCGCGGCATTGCTGCTGACGTTCATCGTCATCGGGAAATATCTCGAAGCGGTCGCCAAGGGCAAGACGTCCGAGGCGATAAAAAGGCTCATCGGCCTCCAGCCCAGGACCGCGCTGGTCGTGCGGGGCGGGGAGGAATTGGAGGTCCCTATAAGGGATGTCGTCGTCGGGGACGTAATCATCGTCAAGCCGGGAGGAAAAATCCCGGTGGACGGGACCGTGCTCGAAGGCGAAAGCAACGTGGATGAGAGCATGATAACCGGCGAGAGCCTGCCCGCCCACAAGGAGAGGGGGGACATGGTAATCGGGGCGACTATCAACAAGACCGGCTCGTTTCGCTTCAGGGCCACGAAAGTGGGAAGCGACACCATGCTCGCGCAGATAATCAAGCTCGTCGAGGACGCGCAGGGGAGCAAGGCGCCCATACAGAAGCTGGCCGACCTCGTTGCGGGCTATTTCGTTGAAGGCGTGATTCTGCTCGCGCTGCTCGCGTTCGGATACTGGTACTTCGTCACCGGCTCGACGTTCATCTTCGCGCTGACGATACTCATATCCACGCTCATCATCGCATGCCCGTGCGCCATGGGGCTCGCGACGCCTACGGCGGTCATGATAGGGACCGGAAAGGGCGCCGAAATCGGGGTGCTGTTCAAGAACGCGGAAAGCCTCGAGCTTCTCGAGAAGGCGACCATGGTCGTCTTCGACAAGACCGGGACCATCACGAAGGGGGAGCCGGCTGTCACGGACATGGTGGCTTCGGGCATGAAGGAGAGCGAGCTCCTGCTTATTGCGGCATCGGCTGAAAGCGGCTCGGAGCACTTCCTGGCCAAGGCCATCGTGAATGCGGCCAAGGCGAAGAGGCTGAAGTTAGTGAAGCCGAAGGGATTCCAGGCGGTGGCCGGCTACGGGGTGCGGGCGGTCATCGGGAACAGGCGCGTGCTGGTCGGGAGCCCGCGCTTCATGGAGAAGAACGGCATCGCGGTCGCTAAGGACGTAGTTGGAAGGATGCACAAGCTGGAGCTTGAGGGTAAGACGGTCGTGGTAGTCGGGGCGGGAGACGGGATAGCGGGCCTTATAGCCATAGCGGACACGATGAAGGAGCATTCCAATGAGGCGATTGCCACCCTGAAAGGGATGGGCTATGAGACTGCTATGATAACCGGGGACAACGAGCGCACGGCGATGGCGATTGCGAAACAGGCAGGACTCGACCGCGTTCTTGCGCATGTGCTTCCGGAGGACAAGGCAGGCGAGGTGAAAAGGCTCCAGCAGAACGGGGAAAAGGTCGTTTTCGTCGGGGACGGAATCAACGACGCGCCGGCGCTCGCTCAGGCCGATATCGGGATAGCAATCGGCTCCGGAACCGACGTGGCCATTGAAAGCGGCGGGGTCGTCCTTGTCAAGAGCGACCTCCGGGACATACCGAGCGCGATTGAACTCAGCAAATATACGATGACGAAGATAAAGCAGAACCTGTTCTGGGCTTTCGCCTACAACGCTATAGGCATACCCGTCGCGATGGGCGCGCTCCGCGCAATCGACCCGGTATCGGGATTCCTGCTCAGCCCGGTGATAGCAGGCGCGGCGATGGCGCTTAGCTCGGTCAGCGTCGTTTCCAACAGCCTCCTCATGAGGGGATGGAAGCCTAGGTGGAAGTCATCGGCCCCTAAGGCGCAGGAAGCCGAACATCGATGAGAAAAGGAGGAACGCGATGAATGAGGCCGCTGCGATGGGCTTCATTTCCGAGAACCATACGAAGACGAGGGCGGAGAAAAGCCCAATCAATGCGAGCCTTGAGGATAATGTTTGTAGGCTCAAATCCCCTCTGAACGGGTCGTGCGGCGGGCTCTTCTCGATTTTCATCTTGTCGAGGATGCTGATGCCGACTGTTCCAGGCGGGCCGGAGTATCCGCATCCCAGGCATTTCAATGTCAGCGAGTGGATGTAGAAGTTTTCGGAACCGACTTGTTTCCCGCAGCGCGGGCATTTAGGAAGGTCCAATCAATCCGCCTCAGCATTTCCTGCCCGCGTCCCTCTCGGCCTCAGCGATGAACCGGTCGGCGGGGTCCAGGCCGATTGAAGCCCTCAGCTCGCTTTTCGCGATAATCCGAACAGGCGCCCCTATCTGGTCCGAGAGTTCCCGCTCCGAGGTAAACCCGCCCAGAAGCTGGTCCGGAACCCTTGAGAAGTTCGTCGCAAGCATGGATTGCCCGGCGGGAACGAATTCCGATAGCGCCGACACCAGCGTCGTCTTCCTGACAAATCCCTTCGGGGCGATGCGCTTGTGCACCTGTGAATCTGCCGGCTTGGCTTTTTGATGATGGTTCGACATGGGATTCCTCCGCTTCTGATGTGCAATGAATGATAATAATATGGCGAAAAATGTTTATAAATGAATACAGTAGGGATACCGCAGGGGAATTTCAAGATATTTAAACATTTGTTTCCGGGATTTAAAAATACTCCTCATGATTATCTACATATTAACACTAATAGTGGAGGGGATGATTTGGGGAGGGCACGGAGCGCAAAATGGGCCGCTGCCGCTATTGCGGCCGTTGGCGTAATTTGCGCCACAGGCGGCCTGTTCGGGACGTGCATGAAGATGCAATCCGAAACGATTATGGGCCAGGCAGAAAAGCAGGTGGCGGGAGAGCGGAACGGGCGGGGACCGGATAGGGCAGTGGATGAGCCGCGGATTCCGTTTAAACGCGGCAAAGCGGATGCCAACCGGCTTATGGAGAGGAGAGGGAAGCGGGCCCCTGCGTACACCCCTTCGCTCGATTTCGGGGATAGCGATGTGGAAACCGCTTCAGCATGCAGGGATAACCAGGCGATCGAGAGGTATGCCAGGCAAAGCGGCGTTGACCCCATGCTCGTGCGCGCGATAATGGCCGTCGAAAGCGGATTTGACGGCTGCAGCGCGGCCAAGGTGTGCCGGCCCGGATTCGCAGCAGATGATTGCGATAACAGCGGGGTGGATTTCAGGTACGAACTTGGCATCGACGAGGTGGATGACGCCGAATCTGGATGCCGCCTGCCCCCCGCACCGGAGATAAACGGGGAGCCGGCTTGGAGATGGTTCGGCTTCGGATTTGGAAAAACCGTTGGAGCGCCGGGGGAAATCCGGCCGGAAGGAAGCGTGGAAAGCGAATGCGACGATTCCTTCAACCCGTTCAGTCCGGACGATGCTGCATGCGCTGTGAGCGTATCCATGGAAAAGGGGCTTGAATCTGCGAGGGCTATTGTCGATGCAAGCAGGGAAGTGCTTGAGCGGAGCCTTGATGAGAGGCAGATGGAGGACCTCGTGGGTTATATCGCGGCAAACATGTATTCCGGCGATTGGAATGCGCGCGTATCGGCGGTCCACCCGCGATGCAGCAACGCCATGAGCTTTGGGCAGTGCCTCTTGTATAATTACATGATGAACGCCGGGATCGACCGGAATTATTGCGGCTCGGACGAAGGACGCGCGGATGAGCGCTGCTCGGGCGGGGAGCCAAGGTACGAGCCCCCGGAGGCGTGCTACGGGAATATAGATATAGCCGCCTTCGCCAGGGACTGCGAGGTTCCGTTGCGCCCTGATGGCGGGCGCGATGATTACGGGTCGAAAGTAATGTCGGCGTATTACCGGCTCAGGAACGAGTGCAGGGGAAGGCGCTAGCTTTCCTTAATGGCACGGGTATCAGCGGATGACGCATGCCCGCAGGACCCTGCCTTTTTCGATGGAGACGCCTTCCTTCTTCAGCATCTCCGCCTTCTTTTTCGTCCCGTGGGCAAAGCCCCCGATGCTTAGGTCGCTGCGGATTACGCGGTGGCACGGCACAAAAGGCGAGCGGTTCTTGTTGAGCGCGTTCCCGACGGCCCGGCATGAGCGCGGCCTGCCTATCATCCGGGCAATCTGGGAATACGTTGCGACTTTTCCTTTCGGGATGCGCCTGCAGGCGCGGAAGACATCTTCAGGGAATGCCATTAGGGCTTAACTTGCAGGAAAAGGATTTAATTATGATAAAACGCTGGGGGGCTTCCATGAACGGTGATGTCGCGAACGACGTTTCGTTGTCGTGTTCGACGTTTCGAACACGAACATGATCGTGAACGTTTCGACGTTCTTGACATCGTTCACTGCCCCCATTCAACCAGTTCGTTGTTCGTTTGTTCACGCCGAGCGTTAAACGCGAGGCCAGTGAACAAAAACGCTAGGGGGGAGATTTGAACTCCCGAACGCTTACGCGCAAAAGGTTAGCAACCTTTCGCCCTACCAGGCTAGGCGACCCCAGCAAAAAAATTTGCATTTTACCGAATAAGCGATTATTCAGAAAAGCTTATCCGCAAAGTGGTTTAAAAGATAACGGATAGGGGATTAACCATGGCAACCGAAGGCATTGACCCGGACGAGCTCGGCAAGTTCGAGGTCGC
>Ga0265297_10007095_pt1 | contig 15732 bp, 18 predicted proteins | sample Munlanlwell13791_FD_192502 | JGI IMG/M metagenome (GOLD analysis project Ga0265297, IMG submission 192502) | Leachate microbial communities from a municipal landfill in Southern Ontario, Canada - Leachate well 137-91 | ecosystem: Engineered > Solid waste > Landfill > Unclassified | place... | reverse complement strand
CATCACCTATGACAACAAGCCTTATCTCAACATGTCTTCCCGGCAGAAGCCTCTCTATTTTATTCGCCCATTCTATGACCGTTACCCCATCCGCATAAAAATACTCTTCATAACTCAAGATATCCATCGGGTTTGACCTGTCCAGCCTATACAGATCAAAATGATACAACGGCATCCGCCCTTTATATTCTTTTATAATAGTAAAGGTAGGGCTATTGACATAACGCACATCCTTAACTCCGATCCCTTTGGCTATGCCCTTGGTAAGCACGGTCTTGCCGGCTCCGAGATCGCCTATAAGTGCAACCACGTCCCCTCTCCTGAGGTTAGACGCGATCTTTTCACCTATGGCTATCGTCTCATCCGGGCCGCTAGAAATGCAGGAACCCTTCAGCACCCTTAACCCTTCTCTTTTTCCCATCCTGATCCACCAGAATATAACCGTCTTTTTTGGCGGTGATCTCGCCTATTAAAGTAATATCCGTATCGAATTTGGCCATTCCGGACCGAAATAGTTTTTTCGCTTCACCGGGCCTCATCGTAAAGAGCAGTTCGAAATCCTCACCTTCCCGGATCGCCGACTCAACCGTAGAAACCCCGGATGAGAGAGGCACAAGGCCTTCATATAGACGAGCCCCTACGCCGCTTGAATCCAGCAGCCTGCGCAGATCCAATAGAAGCGCGTCTGATATATCTATCATAGCATTCACCTTATATCCGGACACCAGCTCCCTCGCTTCTTTTAAGCGGGGAACAAAATTTAAATGCTTTCCCTTAATAGAACCGCCTATCGAGCCGGTCACCAATATAACGTCACCAGGCTTAGCGCCGCTGCGTAAGACAAGATTCCTCTTCTCAACCTCACCCACCATCGCAATATCGATCACTATCCTGCTCGATCGAGCCGTATCCCCGCCAACGATATTGACCCCAAATTTGCGGCATGCCGACAGCATGCCCTTTACGATGCCGTCTAAAAAAGAGACGTTGAGACCGGGATCGACGGCTGCAGATACGGTAGCATAGCGAGGCAGGCCTCCCATCGCCGCTATATCACTGATGTTCCGCGCAATGGCCTTCCAGCCTATCTGGTAGGGCGTGGCTTCGGATCTCTTAAAATGCAGATCCTCTATGAGCATATCGCAGGTAAATAAAAGATGCTTATTCCGGGTCCACCTGATCACGGCCGTATCATCCCCGATGCCATGGAGCACCGTATTATCAACGCGCACATTGCGCGCCATACGCCGTATCAGGCCCAATTCACCGATCTGCCTTATCTTCATACCTGGTCCTCGATCACTGGAAACCGCCCGGGTTCCGGACTGTAAGTCTGCAGCGCCGTAAATAGATAGCGCGGCTTGCCATTATAAGATAATTCAAATGCAGGGGCACCCTCTCCCGGTAATGGACGGTTATCTATTTTATACGGAGATCCGTCAATGTGCACCAATAGAAGATCCCCGCCCAAAAGAGCAAGAGGCGATATCATCTCTACATTATCATTAAATGAGGGTCTCTTTAGGAGGCGGTCTTTTGCAAGGTTATATTTTGAGGTTGGAAAGACATGATCCCTAATACCGACCGCATAATTTTTCGAGTATACCAGCCTTATATTCTGCGGCATTTATTTACGTCTTCTGTGGCCCTGATATTTTAGGTAAGCTCTTTTATCATCCCGCTGACGGCATCCTGGATCAATTCCCAGTCTTCCTGATTATGGACCGCAAACTTTTGCTTCCGCTTCCACCCGCCGTCATCCTTCTTCTGCCAAAGATAAAAACATACCTGCTTCCTGCCGTAGCTCTCCAAGAGAACAACAGCCGACCACCAGCCGAAACGCTTATTGATGGTCTTTTGAGCCAAGACCTTTAGCGGCAGTACTATCGGAACCTTTTCATCATCTCTCGGGCTCTTCTTCTCTTCCACCATCTAATACCCCCTGAGTTTTTACCTTCTGAGATACAAGTAATACTCGGAGCCTGTCCTGTCGACTACGACGTGGCCTTCTCTGGCCAGCCAGCCGATACTCATCAAAACCCTGTCTTTGTCCGTATCTATACTCTTCAAAACTTGCGTAATCGAACTCCTGCCATGGCCATCAAGATAATGCCATATGTCACCTGCCGTAATGCCTATTTCCGTTATCATTTAACCACCCCCCTGATTTTTACTGCTTTTTTTATTATAACTGCCGCATAACGGACATGCCGAAATATCTTCATGCCTCGAATCTATATATATATGCGAACAAACCGAACATTTCCAGATAAAATCGCTGTCTTTTGGAAGATACCTCTTTGCTTGCCTGTTCCCGAAAAATATCCATACAGCCAATATCACTACAACCGATAAGAATGTATAAAAGAATACTAATATGGAGATATCTAATTTTATCATAATTATATCATATAGAATTGATATTTTCCAAATTTAAAACTTATTTTCTTTAATAGCGCTCTACTACAGATCTACCGGAGGATGAGCCTTCGGTTCCGCCAAGGAGTCATCCACAAAATTCAAGAAGTCCTTATCGGCAGAATAATATGCCTTTATCGGCTTCTGATATCTAAAGTCAGCGGCCTTCAGATGCACGGATTCCTTAGAATACGACAGATCTGAAACCTTGCCTAGATATCGTTTCTCTAAAAAGGAATGCGCCTTTGGCTGCGTCCTGAATTCCACCGAGCCCCTGCCCAGGATCGGTCCCAAAAATGAGACATTTGAAAATTTTATAGGCGCGGTCTCTTTTGGCGCACTTATACTGATGATCGACAACCATAATAGGTGCCATGCCAGCGATATCGCCAGCGCCAATATCAGTATGTAATTCTTATTTACAAAAAATTTTAGGTCGAACATCTGGTATTCTCTATTTACCCGTAGCGATACTGACCCGGGAAACGCCTTCATCCCGGCACATATCCCATATATTTACTATCACTCCAAGAGATGCCTCTTTGTCGGCCTTTATAAGGAGCGGCGACCCCTCCCTTGCCACTATCCTGAGATTAGAGATCAGTTCTTCTTGCGACATATTACGGTCATTAAAATATATCTCGTCCTTCTTCGTGATAACGATAACCACGCTATCCTCTTGAATGACCTCGCTGGTAAGCGCCTTCGGCAGATCGACGCGAATGCCGGGCTGAAATATAAAACTGGATGTGAACATAAAGAATATGAACAATAGAAAAAATATATTGATAAGCGGCGTGAGGTCTACAATCCCTTTCTCTATTTTAAAACGCCTCTTAAACCTCATACGTATCCCTCTTTGAAGAGAGAAGGTTCACCAAATCCGTAGCGCTCCTCTCCATATCGTATACCAGACCATCCACCTGGCTGACTAAGTAATTATACGCTACATACGTAGGTATTGCCACGGCCAAACCTGCCAGAGTAGCTAAAAGCGCTTCCCAAATCCCGCCGGCCAGATCCCCCGGGTTCACGGGCGCCATCATCAGGGCCTTCTGCTGTATGACCTGAAAAGATTTTATCATTCCGGTAACCGTGCCGAGAAGCCCTAGAAGCGGGGTTATATGGGCTATGGTCGCAAGGACGGGCAGATGCTTCTCAAGCCTGGGTATCTCAAGCTGAGCAGCCTCCTCGACCGCCTCTTTTATTTCGGGCTTCGACCTGTCGTGCTTTATTATCCCCGCCTTTATTATATGCGCGATCGGACCGGGGGTGGAATTGCACAGCTCTATAGCCTCTATTATCTTATTGCGCTTCAGGATATTGGTGATGCTGTCCATAAATTTGTTCGCGTCGATCCTCGCCCTGTACAGATGATATATCCTCTCGATCACTACCGTGAAAGCAAGTATGGATGCCAGCATTATCAGATACATCATGGGGCCGCCCTTTTGAACTATATCCCACATATCTCCTCCGCTAATTTATTCGGTTTTATCGGTATCTCTCCAGCGAAGCCATTCAAGCCTTTTTTTGGCGAATTCGGATTCTTCCAGATCCATGGCTGCCAGTTTTTCGTATAATTTTTTGGCTTCGTCGATCTTCTCGAGCCTTTCGAAGTCCTGCGCACACTTAAACTGAGCTCTGACCGCCCAGAACTTTCCTTTCGAATAGAGGTACGGCACCTTCAGATACTCTTCCACGGCACGCGGCAGATCGCCCTTCGATTCGAAGGCCTCGGCTATCTCATACTGCAGCTGGGCGTTGCGTTCGTTATTTTCATCGGTAAGGGCCTTCCGCAGATAGACTACGGCGCCGTCAAAATCTTTTGCGTCGATCTTCATCTTGGAGATCTTCCTGCAGGCCATATCCGCAGCGGACGAATCAGGGAACCTGGCTATGAGTTCGTCAAATTTCGAGACCGCCTCTTCGGCCTTGCCCTCTTCATACAGGATCAATCCGATCTGGTACAGTGCATTCTGGGCGATATCCGTGTCGGCATCGGCCAAAAGCATGGAATAATACTCTTTCGCCTTGTCGTATTTCATCTTAGTAGCGTAGTATTCTCCAAGCCAAAACTTGACTTCGGAGGCCATATGGCTCGTGCCGTAATTTTGTAAAAATTCATTGAAAGCGGACAGCGCCTCTGTCTCCTGATTCATATTATAATAGCACCATCCTATTTGATAACTAGCCATCACGCGCACGTCCTCATCCTTAGCTTTCTTGGCTATCGTCTTAAATAATTCCAGGGCCTTGGCATAGTCGCCTATGTTGTACATTGAATTGGCCATATAAAGTTCCGCTTCGTCCGATCGGCCGGTGCTGGGAAATTCTGACAAAAGCTTCCCGAATTCCGCTAATGAATATTCAAAATCCCCTTTCTTGAAATAGGCCGAGCCCAGTTCGAACAGGACCTTCTCCTTCTGGTCGGTATTAGGGAAATTGACCAGCACGCTCTGGTAAGCCAGGATGGCCTGGTCCAGCTTATCCGTTGCGGCCAATATATTACCTATCCGATATTGAGCATAGTCGGTCCAGAAGCTATCCGAATATTTATCGAGCACTATATCGTAGCTCTCCATCGCCTTTTTGTAATCCTTCCGATCAAGATAGATGTCGCCGATCTTACATACGGCGCTGGAACTTAGATTTATATCCTTCGACTCGTTCTCTACCCATACGAACTCGTCTATGGCTTCGGCGGCCTTACCATCCATGGCATATATCCAACCCAGTTCATAATGCAGGTCGTCCAGATAGTCCGAGTTTGGGAATTTCTCTATAGACTCCTTGGCAAGGACCTCGGCTTCATCATATTTAGATTGGCTATAAAGCATCTTTGTCTTTAGTAGAGACGCCTCAACGGCCGTTTCGCTATTAGGATACTCTTCTATAATGCGGTCGCAGACGGCCTTACCTTCCTCGAATTTTCCGGCATCCATATAGTTATGCGCTATTCCCGCGAGCGATGAGATCTTAAGAAAATCGCTCGGGGCTTTTTCGATGCATAGATTGTACTGGTCCATGCTCTTCTGATAATCTCCCAGCTCGGACGCGCATCTGGCCATTCGATACAACGCAAACGGAAACCACTTGGCGGCCGAGGATATGGCAACCGCTCTTTCGAATGCGGCCATGGCATCTTTATATTTGGCCTGATAGAACAGGGCTTCGCCCATAAGATAATAAGCCTCTTGTGTCTTCTCTGATACAGGGAACTTATCTATAAATTTCTTGAGCTCTGCCTCCGCGGCAATATATTGCCCCAAGAGATATCTGCATTCGCCTATCTTGAACTGGCCTTCGATGGCCAGTTTATCCAATGGATACCTCGCGACAACCTCCTGGAACGCAGAGATGGCGTCCTCGTACAGCTTCATCCTGTAGTACACCCATCCTTTGGAATAGATGGCATACCCAAAGTTTTTAGAAGCGGGAAATTCGTCGATTATACGCTGGTACATCTCTAAGGCCTTTTTAAAATCACCGCTCTTAAGGTAGGCCTCCCCGGACCAATAGAACGCCTCATCTTCGAACCTTGAAGCCGCAGGCGTATTAAGGATCGTGTCGAACTCATACATAGCCTTTACCAGCTTATTCTGATTATAGTAGCACTTGCCCAGGAGAAGATGGGCCTCATATATGTCCGGCGCTTGGGGATATGCCCTGAGAAAATATTCCAGCTTCTCCTGCGCCAGGTCATACAAACCGTCATTGAACGCCTTCTTGGCAAAGGTGAGCTCCGCGCTTGCGCTGTCATCTTCCGCAAAAACGTCCGGAAAGAAAAACGGCGTTGAGGTCATTATGAAAAACGAGGCCGCACATATCGAAAAAAGTTTCAATTCTCTACGCATATTAAGATCCTTGATTGAGCACATCCTTCAGGTATTGACCTGTATAGGATCGCGCATTTTTAACTACATCTTCAGGGGAGCCTACGGCGACTATCTCACCGCCATCATCTCCGCCTTCAGGGCCCAGATCGATTATGTGGTCCGCCGTCTTTATCACATCGAGGTTATGTTCGATCACAAGCACCGTATTCCCCTGGGCCACCAGGGCCTGGAGAACATCCAGTAACTTATGGACGTCTGCGAAGTGCAGCCCGGTAGTGGGTTCATCCAGGATATAAAATGTCTTGCCGGTGGAGGTCTTGGACAGCTCGGTGGCCAATTTGATCCTTTGCGCTTCTCCTCCGGAGAGGGTGGTCGCGGACTGGCCGACCTTTATATAGCCGAGTCCGACATCATGTAATGTTTGAAATTTATTTTTTACGGACGGTATGTTAACAAAAAGTTCCAATGCCTCCTCTACCGACATCTCGAGGACATCGGCGATCGACCGCCCTTTATATTTAACCTCAAGCGTCTGCTCATTAAATCTTTTGCCCTTGCAGACCTCGCATTGGACATATATGTCCGGGAGAAAATGCATCTCTATCTTCTTGATACCGTCCCCTGTGCAGGCCTCACACCTTCCGCCCTTGACATTGAAGCTGAACCTGCCGGGCTTGTAACCGCGCACTTTCGAATCCGGAAGCTTAGAGAAGAAGTCCCTTATCGGACTGAAGGCGCCTGTATATGTGGCCGGGTTGGACCGCGGCGTCCGTCCTATCGGCGACTGATCTATGACTATCACCTTATCTATGTGCTGCAGACCTTCGATGCGCTTATGGGCTCCGGGCTTCTCCTTCGCGCGGTAAAATTTCTTCGCCAGAGCGGTATACAGGATATCATATACGAGAGTGCTCTTGCCGGATCCCGATACGCCCGTCACGCAGACAAATAGGCCCAACGGTATCTCGACATCTATCTCTTTAAGGTTATGTTCGGATGCCCCGACTATCCTCAAGACCTTCCCGCCATTACCCGGACGCCTTGTCTTGGGCACCTTTATCCTGATCTCGCCGCGCATATACTTACCCGTGAGGGATTCCTCGGAAGCAAGAACATCTTTTAACGAGCCGCTGACAAGCACTCTGCCGCCGTGCTCACCGGCCCCCGGCCCAAGGTCGATTATATGATCCGCTTTTCGTATGGTCGTCTCGTCGTGCTCGACCACGATCAATGTATTCCCCAGGTCGCGCAGCGTCATCAGCGTATCGAGCAGCTTGGCATTATCCTTTTGATGCAGCCCAATGCTCGGCTCATCCAATATATACACAACCCCCACGAGCCCGGATCCGATCTGGGTGGCGAGCCTTATCCGCTGCGACTCCCCTCCGGACAGGGTAAAGCTGCGCCTATCGAGCGTGAGATAATCGAGGCCGACATTTATCATGAACTGCAGCCTGGCCTTTATCTCTTTAAGTATCTGGCGCGATACCGTCTCTTCCGTCTGGGTAAGCTTAAGAGCGCCGAGAAAAGAGCTGAACTCCTTCACGGAAAGGTTCGATACCTCAAATATGTTCTTGCCACCGACCGTTACAGAAAGGCTCTCCGGCTTTAACCGCGCGCCATTACAGGCCGGGCATGGAAGGACCGACATATACTTATTTATCTCGGTCTTAATGAATTCGCTCTCAGTCTCTTTGAAACGGCGCTCCAGGTTCGGTATAACGCCCTCGAAGGCGTTCCAGTCATCGCGGTCTTTTTCACCGTAAAGAACAAGCCTTTTTATATCTTTAGGCAGATCTTTAAACGGCGTCTGGACATCAAAACCATGTCTGTTGGCGAGCGAACGCATCAATCTCCGGTAATAGATATAGAGCCCTTTTCCGCCTCGGCGCCAGGCATCGACAGCGTCTATGACCGGTTTGGACTTGTCGGTTATGACCAGCTCCGGGTCTATCTCCATCTTATTCCCCAGGCCGTCGCATCCAGGACATGCACCGTACGGAGAGTTGAACGAAAATATGCGCGGTTCCATCTCTTCGAAGCTGATGCCGCAATTGACGCATGCGTAGCTCTCATTGAATAATATATCCTCGTCTCTCTTTTTACCGGAAACGCCGTCAAAAGCTACCAGCATGAGGCCGCTTCCGGCCTCAAGGGCCGTCTCTACAGAATCGGTCAGCCGTTTTTTGATATCACTTTTCAAGACAAGCCTGTCGACCACTATCTCTATGTCATGCGAGCGATTTTTATCGATGCTTATCTTATTTTCAATCTCGATGATCCTGCCGTCAACTCTCGCGCGGACAAACCCGTCTTTTTTCATCTTCACAAAGAGCTCTCGATGCTCACCCTTTCTGCCGCGGACAACAGGCGCCAGAATGAACAACCTGGTCTGATCCGGAAGGGACAATATCTGATTTACGATCTCCTGAGACGTCTGCTTCTTGATCGGTTTTTTGCATTTTGGGCAGTGCGGTATGCCTATCCTTGCAAAAAGAAGACGCAGATAATCATAGATCTCGGTCTGCGTCCCTACTGTGGACCGGGGGTTAGATCCGGCGGTCCTCTGTTCTATGCTTATGGCCGGGGAGAGCCCTTCTATATATTCGACATCGGGCTTCTGAAGCTGCTCAAGGAATTGACGGGCGTAGCTGGAGAGGCTCTCGACATATCTGCGCTGTCCTTCCGCATATATCGTATCGAACGCCAGTGAGGACTTTCCGGATCCCGACAGCCCGGTCACGACAACAAGCTTATTGCGCGGGATATCCAGATCGATGTTCTTCAGGTTATGCTCGCGCGCCCCTCTTATTATTATATTATCTTGTCTCATATATTATTTTGAGCTGATTTTAACATATATATAAAAAGAAAACAAGGGAGACGCCTTAACAGCATCCCCCTTGCTCTCGCTGCATTTTTAAACAGAAGAAGAAATTATCTTTTTTTCTTTTTCTTCTTTCCGCCTCTCAACATCCTTGCCCTAGCGACATCGCCAGCCTTATCGATGAAGTAGAGATAACCTTTCTCTTTCTTCACGCTCGGCTTAGCCACTACCTTGCCGCCGCCGCCTTTGGATTTACCTCTCGCCATCTTTGTCTCAACAACGTTGCCCTTTTTATCGACGTAATAGAGATATCCTTTTTTGCGCTTCAATCCTACCTTCGCTACTTTTTCTGCCATCTCGTTCACCTCCTCTCTATGATTATATTTTACTTTACATATAGCATGGAACGACCCCGGAAGCGGAAAAGACCGCCGCATCATCCGCAGAGGAAGTTCCTGTACCGTGTATATTTATATAGTCACGCTTTATCCGCGATACGCTCCTGAAGACATTAAGTTTGGCGTGAGGACAGTCCTTCTCGATCTGGCTTATGAAGTTCTTCATCATCTTTCTCTTGGATGTATCAGAATTGGGACACCTGCATATCTGCGAAGGGAAATCGGACTCTTTTGCGAATTTACGCATAACGGATTCCTCGACATAACAGAGCGGCCTTATTATGGTAAGCTTTCCGCCGAAAAGCTCCTGCCTTGGGTTCATAGCGGAAAATTCGCCGTGATAAAATATATTGAGAAGCAGCGTCTCCACGATATCATCCTGGTGGTGGCCCAACGCCACCTTATTACAGCCGTATTTATCGGCCGCCATGAAAAGTGCCTTGCGCCGGTTCCAGGAACACCAGAAGCACGATGTGTTCTTCTTTTTTTTATCCAGCACCCTTATCTTCTTAAAACAGTATTTGACCCCAAGGCCCTCGAAAAAACTCTTCAGCATCTTTGTATGAACGCAGCCGCCGCACCTGAAGTCGGTCTCAACATGCATCGCCATAAGTTCATAGCTTACCGGAGCCCATTTTTTGCGTTCGTTGAGGAGCTTCAATAGCGACATGCTGTCCTTGCCGCCCGATACCGCTACCAATATTTTATCTTTGTCTTCGATAAGCTTATAATCCTGAATGGCACGGCCGATCCTTGTAGATATGTAATTGCCGGTCTTGCTTAAAGAAGCTCTCATGGAACCCGTCCGGGCTAAAGCCCGGCATCCCTTTCTGTTTATGTGACATCCCGCCTGCTTTGGCAGCGGGATAAAAATCAGTTTCCTATCCGAATATTCTTGGTTAATCCTTCAAGCATCGATAAGGCCGAGAATATCGCCAATGCGCTCGTCTTCGGATTGGCCTTAGAGGGCACGTTCTCTGTCTTTGCAAATATCCTGCCGAAAGAGCCGGTCACCTCAACCTCATGCATATTCTTGGTATAGCCCGGGGACGTAACGACCCTTACACGCGTCTTTTTTGCTCCTATGCCAGCCAGGCTCAAGACGGCGGATACATTCACATTTTGCGGAAATGCCTTTACCGCATCCAGGGCGCTGCCCTCAAATATCACGGTCTCTTCTTTTATCTTGCCGAGGTCGATGCCTTTTCTCTTTAGGTAAGGTGCACCGATCAATCCTTTCGGCGGTTTTCTGGTGGTCAACGTCACCGATTCTATCTTTCCGATCGAAGCGGATTTCAGCCCGTCTATCCCGCATAGCGCGCCGCTTGGGATATAGACTTTAATGCCCCTGGACTCGGCGCGGCTCAAAAGCGATTCATTTCCCAACAGTCCTCCGACGCTCATCAAGAGACAGTCGCGGCGCATCTTTATGCATTCGCTCAATATTCCGGCGGAGATCTTGGCGCTAGCGGCCTCGATTATGAAATCAGATTTCTCTATTATGTCGCTGAGGCCGAGGGGACGCGCCTTTCTCTTAAGCCTTCCATTCAAAGCCGCCATCTTGGCCGGATCGATATCGCATATAGCAAAGACCTCTACCCTGCCCGACAGGTTATTCTGGCAAGATAACGCGATCTCGCTTCCCATAGCGCCGCATCCTATTATGCCTATCTTAAGTTTTTTCATAATTAGTATCCGGCCAGGGCGGCTTCTTTCTTCTCGCCGGTAGCCGCCAGCATCCTATCAAGGGTCTTCTTGGCCTTCTTGGCCACCTCATCCGAAACCTTTATCTCATATACCATCTTCTCAAGGCTCTGCGCAACCCATCCAAGGGTTATCAGTTTCATATTGGCGCATACAAGATGCGGGGTAGGAAGATAAAAATTCTTGCCGGGATTATCTTTGAATAATTTATAAAGCATACCGGATTCCGTAGATATTATAAACTCTTTCGATGACGACTCTTTTACGTATTTAAACATCCCGCCGGTCGAACATATATGATCGGCAAGGGCCAGTACCCCGGAATTACATTCGGGATGCGCGATGACTTCCGCCATGGGGTATTTATTCTTCGTCTTTACGATATCCTCTTCCTGGACACGTATATGCGTCGGACAGAAACCTTCCCAAAGAATGATCTTCTTTTCCGGGACCTGGGACTGGACATATCTGCCCAGATTTTTATCAGGAACGAATATGACCTCTTCCTCTTTAAGAGACCTCACGACATCTATAGCATTGCTGGAAGTGCATGCTATGTCGCTCTCGGCCTTAACCTCAGCGCTGGAATTGACATAGCATACCACTGCCGCATTCGGATGCTGCTTCTTCTTGGCCCGAAGCTTTTCGGGAGTAATCATATCAGCCAGCGGACAACCGGCCTCCTCGACAGGAAGTAGGACGATCTTGCCGGGGTTAAGTATGGAAGCGGATTCCGCCATAAACTGAACTCCGCAGAAGACTATCACATCGGCATCTGTTCTGACAGCGGCCTGTGAGAGGGCTAGACTATCCCCGCTTATATCCGCTATCTCCTGTATCTCGTCCCTCTGGTAATTATGCACTATGATAACGGCATTACGCTTCTTCTTAAGTTTTTCGATCTTCTTCTTAAGCATCTCGTTGTATTTTATATCGGCCTTATCCTGATTTTTCATATATTTTCACCTACCGAACCTTTCGCGCGAGGCGCGCTGTCGTCAACCGCAACTATCGCGTTATCGATCAACCTCGTCTTGCCTATGAAGACCGCCAACGCCACCATAACTTCACCGGATAATCTATCCATCTCCTTAAGATCTCGTGAATTGACTATCGAAATATAATCCACCTTAGCCGCCGGGCTCTGAAATACCATGGCCTCCATCGCCTTCACTATCTTCCTGACATCCCTTTCACCCTGCGATATCATCAACTTGGCCCTTTGAAGAGCCTGGTATATGACCACCGCTTCTTTGCGCTCAGACTCGGAGAGATAGGCGTTCCTGGAACTCATGGCCAGGCCGTCTTTCTCCCGCACGATGGGCAGGATCTTGATCTCGATGCCCATATTGAGATCTTCCGTCATCTTCTTTATTATCGCCGCCTGCTGGGCATCCTTCTGGCCAAAATACGCCACATCAGGCCTTACAATACCAAATAGCTTAGTGACCACGGTAGTGACCCCGCGAAAATGTCCCGGCCTGGAAGCGCCGCATAAAGTATCGGTCAGCCCTTTGACCTCTACATAGGTTGAATAGTTTTCGGGGTACATCTCCTTAGCCGAAGGACAGAATAGCACGTCGGCGCCGGCCGATCTGGCAAGCTCCTCATCGCGTTTCAGATCTCTGGGATATTTTTCCAGATCTTCATTCGGGCCGAACTGCAGAGGATTAACGAATATGCTCACAACGGCTACATCGGTATGTTTCTTCGCTGTCTTGATCAGGCTTAAATGCCCTTCGTGAAAATACCCCATGGTAGGGACGAACCCGATGGCCTTCGTCTCTTTTTTAAATATCTTCGCCAGCGTGGACATTCTCGCTATATTATCTACCAGCTTCATCCTTCACCTTTCCCAGCTCTCTTAATCCCTTCAGCACAAATTCTCTTGAACCCATCCTAGGATGCGGTATAACCAATCCTGGCAAGTCTATCTCTTCATCGCCGTAATAAAGAATATCCAGATCTATTGTCCTGGGGCCGTTCCTGACGGTACGCAGGCGCCCAAGACTAGCCTCGATGCGGTTCAGTTCTTTTAAAAGATCGCGCGGCGCAAGAGATGTCGCCATCTCGATCACACCGTTCAGGAACTTACCCTGTTCGGGACCTCCCATCGGATCGGTCTCATATATAGACGAGGATCGCAGGAGATTAATGCCTTCGGTCGATCGGATCTCCGAGATGGCTTTCTTGATGTAGCCGATCCTGTCGCCCATGTTGGATCCTATGCCTACGTAGCAAGTGACCATGCCGGACCTATCCTGGTGTCTAAATTTCCGATGCGCCCATCGGAAATCTTTCCAAAACAAAACTACGATAGCCTGTCCTTAATGCGTTTGACCGCCTCAGACAAAACTTTCTTGTCTACGGTAAGAGCGAACCTTATATACCCTTCACCGTTGGTTCCAAACCCGTTTCCGGGGGTAGCTACTATATCGCATTTTTCCAAAAGGTCTTTGGCAAATATCGCGGACGTATATCTCGCGGGGACCTTTGCCCATACATAGAACGTCGCCTTAGGTTTATCGATATTCCAGCCGAGACCATTCAGTCCGTCAACCAGGATATCGCGCCGTTCTTCGTAAACCTTAAGCACGGCCTTCATATGCTTGTCATAGTTCTTCAAGGCGGCTGTGCCGGCCCACTGTATCGCGAAGAATGCACCCGAATCGATATTGGATTTTACTTTTGCCAGGCCCGAGATCAGCTCTTTATTTCCGACGGCAAATCCTAACCGCCAGCCGGTCATATTGAAAGTCTTGGAAAGCGAATGAAATTCTATCGCCACATCACGAGCGCCGTCTACCTCAAATATGCTCGGCGCCTTAAAACCGTCAAACCCTATCTCTGAATAGGCGGCATCATGGCATACGATGATATTGTGTTTCGCAGCAAAATCAACAACATCCTTAAAAAATTTCTTATCGCACACGGCCCCGGTCGGATTATTGGGATAGTTTATAAAGATCATCTTCACCTTATGCAGGATGGCATGATTTATAGCCTTCAAATCCGGAAGGAACTTGTTTTCGGCTTTGAGCGGCATGAGCACCACCTCGCCGCCGGCGAACCATGTGCCGGATTTATACGGCGGATAACATGGGTCCGGGACCAGGACATGGTCGCCAGGATCGATGAAGGCAAGCGGCATATGCGCTATCCCTTCTTTCGAGCCTATCAGCGGATATATCTCACTGTCCGGATCGAAGGATACGCCAAAACGTTTTTGGAACCATACGGCGCATTCTTTACGGAACTCTAAAAGGCCTTGATCGAGCGGATACCGATGATTGACAGGATCGTGCGCCGCCTTGGCCAGGGCTTCAATAATGAATTTCGGGGTGGGGATATCGGGGTCACCTATCCCAAGGTCTATTATGTTACGTCCTTCATCGCGGGCCTTCTTCTTCGCCTTATCTATCTCAATAAAGAGATATGGCGGTAATTTTTTAAGCCGCTCGGATCTTTCTATTTTGATCATCTTTTCCTCTTTTTAACTCTATCGAAGTCCGACTTCCTTATTAACGACTTCCTTATTAAACGCCGCCAGCAGCAAATTTTTATTCTCCCTTTAAATATCTAAGGCGTTCATGCTTAAGCCGAAAGTTCTATCGAAGTCCGACTTCCTTATTTTCTTCCATATTAACAATCACTTTTTCTAGTTCTCTTAGATGTAATGTGACGATGTGATGAGCAGGGTCTTAAAATTTTTTATGGCTTGGTCCGCTATTGAAACACAAGGCGGCATAAAAAATTTTACGAAGCGAGGGCTGCCGCTGGAGCAGCCCGAGCGCCCCTGCGAATCACTCGACACAACAACATACCATACAATGCAGCAAAAATTTTAAAGAGCCAGTACATCCTTCATCGTATATAGTCCCGCCGGCTTACCGAAGGCGAACTTCGCTGCCTCCAGCGCACCTTTCGCAAATATATCGCGGGTCTTAGCGCTATGCGTTATCTCTATCGTATCGAAATCGCTGTCGAAGGTGATGGTGTGCTCCCCCACTATCTCGCCTTCGCGCACCGATTCTATATGCACCTTCGCATCGCTGCGGGCCTCTTTCGCGATGCGCGCCATCTCCTTGGCCGTCCCGCTCGGCGCGTCCTTCTTATGTATATGATGCGCTTCGACTATATTAATATCGTATTCCGGCCCCAGCACCTTAGCCGCTTCGCTAACCATCTTAAATAGCAGGTTTACCCCTATAGACATATTCGGCGAAAATATAACCGGTATGCTCTCAGAGGCCATCCTTATCTTGGCTTGCGCGTCTTCGGAAAGTCCGGTAGTACCTATCACTATAGGCTTTTTTAGTTTTTCACATATAGCCAAGTGTTCTATCGTAGCCTCGGCAGAAGTGAACTCTATCAGGCAATCAGATTGAGCTATCACCGGCTCGGCATCCTGCCCTATATCGAATTCACCGCTCACCTCCAGCGCGCTATCCAATTTGGCCAAATCCAGTATTCTGCCGCCCATCTTTCCTTTTGAACCACCAACACAGATCTTAACCATATATACTCCTGTCTTAATCCACTGCCG
>Ga0265297_10007093_pt1 | contig 15740 bp, 14 predicted proteins | sample Munlanlwell13791_FD_192502 | JGI IMG/M metagenome (GOLD analysis project Ga0265297, IMG submission 192502) | Leachate microbial communities from a municipal landfill in Southern Ontario, Canada - Leachate well 137-91 | ecosystem: Engineered > Solid waste > Landfill > Unclassified | place... | reverse complement strand
TCGGATTTCAGTGAAAACCTAGATGGGGGAGCAGGCACGGATTTTGTGTATTCCGTCTAGGTGAGCCAATTCCTGCCCCAGTGCCTTCCAAGACGCGGTTCTAAGCGCGTCCAAGACGGGCAGCCACATCGGACGAACAGCGCCAAAAGCGCTGTTTTCCGTTTGCGCGGAAGCGGACGCAAGCGCGGATTTTGCGATAACATCAAAGGGTTTCTTGAGGTCGAACAGCATCTCCCTCCCCTCAACGCGGCAGTTCTGAAGTAGGAAGTTGAGAATCTGCCGTTTTTCCGCGACTTCCGAACTTTCGAAAATTTCCGAAGCGTTCCGTGCCAGATTTAGCACGGTGGTTGCGCTAATAAGATAATTTTCGTCGGCTCGGGTGTGCTCTTCAAGCCGGACGGTAATTTCGCTCTGGCGTTCCTTGAGCTGCTTCAACTTCTTGTCATAGTCGGGCTTAGTAATACTGCCGTCGATGAGAAAGTCCATGAGCTTGTCCAGCCGGGTCTGAATTTCCTCGTATTCGCTGGTCAGCCCTTCGAAGGCGCGGCGGTTGAACGCGCTCTCGGCCTCGTGGGACTTCTTAAGTTCCGTGATTAGCTCGTCCACGGTTTCCTGCCGAATGGCCCCCAGAGCCCCCAGGACGGCCCTGACGGGCTTCAGGAGGTCTTTTTCGGGGATATACTCCTTCGTGCTACAGATTTCCGGCCGGGCGTTGGTGCAACGGTAGTAGACGTATTTGCCTTTTTTGATTTCCGGGGTCATGGCGCACCCGCACCGGCCGCACCTGATCAGCCCGCGCAGGACGAACGGCTTGGCGGCGTAGGCAAACGGCTTCTTGTGCCAGCCCTGCCGGATGCGCTGGCAGGCGTCGAAAAGCTCCTTGTCGATGAGCGGCTGGTATTTGTGCGGGTAAAGCTCCCCCTTGGCCCGTGCCGTGCCGTAATAGAATGGGTTTTTTAGGATGTGCTCGACCATACTGGTCGGGATAGGCTTCCCTGACCTCCCACGAAGCCCCATCTGCTCGGCCTCGCCCCGCAGGGTGCGGATTGAGTGACTGCCGGTGGCGTGAAGCTCGAACATCCGGCGCACGATGTGGGCGGTGGCCTGGTCGGGGATGATGTCGTGTTCCCCCAAGTCGTTGGTGGCGTTGAGGTAGCCGATCGGGGCGCGGCCAGTCCACTCGCCGCGACGGCGCTTCTGCTCGAAGCTGCGCTTTACGTTGTCGCTGATGGCGTCCGAGTAATACTTGGCCAGTCCCAAGCTCATGCTGAAGTGGAACTTGTCGGGGGCCGACATCTCGTTGTTGATGACCAGACCATCCGAGGCGAAATGAAGCTCGATCTTGCCACTGACAGCCATTTCGTAGAGCACGGCAACGCGTTTGTCGAACACGTTGCGCGAAAAGCGGTCTACCTTGTCGAAGCAGACTGCCACCTTGTCCTTGCACTGGTTGAGCCGCGCCAGAATCCTATCGAACTCGTCGCGCTTGGTCTTGTAGGCGCTCTCGTCGAAGCTGTGTTGGCCGATGACCTCAAACCCGCCTCTTTGGCAGTATGCCTGGAGACGCGCAATCTGGGCTGGTAGGGAGTTACCGGCTTCCCTCTGTTCCTCGGTTGAGACGCGGGCGATGATTAGGCAGTTCATTGCTTGAAAAGTCCCTCAAAGGGCTTCCAATCCTTGCTATCGTTTACAGATTGGCCGTCTTTGAATGAGTAAGTGTGGCTATCGTTGTAATACCAAACACCGGCTTCTTCAAGCACGATGCCGCCAATAAGCTTGCCGCCCAGATCCTTCAGTCTCTTTTGAAGCGCCGATGCCTTATCAGACGTTTCTGTATCCGTCGCGGTACGCCCTTTTTTGGTGTCGAAGATTCCAACGGTTCCGTCCTTGAAGCGGATTATCCAGTCTGGATAGAAAAGGTCTTCATCGCCAGTGTCAGAGTGCGCATAACGAACCGCGAAGTAATCCTTGCCTTGATTGCCATTCTTAAACCACCAGTCTATTTTTCCCGCTTTCTTGTCCAAGTAGGCAGCGAACTTTACCTCGTTGTCCCTGCCGCTGTATGACGGCAGCAGGTAGAACCTTTCTAAGGCGCATAGCTTCTGCGACACCTCTTCGTAGTCGTCAGTGTATAGGTACTCGCGTTGAATACTGAAAGTGGGCGCTTCTTTTTCTTCGGTCTGCCTCCTTTTTTCCTCAACGAGCTTGAGGGCCACCGGCTTGAAGTCACGCAATGCTTTCGTGAGAGCTGGCCGCAAAACGCTCTCGGCCCCTTTCTGCAAATCCTTTACGAACACGCGATAAAAGTGGTCGCTGTCGTCAGTCAGCACGTTCTTAAACCAAACACGGATTGCAGACTTCAAAACGCTCCATGAACGCGCTACGTTCGCGTATTTTGCCTGCTCGTCCTGCTGTTCCTTTAGCACCTGATAGCATAGGTAATTGAATGTTTTTTCCACGTCGCTAACGGACATCTCAAGCGACACGTCCTTTCCCTTTTTGGCAAACTCAAGCGCGAGCTGGTCGAAGTCCTCGAACTTTGCGTTCGCCACCACTTCGTTCAGAAGGCTTTTTGAGATGTCCAAACCAGCGTCCGCGAGCTTCTTCTGCGCTTTGCCGAGTATGTCATCGCCCTTTATCCTAAAATACTCGTTCATTGATTTTCTGAAGCTGTCCTGAAACTTGAACGAGCGCGGAATGTCCCCGTAGTCGGCGCGAGAAATGTAGTCAGATTGAAGTTCGACATTTTCAATACCCGCTTTCATAACCGTCATCTGCGTCCGCGCCTTATTCTTGTCGTCTTGATCGGGCACCTGTACCTGATTGCGCTTGTAGTTCGTATAGAGGTATCCGAACCGCAATGCGGGGCTGTTCCTGTAGTCGTCTTTCATCTGCGGCTCTGGCATGCGCAAGATGCGGCCGACAGTTTGGGTGTAGAATTTGTCAGACTTGACCTCGCGGAACATCACGAGCACCGAAGCCCGTGGGCAATCCCAGCCAGTGCCGGCCGCTTGCTTGAAGAGCATGAAGTCAACGTCGCTCTCGTTGTCCGTAATGCCAGCCATATTCTCTTTCTTGCCGTCAAACCACCGTGCGATTTCGCCCCCCTTGACGCCCTTCTTGAGCAAGAATGATGTGACGATTTCCTCCTTGGTCTTTTCTCCCGTATCGATGAGGTCTTTATCATCGTTCGGCAGCTGTATGAGCATGAGCGGGTTTACGTGCTTCCCGAGAGTGCGAAACTCCTTCAATAATTCTTCTCGGCGTTCCATACCCAGCCCAAGCAGCACCTCGTCTAGGTCACGCTTGCCCATGCGTTTCAAGTCCTCTTCACTCTGTAGTACTATGCATTCTTTGATAAGCCCTTCCGCCACCACTTCGTCACGGTTCAGCTTCAAAAAGCTGTCATGCTCTGCGGCTTCGGCAACGATTGCCTTATCGGGGGTTGCCGAGACATGCAAAACGATTTTCGGGTCAATGTAGTCGACAATATTCTGCGCTAAAGCAGTAGAAACGTGCGTGTGAGACTCGTCAATAATAAGGATAATTTCGCGCCCGTCGAGTTTTGTCGCGTCAATTACATCCTCAAAGTATTTTCCGCTTTCCTTACGCATCTCTTCGCCTTCCGGTCGGCGAATCGTCCTATTTTCAGCTGCCTTTGATACGACTTTCTGCCAGTTCAAAAATAGTATGTCGTTTTCATACAGCTTGCCTCGGTTGATGTCTTGGACCGATAAAAGGTTATTCTCAAGCGTGTTTTCAGAATAGTCTTTGAACTTGTCCTTGCTCTGCATGGCAAGGTCGTCGCTAAAGGTAATCCAGATGAACGCCTTGTCCTCGGACCATTGTGGCAAATGATTGAGGCCGCGAATGAAAAGCGACGCGATGTAGGTCTTGCCGCTGCCTGTCGGTGCCTTGAATACAAGCGGCAGTTGTCGGCCGCCCCTCTTCCACAACGTCAGGAAATGCGCGGTCAGGTCGTCTACAGCATCTCTTTGGAACTTGAGCGGGGTGAGGTTCATATGAGGTTGTAGATCTGCTTGTAGATTTCCAGTATCGGCTGCGGGATTGTCTTTACGGTTACGCCTGGGCTGTCCTCAAAATCGGCGACGAACGGGTCGTCCTCCCAGCTGAAGATGTAGACGGACGCGGGTTTCTTGAGCTTATTCACTTTCTCAACGAACGCATCAAGCTCATCGTATTCCTCCCTGAAATAGACGGCCGTGAAGCGGTCGCGACTCTCAAAGATTTGCCAGTAGCCAGTTTTTTCAATAGCTTCAAGGGTGTTTTCAGCGATTGAAAGCATCTCCCCCGCGTGATACGCAAGCTGCACTCTGTCCTTGTCGTCCGCATCAAGGATGTTGTGCTTTCCAACAAAGCCGGTTTTGTAGTATCTCAAAGACCCGCCGGTGGGCGTTGAGCCCTCATAACCGTTTATGATTTTTGAAATACGTGGATAACACGCATCGCTCATTATCTTGTTTTCGTTATCAGTAACAAGAATGAATTGTCTACTCTTTTTGTCTTTGTCTTCCTCATTAAGTTCCAAGACGGCCTGGGCGACCGTACCAGACCCCGCGAAAAAATCTAAAATAATGCGTGGGTTAGGATGAATAGCAGACAATAGGAACTTACCTACATTGACGGGTTTTGAATACGGGAAACTAATGCCGAGCAATTCAAGTAAATCATCGTCGCTGCCCGCGTAGTTGAAAACTGAAGATGTATTTTCCAACAAATTATCCTTTAACAGATATTTCCGCTCCGGTTGGTTTGTTTCGTCGGCCCCAAATAATACCAAACCCCTCTCTAACAGGGAGCGCATTGTTTCTGGCGGATTTCGCCATCCACGCTTAGGCACGGGGCACTCCTTCCCAGTTATCGGGTGCACGAGCGGTTGGAAATACTCGTTGGGCGCAGTTTCTTTATTTGGCCAAGCCATTGATACACCACGGTATACCATACCGTTCTTGTCTATGTACTTATACGCTTTTTCGCCCCCTGAAAAATTTTGTCGAGAAAGCCAATTCTGAAATTCCTTATTGATAAGCTCTAATGTGTATTCAACTTCAAACTCCTTGAGTTTTGTTTGAGAGTAACCAAAAGGCTTGATGACTTCTTTGATCGCCTCCGGAATAATTTTTTTGCCAAGCTTATTGTAGAGTGACTTTGCTCTATTTAAGATTTTTTCGGCATTTTCTTTTCTCTTCAAAAGCGTGTCTTTTTGCGTGATAAACTTAGACTTATCTTTTGCGTAGCAAAGCAAGTATTCGTGCATTACTGAAATACCAAGCGCGTCACCCTTCGGGTTCATTTTATTCCAAATAGCAACACCGAGGGAGTTTTTTTCTTCAAAAACCTCATTCATCAATAGCCCGAGATTAAACACCTCGTTTTCGTCAATGTGAACGATAATAACGCCCGTATCTGAAAGAAGAGTCTGGGCAAGTTCCAATCGCTTGCGCATGAACGAAAGCCAGTAACTATGTCTGAATGGGTGGTCTTTGGGTACCTCCGTACCATCGGGGAACTTATCTAAAATGCGCTTATCCTTGTACCTGAAACCGTCCTCTCCGGTGTTGTAGGGTGGATCTATGTAAATCACGTCTATCTTTCCTTTGTGCGTGTAGTTGAGGCACGTAAGCGCGTGGTAGTTGTCACCCTCAATAAGAATATGCGTCGGCTTCCCATCTTTGTTTTTGATGGCTAACCTTGGTACTTCTTCAAGTACCGGCAGCTTGTTTTCAAAATCATCTTCAAACGCCTCGGGCACGTCAGCCCACACAAGACCGTATTTTTGGACCTTGATTGATTTCTTGAGCTTCTCAATCTCTTTCTGAAGTCTCAAAATTTGATTGTCCTGCTGTTGCAGCCGCTCTTCTTTGCTGACCATAGTCATTTTGTGCTTACGCGCTTCAAAAAATTGCCAAACTCGGCCTTCTCAATTCGGAACTCCTTACCGATCTTGAATGCCCTAAGTCGCTTCGCCTTGATGTAGCGGTAGACGGTCATTATGTTGACTTTGAGCGTATCGGCGATCTCTTGGGCTGTCAGCATCTGCTCGTTTGGCATATTGGTTGCTTGGGTTATTATACTTAACTATTCTTTACAGGCCAACTGGCCTGCTTTTGCCTTTACTTGGCTTAATTTGGGTGCGGTTGCCTTTGACTTGTCCACAACCCTGAATGGCTCCATCTTGTTCAGCGCCTCTTCGGTTTGCAGATACCAGCCGTGCCGCTCGCTGGATGTCAGCAACGATTCGGCTTGTTTGAGGTCATTGACCGTCCTGAACCAGCCGCGTTCCGACCGGCCTGCCGATATCTGACGCCTAAGCCCCCTGATGCCGCCTTCCGACCGGCTTAACCCGTATAGGCCGACCAGGTAGACCGCCTCTTTCGGCTTGAGGCCGGACGCGATTGCCTTGGCCAGCAGCCGCTCGGGGGAGCAGGTGGAGGCGAGCAGGCGGCCGTAGCTGCCCTCGGTAAATTCCTTCCAGTAGCGGCGCAGGATGCCGCCGCAGACCGTCTCGCTGAATACGTCGCGGAAGGCTATCCGCCCCGTCTTGCCGCATTTCTTCATGGCCTCGATGACCTTCCGTTTTTGGCACAGCCGCACCTCCACGCGCAGGATTTCGGTGTGCGGCCCAAGGGTCTTGATCAGGCCCTGTTGCTTCGGGGCCTTGTCCTTGTCTACCGCCCGTTTTTTGGGCTGGTTCAGGTCGGCCACCTTGTCGTAGAAGACCAGCGAATGGGCGACTGAATAGATATGAATCGCCGCGCCGTTCGTGTAGGTCGCCTTGGTCAAGTCCATGCGTCCGTGCGGGTTCAGCTTCCCCAGCTCGGCGATGGCTCCGGCGGACGTGTAGCCATCCCGCAGGGCGACGTTCTTCGACGGGTGGAAGGCCATGACCTCGGCTTGCTCAAGGTGAGCCGTGAAGACGCGGATGCCCATGAGCCGTAACCTTTCGCTTAGGGTCGCGACCACGCGCGGGAAGTCCTCGTCGCGCAGTTCCTCTAGGTTGTTGCCGAACAGGAGCTTGGGCGCGGAAAACTCGATGCGGACGCTCTTGTCAGCCTTGCCGCGCATGATGCCGGTGAGCCTCGGCAGATACAGGCCGGCCAACTTGTCCTTGGCGGTCGGGTTCTTGACGTATTTCGTGTAGCCAGCGCCCCGCGCCTGAAGCCGCCACGGCTGGCGAGCGCCGCCGCCCGGCTCCATGTCTACCAGCTGGTGGCGGGGGAGCCGCAGGATTACTGTGTCTAGCATACGGCCTCCCCCTCGGCGCTTTCCTGTCGCGCCTTGTCCTTGATCCGCCGGTCAACCTTCAGCAGCACCGAAAACAGCCCGACAAGGTTGCGCCGCGCTTCGGCGTCGGCGTCCATCTGCGGGTTCTGGTTGGCTCGCGGGTTGTCCAGCGTCTCGTGCGCCATAAACAAATAGCCTGACGTTTTCTGTCAGGCTACATGCGGACGCGCTTAAGTCTGCTTAAGTTTTTCGTGTAGTTTCGACGAGCGGGACGTAGAGACTTGCCTGAAAACTTAAGGCGGCTTAAGTTTGCGGCACGTATTTGGGATTTACGGTCACGGTTTGCGAGGTTGTAATAAGAAAATCGTTGATAGCCACGCTTTTGATGATTTTTTGGTTGACTTGGTAGGCGGCATTGTAGAACTTTTTGTCGTCTAGATTGTCCGCCCGGTCGAAGGTCTCGGCGATTTCCGAATAAAACCATGCCTTACCAAGTCTTTTGCGGTCAGAAAAGATAATACGCAATAGTTCTTTCTGGTCGCTGCCTTGAATTTTGATTTTCTTGTTGTCGAGCGTTAACTCCCCGGTGTCATAATTGAATTCCAAAATACCTTTACGGCTGACGGCGATTAAAGCGTCCTGAACCACGTTCACTTCTCCTAGCAGCAGGGAAATGGTGATCGGAGTCTTTGCGAATGTTACGCGCCAAAAATCTGCATCGGACCAGCTAAGCGTCGCCGCCCCGCTTTCTTGTAGGTGTCGCATGAGTTTTACGACCTCGAATCCGTCCTCGCCCAACGCGGAAAAGGGGACGTGGATAACGTTGCCGACTTGGGGCAGCTTGGCTAAATAATTATAAAAATTCTCGATTTGTTTCGTGAAGCACGGACGGACGTTCCCATAGGGGAAGGCGTCCGCCCTTTTTCCGTTGCCGTCTCTTGAAGAGAAGAAATTCATGTATCTAGCAATCTCTTCTCGGATATCGCCGACCCTACTACTGTCGAATTTTGCACGAACGACGATTCTGTCCGGGGTGCATGAAATGGCTGCGCCCAGGTGTTTGTGATAACTAGATGGCGTGTAGTATAGCGGTAGAGCCGTTACGGCGTTGGCTGGCTGGCGGAACCATTCGTCTACGCCGACCTTTTTCACCCGTTTCTCGCGGGCACTTTCCGCCTCGCCATGCAGTTTGGCATATTTCGCTATCAAATACCCGTACCCTTCCTCTGACTTTGGTTCGCTCCAATCGGCCTCATGGATGAATTTGGCCAGAGAGTCCATGGCGCGGCTAGTATCGTCGATTCCAACGTTTTCTACCTTTGCGAGCCGCAGGTCTTCCAGCACGAACAGCAGCTGTCCAAGCACCATCTCTTCGAGGCTTTCGTAATCGTCCGTGTCCTGAAGTTCACTAACCACGTCTTCGGTGGAAATCAGGTTGCCCTTGATGAATTCAGACAGGTAGAATTCCTCCCTTTTAGATTCCGCCAACTCACAAATGATTAGGAGCAAAAGAAGGTTAAAATCCCGTTCAACAAAGTCGGACGGGCGGTAGAGCGGGGCGAGCTCTTCGTGGGTCGATTCAGGGTCGGGCATTTTCTTGACTTTACATGACGATATATAACAATGCTTTCTAGCAAAAGACAAGCGTCCCGTCACAGCCTTAGCAACAAGCCAACATGAAAAAAATCGCCAGCCTTTCCGACCTGACTGGTTGGGTGAAGGAAGAAACCTCGCGTTTTTCCCAAGATGCCGATGGGGGTTGGGAGGGGTCTGCGCTACGTGTCGCCGCCCTCGTTCTTTGGCAATCCGCCATCTATCAGGCGGCCTTTATGTTGGCCCAAATCGGGGCAAAAGATGTTGGTGTCCGAAGTTTGGTTGCGATTCTTGTTGTTTCTTTTCTGGCTTTCCTTGGCCCCGTTTTGGCGGTGGACGGTTTCGTGCCTGTTTGGGCGGCAGAATTATTGAGTGGAAAGATTTTTTCTAGGCTCGTCGGTTCGATGCCAAGATGGGCGGTCGCGGCCCTGCTAGTGCTGAACGCCCTGATGTTGTTGACTATCCTTCCGGCAGCCAGTAAGGTGCTTCGGCAGGTAGGTTTGCGTAAATATGCCAACAATGAGCCATAAACCCTTTCCGTGGTCTACAGTAACTTTGCTCGTGATGACCGTACTCGTTGTCGCGTCCATTTTTTGGCGTCAAGGCAGCTTGGACAAGGCACAGGACGATTTGCCAGCCAATATCTCTAAATTGGTCGCCGAACAAGTTGATAGCGATTTGCAGGAAAACCTGCCCCGCTTGATTAGTGAGGAACTGAAAAGGTCATTGCCCCAACAGCCAAGCTCTCCATATCCTGATTTCGATTCCGCCCAGAAGATGGTTCTGCTCCCGCTGGTCAAGGGTTTCGAGAGCTGGACGCCAAAAGGTGTGGTTCAGCCCGACAAGGCCAAGACAGTCTTGATGGTCGAGGGTGGTGACGTAGCCAGGGCCTACCTTTACATCCGCGCCAGGGTCGGCGAGCAGCCGCTGACGCAGTGGGAAAGCGTGTATGCCAAGATCGACAACGTTGGCGGCCACCTGTTCCGGCCGTTGAGCCTGCCGGTTCCGTCCGGCACGGAATCACGACTTCTTTACGCGGTCAACAGCGTCCCTTATCTGCCCTCGGAGCCATATTCGGAGAACAGGAAACCCGTACTGGCGGACTGGTCGCCCTCTTTTCGCGAGGGGGCGAAGATTCGGTTTGACGTGTTTATCTCGTCCTTGCGGCCAGCGACCTTGGACGAGGTGGCGCTGTATTACGAATGTGCTCCGCAGTCGGCGTCTTGCAGGATAAGCGTTGAGAGCAGCGAGTAATGCGCGATTTATGGCCGGTGACAACGAAAATCCTGCCGCCTCTAATCTGGCCAACGGTGCTTGTGAGAAAACAGAGGGGGAGGTCAAACGGGGCGGCCCCGCCGCTCCCAAGGTACTGTCGGAAACGACCCTGATAGCCGCCGTTTCCTTGGTCGGTTACTGTTCGTATTTCGCCTACGAGGCATCTTTCTTGGGGCATTTTGGCGTTCCGGTTGATTTTGTTTCCGTAACGTTGTCGGGCGTAATCGGGAAGGTCGCCGCATTGTTGGCGGCGTCCTATTTTTTAATCCCAGCCCTGGATTGGGTGTCTCGGCGGGATTTCTTGCACGGACGATGGATGACGGTGCTGTTTGTGGTTCAAGAAGTGACTACCCTCGGGCTCCTGCTTTCTTTTTTCGCTGTCGGGTTTCTTATTGGTTGGCCTGTCCTGGTCATAATCAGCGTTGCGGGGGCGGTAATCCATGCTTGGAGGGTTTATTGGGTTCCGAGAAGTGTCTATCCTGAAATTATTGGGTGGCTTAAACGCATCGGCCAGCGACAACACGACCGTGTTCGCAGATCAACGGAACGCGGATTAGTCTATGCCTTGAAATTGAAATTCGGTCGCGTTCCTGTAGCCGTGGCCCTTCTTGGTATCGTGGTCGTGACGTTTGCCTCCCTGTTCGGCGGCTGGAAGGCGAAAGGCCAGACGGTTTTCGGGACGACAATCATCGGTGGTGCTGAATATGCGTTGATTAGGAAATATGACCAGCAGTATATTTTCCTCCCCCTCAACCGAAAACAGCGTATGGTGGCTGATTCCGCGTTGACGCTGACCGCCGAGTCAGTCTCAAGGCGTGGACTAGTCATATCGTTTGAGCCGATTGGCAGTCTTAGGAGCTTTTCACCTCGCAATCCTGTCTTGGTGACGTTTCCAGAGGAATATAGAGAGTATGGTGTTGAGAGCGATTAGTCATCGGGTCTACTGATGGGCGTATATGGCTAACTGCCTCTATTGTCAGGCCGATACAACTAACGTCAGAGGCGTTGAGCACGTGATACCAGAATCGTTTGGCACGTTCGGGGCGACCGGTAGCAACCTGGTCCTTCCTGCCGGGTTGGTGTGCGACGGCTGCAATTCCGGTGTCTTTAGCCCTCTAGAGACGAGGTTTAAGGAAGATACGGACATGGGCTTGTTCTGCCAGATGTATGACGTGGCTGGTCAATACGAGGTGAGACTTAAGAACGCGAATTGCCGTCCGCAGCTGCCCGGTTTTTTCGGAGAAGACGGCATCAAGCCGTTCCCCCACATCATATTGCCCGGACACCAGGTTGTCTTTCGGCCCCAAATCATCATTCCGGGGGAGGCTGGCGCGGTTAGGATACTGCTGATGGATAAGATTGACCCTCTACCGAGAACGTCCAGAAAGTTCAGAAAAATAAAGGAGAGTCTTGGTGGTAGGCAATATTCTGGTATTCAGATTTTCGGGTTCACGAATCAAGACGGTGGTAATGATGTTCGAGAAAGGGGCATCGCGCTGTTGAACGGTTTGGGCGTTACTTATTACGAGAGGGTATCGAATTACCAAGCCAATACTTATAGAGCTGATTCACGTTATGAACTCCAATATTCCGTCTCCTTGGGCAGAGATGCGGCTAGGATATTGGCAAAAGTAGCTTTTAACTACGTTGCGTTTTGTGCGTCCAATAGCGGGCTGGTGGATGTTTTAAGGGGCAGCGAATTTAATGTTGTCAAAGACTACATCCTTGGAAGGATTGATCCGCCCATCAGAACAGTAATCGAGGACGTTTCGCAACATACGACGCTTTTCGATGACATGACCAGCGGCACCCGCTTGCTCGTCCACAGGATAACTTTTGGGGCAGAATCCGGTCGCTTGGTGGCCTGGATAAACTTTTTTGGCCTCATGGAAAACAAGATTATCCTCGGCGATCTCCCTGCACAATTCGCCCGTCCAAATTTTGGTTGCGGTCACGCCTTTGACCCGTTCAATAAAGAATTTTATCAGTTAACCCAAAATCGCTCGTTGGTTGGGGCGGGTGCGGTTGGCCCCGGATTTGGGTTATTCAATAGAATATAGAGTTCGGGGCAGCTGCCTACCATTATGACTTATTGTATAGGATGGAAAACGGGCGGGGCAATAATAATTGCAGCCGATACCGCAATCACTAGTGATGAGCGTGGCGCTGTTCCCGGAAACGTACAGCACTCCAGCTTTGGTGAGCCTCACATAAGGCAGAACGGTGAGGTCGTTGAAGAAAGGGGCTTAAAAATATACCGTTTTGAGAACATGTTGCTGACCTTCGCGGGCAGCACTACAGTGGCCCATGAGGTGTCAAAGGCAATCAGACGTGACTTAAATATCGGGGTCAGACCACGTGAAGCTGTTAAAATGGCCGTTGGTGTAAACGTAAATCCCGGCGATAGCCGAATTCAATTAATCAGCGCATTTAACGAGGGGCAAGATAGGATTCTGCTGTCGTTTAATGCGAATGGGGACGAACAATTTGTGGACGAACCGAACCTGGTGCAGTTCGGGAGCGCTCCCGAACCCATCAAAGATTGCACCCGCAATTTGTTGACGCAATTAACACCATACAGTGGTACGGCAGAGCAGAGGACAGCCGAGTTGTTGGGCGCTCTTCAGACATATGGGATGACCATGTCGATGATGACCGTGGGTGTGGGCGGTGCCTATGTAGGAGCGTATTTAGATGAAAGTGGAACACATTGGCAAAAGGACATCGTATTTATAGTAAACCGTGACGACTTGAGCTATAGCCCGCTGGTCAGCACATGCGTGAGGGACGACATGCTTGTGATAAGTTCACCCGCCTATAGGGCAAGCAAGGCCCTTGCGAATTTTACCAGCGACCAATTGACTGGTCAGACAACTGTGGAAAGGTGCATGTGGGCTGTCCGTGAGGGGAGGTTGCAGCACAACAGGGGAAAGTTCGATTTTATCGTTGTCATAAACGGTGAGTTCCCGATTGTCACTGTCGTCGAAATGAAGAGGAAGCTTAAACACGACCTAATTTGGGTTATGCCCTCGGTCACTCCTACAGGAACCGCTCTCGCTTTCCATCTCGCCCCGCGCTTGAGACATCTTCGCGATTATCCAGCGATGAACGGCAGCGGGAACCCAGTGCCAACATTAAATTTTGTTGGATACCAAAAACCAAGCGGGCAATGCTCAATTTCGGCGGCGCTAGGACGGTCAACTAGACACCATGAAACCGCTAGAGGCGACATGATTAGGCGATCGTTGTATTAATGTAGCAGGTTTGCCTCAACACTTAGAAGTGAGGTCGGCTAATCCGCTTTGCGGTGCTTCATAATGCGCCAGGTTAGAGCTAATTTTGTGCCAATCAATTGTTCTAAGCGCGGGGAACGAGTTGCCCATTAATCGGCGATTGCTCATAGGCTGTTGGCCAGCTCTTCCTCGGCTCGCCGTAGTGCCGTCAGCGAGAAGCCGTCCCCGCCCCTTCCGCCGACCGCAGGGAAGTCCTCGTGCCCTAAGACCCCGGCGCACAGCAGAAGCCGGCGCATCTCGATCTGGAGGTCGTCCGGCACAAGCTCGCGCAACAGCTCGCGGGAGGCCTTGGAGCCAGTGGTCTTGCAGGGGGCCCTCGCCACGGCATCCGAATAACCCGCCTTCTCCAGGGGGGCGGGACCTCGCGCGGCTTGTAGAAATGCTTGAGTTCAGCTAAGATTGAGGCACAAATTAACCAAACGCCTAAACTCTGCCTTTAACGGCTGGGCATGGCGGAAAAGCCGACAAAAGCACTAACCCCGTCGTTAGCAAGCTTTTGTCGGTCGTACGCCGAAAGGCGTGCGTGTGGCGCAAGCCACCGAGCTAGCGGCGGGCTTTGTGTTAGCGCCGCAGACGGCTAAAATCAGGAAACACTATGAAGCTGTTTCTCGTCCTGCTCATCGCGCCACTCAAGATAGTATTAATGATCGTCTTGGTTGCAGCTGTCGTTCTGGGCGGTCTGTTTTGGTTGTGGCGTATGGCGACGGGATGCGTCGTTCATCGCCTCGACGGCGACTCGGATGGGAGCGCGTGCGAGTCGCTTTGAGCCGGGCCAGAAGAATCACGGCGTAAGCAACATAACCCTAACAGTATGGCGCTAGACGGCGAAAACCGGCCCGGGAGGGCCAGGGGAGGTGCTCCTCGCATTAAAAGCCAGACAACGAAGGACATCAGCCCCTTCCGGTGGCGCGAGGATGGGCGGCGTGCCTGCTGCATCACAACGACGCTGGAGGACGGTTCGGTGGAGACCGCGCACGTTGACTGTAGGCCCACGGAGGTGAGGTTCAACCCGCTCCTCCGCCTCGCCGCGAGGCCGGTGCCGCGCCCGTGGCGCGAGAGGCTGGCGCGGCGGCTGACCGGAAGGGAGGTCGGGCCGGAGAGTCGCGTCCCGTTCAGGGAGGCGGCGGCGGAGGTGTTCCGTGAGGTCATGCCTACGGCGCTCGACTACCTCACCCTCGAACGCGTCACCGAGCGCTGCCTGATGATCTACGACGCCCTGGACGCCAGGGGGGCGGCGTCGAGCGAGGTGGCGGCCTTCCCGCCCCGCGTGAGGGCGATGATGCACGCCGCCGCCCTCGCGTTCATGGTCAGGGAGTTCTCCAGGCGGGCCTTTGGCGACCATCACTTTGTCGGGGAAGCCGAGATTGACCTGGGCGGCGTCGGCGTGTCGCCGGAGGAGCTGGACGGCCTTTTCGACGGCCCCGCGGCCGAGGAGGCCATGGAGCACGCGAGGGAATACGGCTCGGTGAGGGTCGCCGACTTGTGGGAGAAGATGTGCGCCGTCACGGAGGACATCTACGGCGGATGCTGGGCCGTCCTCTCCCGCGCGGGCCTCAAGGACAAGGACATAGATGATGAGATATACGACGCCTTTCTCTCCATGTTCGACATCCGCGACGAGGAAACCGGCGAGCCGGTCCGCCGCCCGATGGACTTCGGCGAGGAGGGGGACGCTTACGGCTACGTGTGCAGCGGGTTCCAGAGCTAACAACTCATTACTCCAACCCACGCTCCACAAAATATGAAAATCTTTATTGCGATTATCATTGTGTTTTCGCTTGCGTTTTACATAATTCCTGATTATTTGGTTGGTCACTTTAATCCTTATGCCAAAGGGACGGGCCACCATGCTGGTTGGGAATACGCGGCGAAAGAGTGTGATGGAGTTTCCGACTCATTCATTGAGGGCTGCGAGAAACAGAACGAGGCAGTCAGGGAATATTGGTGTTTTGTTGCTTTCATTTCAGCCGCAGGCGGGTTTTTGTTGGGTCGTTTTCGTCGGGAAAAAGATGAAATGGATAGATGATCTCACCTCGCCGCACTGTTAGTCTCCACTTGTCATAAGATTTGCTATCCTTGCGTGTTTTTGTGTCCACGGACGACGCCGGTGAAAGTGGCAAGTAACCAAACAGATGCCACAAAAGATTAGAATCAACGAACTGGCGCTCGGTGCTGTTAGACTTGGTCGGATTTCAGTGAAAACCTAGATGGGGGAGCAGGCACGGATTTTGTGTATTCCGTCTAGGTGAGCCAATTCCTGCCCCAGTGCCTTCCAAGACGCGGTTCTAAGCGCGTCCAAGACGGGCAGCCAACAAAATGAGACCTACACGCGTA
>Ga0265297_10007091_pt1 | contig 15743 bp, 18 predicted proteins | sample Munlanlwell13791_FD_192502 | JGI IMG/M metagenome (GOLD analysis project Ga0265297, IMG submission 192502) | Leachate microbial communities from a municipal landfill in Southern Ontario, Canada - Leachate well 137-91 | ecosystem: Engineered > Solid waste > Landfill > Unclassified | place... | reverse complement strand
TAAATCAGTAGGCGGGGCAGGCACGATCCGTCAAAGTTCAGTTTTAACCGGCACGGGCCGGGGGATGGGAGAGGGTGCAAGATGAAGAAGATAGTGTTGATATTATTGTTTTTATCTATAACAGCCGCTTGCTTAGCTAAAGATATAGTCAAAGAAACCAATAAACAGCTCTATAAAACCACCTTAGGTGAAGATAATGATGAAGTCATAATAGGCGATGAGAAAAAAACAGATATCTTTAAGTCAAAAGTAACTTTTACAAAATGGCATAAAGAAGAAAGTTTTTCAATAGTATATAACAAGACTTTTTCAGGTATCCCTGTTTTAAGAGAAGATATTTATTCAATAGATGGTTCAAAAGAAAAATTTTACTTTAAAGTTAATCCTGATGATGATAACGAGTTTAAATTTGGACTGATACTTAAAGAAAAACCCTTGTCTAATAAATTCACTTATCAATTAGAAAACTGGGAGAATTTTGATTTTTTCTACCAATATGAAGATATGACTGACTGGATGAAACATCCTGAGATATTTGTTAGCGAAAACGAGAAAGAGGCGAGGTTGTTAATCGATGGCGTGGAATACATAGTGTATAAGAAATATTGGAAGGGTTATTCTGTATACCACAAAACAAAGCACGGTTACTTGGAAGGAGAGACTAATTATAAGATAGGAAAAGTGGGTGATTTTATAAGGCCTATATTTATAGATGCTGATGGAAAGTCCGAGATTGCAGAATTAAATATAAAAGATGGAGTATATACGGTAACAATATCCCAGGCGTTTCTTGATAACGCTAAATATCCAGTTATCATGAACGATACGTTTGGACAAACATCCGCTCCGACCGGTTCAGGTCACTCTATAAATGGCGGAACATACGCTTTGGGCCGCTATCAATTAACGGTAAATGGAACGGTAACCAAGCACACTGCTTATGTGGAGAATGAATCGGCTTCGGATTATCCGTATTATTCAGGGTTGTACAATGATGTGGATGGAAATTACCCTTCGGTAAGAGTGATAGCGCCTGGAAGCGTGACTATTACGACTCAGTGGGTCTGGGCCTGGTTAGACGTGAATGTGGTAGATACAGCTTTGTCAGCAGCTTATTACTGGTTCGGTTCATATTCAAGCAATGCAAATGTAAAAATCAGATACGATGGGTGGGGGCAGACGGTATATACTTCAGGAGATTATACTAATCATCCCAATCCATTTCCAGATGGAAAAGGTAGTGTTGAAAGACGGTATGGTCTTTATGCGACTTATACGCCATCGGGGGGGGCACCATTAGAAACAATACGATCGGCGCAGGTATAGGACGCGGCATTGGAGGGGGTATGAGATGAAAAAAATTATCATATTGGCATTATTAGGTGTTTTTTTATTAACAGTGCCGACAAATGTCTTGGCATTGGAATTACAAAGAGACAAGAACGTCGCCACGTATATCGTTTTTCCCTTGATAGATTCTTCCGATGATGTGAGTTATCAATCAGGGGCGACTTCGCCTGATAGCGAGATAGACTCCTGGGCCGATGGCGCTGCCCCTGACGGGTTCGCCGACTGCACGAATGAAGCGACAGAGATAGGAACGACTGGGATATATTATCTTTCCTTATCAAATACAGAAATGAACGCCGATTATATTGTCATACAAATAAAGGCAAGCGATGCTAATACACAGACTCTTCTTATAAATACAAAGATAAAGACCGATGTTTCAAGTATTTTAACAGACACCGCCGCAATGGATACGGCTGACGAACTACGAACGCTTTTGACTGGCGGTACGTCCGCAGTTTCTATTCTCACTACGTCCGATAATATAGGTATCAACTGGGGAGATGTAAGCAACCCGACGACCGCGGTAAATCTTTCAGGCACCAATATAAAGACAGACCAGGTTGTTGCTTCTGTATCTGGAGCTGTGGGTTCAGTTACCGGCGGCGTGACTGTCACCACAAATAACGATAAAACAGGTTATACGGCTTCCACGGTCAGCGACAAGACAGGTTATGCATTAGCCGATGGCACGTCCGACGCAGTCATCGCCGACGCAGTTTTAAATGCGGCTACGGCCACATACGGTTCTGCAGGGTCTTATGGTTTACTCTTAGAAACTGATTTAGACGCAACTATATCATCCAGGGGAACATCAACCCTTACAGCAGCGAACGTATGGCAGACAGATTTATCTGGATATACTACAGCGAACCAGGCAGGCACGTATTTACATGATACAAGGGATACGGTCAATACTAACCTTGATACGACTGTGAGCTCCAGGGGTACGTCTACTTTGACAGAAAGTAGCAATATAGGAATAAATTGGGCGGACGTTTCTAACCCGACGACCACATTGAATCTTAGCGGCACTACCATATCCACAAGTCAGGCCGTGGCAAGCGTAGCCGGCGCGGTCAATAGCGTGACAAGCGGCGTGACGGTGACGACCAATAATGATAAGACGGGTTATACCGTAAGCACCGTATCAGATAAAACTGGGTATTCTTTAACACAGACCTTTCCGACAAATTTCAGTAGCCTTGCGATTACCGGTGCCGGCGCGGTCACCGCGGGCACGGTCGGCGACAAGACAGGTTACACAGTGTCCACAGTTTCGGATAAGACCGGCTATTCATTGACACAAGGTTTCCCGACTAATTTCAGTTCTTTGGCTATTACAGCCGGAGGCGCGGTTACGGCGGGCACGGTATCGGATAAAACTGGATACAGCTTAAGCCAGGCATTCCCAACGAACTTTTCTGTATTGGCTATCAGCGCCACAACCGGCAAGGTTACGGTGGGTACGAATGATGATAAGACGGGGTATGCGCTTACGCAAACGTTTCCCTCTAATTTTGAGCACCTGGCGATAACAGATAATACGGGATACGTCACGGTCGGAACTAACAATGACAAAACAGGCTATACCGTTAGTACAGTCAGCGATAAAACGGGTTATACGATAAGTGGAGCGTCGGCAGGGAATTATTCAGAAATAGGCACGGATACTTGGTCGGCCACCACAAGGACATTAACAGCGATTGATGAAGATGTTACTACCCTGGATCTAAATGGCACTATGGTAGGCGGTTTGACCAACTGGGATAAAACAGGGTATAGATTATCCGCTACAGGAATAGATGATTTATGGGAAGAAACTCAAGCCGGCCATACCACAGCCGGCACGTTTGGCAAATATCTCGATACCCAACTTTCCACTTTAACTGTTTCAGCGAGCGTGACAGAAGAAGATAAAGACGATATAGCCAGCCGGACATGGGAAGAAACTCAAGCCGGCCATACCACAGCCGGGACAATGGGCAAAAAGATGAACGAAATGCCGACACCTTATAATGTAGGTCCTTAAAAAGGAGAAACTATGTCTGTTGAGAGGGAAAACGCGGTAGTAAATAATTCAATAAACCTGCGCAATAATTTTAAATATTCGCAGACGAATGATTATTTTGATCCTTCTGCAATATCAAAGGTAGAGATATTGGATAGCGATGGCGTAACCGTCTTGCAGACAATAACCGGTGCATCGATCATTAAGGATGCAGTTGGCAGATATTATGTTGTAGCAAGTGCTATTTCCACGCCGAAGACGATTTATGATAAATGGTATTTTACTCCTGCTATCGGCGCTACAGCAATAACAAAGACCAATACGTGCGTAGTATGGGCAACGGCCGCGGAAGCCGGCACAGAGACATTAAGTACTGATAATGCCAGTTTATTGACAGCGGTAAATAATGCTATCGCCGCCAGATTAAACGGAGGCGCTGTTGATTCATACACTATTGGAGGGAGAGACCTTAAATACATTCCTCTGGCGGATTTATTTAAAATGAGGGATAATTTGCGCCGCGAAATAGCAGCTGGTGCCGGCGGAGCAAGGAATTATATATCATTTAGGAGGCCTTCATAATGAAAGAGATAAAACCCCCGAAAAAAAAGACAACCCTAACAGACAAAATCGATAATCTGATAGGGGTATTTTCTCCTCAGAAGGCTTTTAGAAGAAAGATGTACCGCATGGCAAATAAACTTGTCCTTGGTAAGTCTTACCGCGGCGCAGAGAAAAATCGGCTTAGACAAGATTGGCTTCCTGGGGGTAATTCTCCAGATGAGGACATCCTTTCAGAGCTCCCGGATTTAAGAGAGCGCAGCAGGGATCTTAATAGGAATGATGGGGTGGCAGCAGGGATTACTTCAACAATGGTGACTAATGTAGTCGGAACAGGCATAAAGCCCCAGAGCCGAATTGATAAAGAAAATCTTGGGATAGACGATGCAGCTGCTATTCAGTTTCAGAAGAGGGCTGAGAGATGCTGGGAAAAGTGGACACCTTTTGCGGATTCGGCGGAACGAATGGATTTTTACGAGATTCAACAGCTCGTTGACCGCCAGATACTTGAGAACGGCGAAGTCATCATATTGCCTTTGATGTTAAAGGACAAATACCGGCCTTACAGTTTAGCCCTTGAGGTCATAGAATCCGACAGGCTTGTAACTCCAAGCGACAAAAGAAGTGAAAAATCAATCCGTTCAGGAGTAAAGATAGGGGCTCGCGGCCAACCTGTGTCATATTTTATCCAAAAAACCCATCCCGGAGACTCTACTCTTAAATTAAGGACTCCTAATTCGGATAAATGTATTGAAATTCCGGCAAGAAATGAATACGGTCGGTCTAATGTCATACATCTTTATTGGATCCAGCGCCCGGGCCAGACAAGAGGGGTGCCGTTTTTTGCCCCAATTCTCACATATTTTAAGGATTTAGCGGATTACCTTGAAGCAGAACTTGTCGCAGCCAGGATAGCGGCCTGTTTTTCTTTGTTCATTGAAAGCGAGGATGCCGCCAATATGGCTCTTAACCGGTCTACTGAGACAACCTCAGCTAATACCAGAATAGAAGATCTTGAGCCTGGTATGGTTGAATACTTAAATCCAGGGGAAAAAATATCTTCTTTCTCCCCGGAAAGACCAGGCGCTTCTTTTGAACCATTTGTGGATAAGATGTTAAGGATGATCGGCGCGGCATTGGGATTGCCGTATGAATTAGTGAGCAAAGATTTCAGCAAAACGAATTATTCAAGCGCCCGGGCCGCATTATTGGAAGCAAGGAGATATTTCAGGGTCAGGCAAGAATGGATTTCAAGGAAACTCTGCCAACCTGTTTGGGACATGGTAATAGAAGAAGCGTATTTAAGGAAAGAGCTTGACGCGCCGAATTTTTATACGCAGAAACAAGATTGGTGCCGCACCAGATGGATTACTCCAGGATGGGCATGGATTGATCCTCTAAAGGAAGTTAAGGCCGCGCAGGAAGCAGTAGATAATAATTTATCCAGCTTGGCAGATGAAGCAGCTGCGCAAGGGAAAGACTGGGAAGAGATTATGGAACAGAACGCCAGGGAAGACCAAAAAAGAAAAGAGCTTGGCTTGCAGAAACCGCAAAAAAATAACGATTCAAAATTAGACCAGAAATTAGACGAACGGAAGGAGCTGGATAATGAGTAAAAGAGCCAATGAACTATTTTTTATGCGACCTTGGGCCGTTAAAGAAGATATCTTAAAAGTGATATCGGAGATCATGGAACGGCATATCCGGGGAGAGAAATTATCGACAGAGGATATCCTGGCGAAGATAGGTACAGATAAGAAGGAAGCCGCAGATTATGAAATAAAAGGCGGGGTAGCCTATATACCTATTTACGGGGTGATATCCAAGCGGAGCAAGATGGTAAGGAATATTTCGCAGCCATTAGGGACATCCGTCCAGGAAATACAGGAGGACCTTAAATCAGCCCTTAAAGATGATACCGTAGAAAAAATAGTCCTGGATATAGATTCTCCCGGAGGAAGCGTTGATGGAATCGCTGAATTGTCCGATATGATTTTTAATGCCCGGACACAAAAGCCTATTATCGCTTATGCAAACGGCATGATGTGTTCTGCCGCGTATTGGTTAGGATCTTCGGCTGAGAAGATTTATGCTTCCAAGAGCGCGGCCGTAGGATCCATAGGAGTTTATTCCGTAATAGAAGACTGGACCGTCGCTAACCATAATGCCGGCATTAAGACGGAAGTTATCCGTTCCGGGAAACATAAAGCCGCAGGGCATCCGGACAAACCATTCACCCAGGAAGACAGGGACCTGATCCAGGAGGAGGTTAATACCTATTATGATCTATTCGTGGATGCCATTAAAAGAAACCGGGCCATGGCAGATGAAGACGCTGAAAAAGTAGCAACCGGCAAGGTTTTTATCGGCCAAAAGGCTTTGGATGTGGGGCTTGTTGACGCTATAGAGGATTTCGATACCTTAAGCGATTCATTGGGAACAGGCTCTTCAATTTCTCAATCGACCGATCACGGCGAGAGCGGTCTTAATATAGATGAGGTTAGTAAGGATACCAACAGTAACACTAACAAAAGGGAGGAGGAAGAAATGAAATTATCAGAAATAACATTGGATCAGCTGCAGGCAGAAAATCCTTCTTTAATAGCCTCTATTAAGGACTCAGCATTAAAAGAGGGTAAGGAGATAGGCCTTAAGGAAGGGAAGGAAATAGGGGCCAAAGAAGGGAAAGACGGGGCAACCGCGGCCGCAACCGCGGAGAGGGCCAGGGTTACATCTATCTTAAAAGAGGCAAAGGCCTTTGAGAAGATGGAGGATTTGGCGCGCGAGTGCATTGAAAAGGGAGATACGGTCGAAGTGGCTCTGAGCAAATTCAAAGATCAGCGCATAAAGGATCTTGAGGGCGCAGCGCCCGGTTCAGCAGGTCCTGGGGCAGAAGAGACAATAGAGGCCGATAAAACCCTCTCAGTAAAAGAAAAGGCGGAGAAGGAATGGGCAAAAGACGCGAAACTGAGGGATGAATTTAAAGACAATAAGGAAGCGTATATTGCCTTTAAGGAAAATGAGGCGAAAGGGAGGGTAAAGATCCTGAAAAAATAGTAAACGGAAGACGTAGGGCGCGTAGAAACAAATTGTCGTACACAGTAGTTTAAAAACTCGGGAGGGAGGAATAAAAATGAGCACGTTAGCGAAAAACGCAGTAAGGGCTTTTGAAGAAGGCGACATAAATGAGCTCCCAGCTGTTCAGGCTGACATCATATATGAGGGGGCCGCGGTTGGTGATAATGGATCCGGTTACGCGAGACCTTTGGTCGCCGCAGATCCTTTTCTTGGTTTTGCCACAAGAAAATGCGATAACTCGGCCGGAGCGAACGGCGCGAAGAACGTGAAGGTGAAGGAAAAGGGGAAGATCGTCCTCGCCGTTACCGGAGTAACGGGAGTAGGTGACGTAGAGGATGCCGTTTATGCGTCCGATGATGACACGTTCACAAAGACATCATCTTCGAATAGCGCGATAGGCAAGATCATAAGGCACATCTCCGGCACGCAGTGCGTAGTGTATTTCGAGGCAGTCCAGGCAAGATCGATATAAGTTCCCCATGAGGGGTGCGTAGAAGTAGTCTAAAAAAACAGTGGTAGAAAAATTAGGAAGGAGGAATCCAGAATGGATCAGCAGGGACTTTCAAGCAGGGCAATAATCGGCAGGTTTTATCAGACACTCGAAGCTGTATTGGGGGCTTCATGGGTGAGCAGAATCAGCATGTTGTTTCAATCAGATCAGGAATCCGAGACATACAAGTGGCTCGGTATGTCCCCGGCGTTAAGGGAATGGATAGGCGGACGTAACGCAAAGGGGTTGAGAGAGAACGGTATCACTATCGATAACAAGAAATACGAGGCAACTCTGGAAATCGATGTGGACGATCTCAGGAGGGACAAGACGGGTCAGATACTCACAAGGGTGGATGAGCTGGCAGACAGGGTGAATGAGCATTGGGCTAAGCTTTTATCGACACTTTTAATCAGCGCGGAAACAGCGGTTTGTTATGATGGCGAGTATTTTTTTGATGGCGACCACTCTGAAGGAGATAGTGGATCGCAGAGCAACGATCTAAGCGTTGATATATCGGAATTGCCAGTTGAGAAGCATGGTTCAACCACGGTGCCTTCTGTAGAAGAGATGGAATTGGCAATCCTTCAGGCAGTCCAGGCAATTTATGGCTTTAAGGATGATCAGGGCGAACCGATGAACGCGATGGCAAAGGAATTCCTTTTAATGGTGCCGGTGCCGTTTCTCAGTATAGCGCTGGCAGCTTGCAAAAATCCTGTTTTGACATCAGGGAAGACCAATACGATAGCAAACAACCAGGCCGAGTTCAATATAATCCCTGTAGCAAATCCGCGCCTTACATGGACAACCAAACTTGCATTATTCAGGACGGATGGACGCGCGAAGCCCTTGATTCGCCAGGAAGAGCAGGAAATGGAAGTAACGGCCATAGCCGAAGGGTCTGAGGAAGAATTCAAGCATAATAGGCATCTTTACGGAGTGAAAACTCTCAGGAACGTAGGATTCGGGTACTGGCAGCACAGCTGTTTAGTTACTTTGGCATAGTTGAGCCTTTAGTTATATAAAAATATTCAACTCCTTGATATTCCCCGGGGCCTGGGCGCTCCGGGGAATATAAAACAGAAAGGAAAGGTGAGATCATGGCAAAGGGGGCCATAAAGTTAGTTTTGTCTAAGGAAAGAACTATCGGCGGTACAAAAAGAAAACCGGGATTCGTGCTTTTAGAAGGTACTCTCCCGGCCAATGTATCGCAGGATGACATCAACAAGGTGATCCAGCTTAGAGAAGTAAGCGTAGCAGCACAAGAAGATAAGCCTGCGGATAAAAAATAGTTTTTATACCCGGGGACTCCTATGGGGCCTCCGGGTATTTATTTAAAGGAATGATATCATGTCTTTTAAGACTAAGTTAACCAGCGATTTTAAAAGCGTCATGCTGAATCTTAATGAGTTCGCTGAGCAGATTAAATATACCCCGTCGGGCCAGAGCCAGAGGACGATTAAAGCCATTGTGGTCCGTAAAGGATTAAACATACCCGGCCAGGATACGGGAAGGATCCTTAATAACCAGGCGGAAATCTATATAGCCAATGACAGCACTTACGGAGTTACGGAAATAAATAAAGGGGAAGATCTCGTAGATATGCCAGAAATAGAAGGTGAATCGGACGTGCAATGGGCGGTCGCAGATATTTTAGGGAAAGACGAAGGCTGCTGGCACTTACTCGTGAGTAAATAATGATAGAGTTAGAGATAAACACTAAAAACTTGGACGTTGCCATAAGATATGCCCCGAAAATCCTGAAAGAAGAACTTGGGGACGGAATGGATCATATCAGCCGGAAATTCCTCAAGACCTTCAGGGAAACGCGATTACAGGGTCCTCCGGGCATAAAAGCGAGATCTCACGGTATTTTTACGTATTTTAAAAGGGCATCGTTGGTTCCTACCGGCGGCGCCCTGGACATGGGCATGACGATATTCTCAACTTCGAAGATATCAAGGATGCACGAAGAAGGCGCCATATTGAGGAATCCTTCAGGCGGAAAATTGGCAGTGCCACTATCACAAAAATTTAGGCCGGAAATGTACACAGTCACCGGTAAATTAAAAGCGATGTATAAATCCCCACGCCAGGTTAAAAACATAGTGCCTATAAAACTTAACGGCAAGATATTCCTGGCGAAGGTCAAAAAGAAAATCCAGGCGCTTCTCCCTTTATATGTATTAAAGAACCAGGTTAAAATCCGTCCGCGTCTCGGGTTTTATCAAACCTGGGATAGCATGCAGGGCGAACGCTTTAAAATATTGAATGATTCAGTAAAGAAAGCTTTGGCGAGGATATAAATGGCCGGTACTATCAGAGAAAATATATTTTTAGATATTGTATCAACGCTTGAAGATATCTCCAAGGACAATGGTTACAATAACGATATCGAAAGCGTACAACGCTGGCGCCAGAAAGGCAATTCATTGGCCAAGGTTCCCTGTATAGTGGTCAATGCCGGTCCTGAAGATAAGAAGCCTGAGCCCAATCCTCTTACCACATGCGAGCTTAGTATTTTTATAGACGTCTGGATCAGGGATGATAGCGATGCCACGGATAGCGTTTTAAACAGTCTTTTTGGAGACATAGAAACGGCTTTAACAGAAGACATTACAAGGGGAGGATATGCCGTTGAAACTCAAATATTAAGTGCTATACCGTTCGAATCCATTGAAGGGCAATCTTACGCGGGACTTATCATAGAATTAAAAATTATTTATAGACACGAACAAACAGATCCGGAGACATCCGGTTAAAAGGAGGTAAAAAATGTTAAGTAGATTGCGCCAATTGGCATTTAAACTTGAAAGCGTAGAAGGTACTGTTGAAAGCCTGGCAGCGGCCGACGCAAAAGCATTGGTCAGTGATCCTAAGATTAACTTCGACCCTGAAATGCTTGAGCAAAATCCCGTATTGAGTTCATTCAGTAAAATCGCAAGCATCTCAGGCAAGCGTCCAGGATCAGGAACTTTCAGTATGCTTTTGAAAGGATCCGGAGACAAGACCGTGGAACCGGATTGGGCTTCACATATTAAAGCATGCGGGTTTGAAATAAGCGTTTTAAAATCTATCGCTATTGGGGCGATATCCAGCAGTACTGATTTCATCCACGGAGAGGTTATTACGGGAGGAACTTCAGCCGGCACGGGTAAAGTAATAAAGAATACAGTGAATGGAGCCAGTAAGATTTATTATGTAGTGCTTACGGGAACGCTACAGTCAGGCGAAGTATTGACTGGAGGCACGTCTGGGGCCACAGCGACCACTTCAGGCAGCCCTACTATTGAAGGCAAGGTTATCCTTCCTATAAGCGAGAGCATTTCGTCAGCAACCATGGGTACCTATGAGAACGGCATAAGGAAGGTTTTAAAAGGCGCCCGCGGAAAGCTAAAATTTACAGGAGAATCAGGAAAACCTTTTACTAAAGCCTACGAGTTCATGGGCGTAGAAGCCGGCATTACGGACCTGGCAATGTTAACCGGCATTACACGCCAGTCCACAAAACCCCCGGCGTTTTATAATGCTTCCTTCTCTATTAATGGCGTTTCCGCAAAGATAAAATCGATAGAGATAGATATAGCGACTGTCCTGGGCATCAGGGATGATGTGAATGACCAAAGAGGGATATTATCGTTTGTCATTACAGACAGAAAAATCACCGGCTCCTTTGATCCGGAAAAGGTATTAGTGGCAACGCATGATTTCTGGGGAATATGGTTCGCCGGCACAGAGATGGAACTTGATTTTATTGTCGGCGCCACAACAGGTAATAAGTTTAATTTTTACGCTCCAAAGGCGCAATACCAGAAGGTGGAAGATGAAAGCAGGGATGGTATAGATATTGCAAAAACAGCTTTTAGCTTAAACGGGCATCCGGACCTGGCCAACAGTGAATTCTGTATCCTGGCGCTGTAAAGCTAAGAAGCAATAGGAGGCCGTGTCTTCTATTAACTAAAAGGAGGGGTTATGGATGGGTTAAAAATAAACAACGAAAGGGTTTTTATATCCGAGTTTGAAACGGATAAAGAAAATCCTACAAAGTGGAAAATTGGGATATTAGATCCGGGTATATCAGCCGAGATAGAAGACAATATTACTGACATCGAAGTCAGTTCTAAAAAAGGTAATGATAAGGGGAAAGCAAAATTGAATATCGGCAGGCGTAATCTCTTGGTTTTAAGATATGGCCTAAAAGGTTTTGAGAATTTTATGGATCCTGAGACAGGGAAAGAAATTAAATTTGAAACAGAAACCAGGCCTTTCGCCAAGAAGAGTTATGAAGTTGTTTCAGATAGAATTATAGCTTTAATTCCTTCTAAGGTTAGGACCGAACTGGCTAATGCTATTCTGGATGAGAATACCTTTTCGGAGGAAGAGGAAAAAAACTGATCCTGGCTGTTTGGGCCAGCACTTTTGACCTGAACTGCCATCTTTGTTCGGAGCAGGACAAGATAGAGAATGGTTGTGAATCGGAGTCCACTATTCCTGGCGCATGGAAACTATACGACTGGGAATTTCAACGCTGTCCACTTAAAATAATAACTTCTCAGAGCATAGATTATTTAAAGGCATATAGGTTTTATGATAGGGGATATTTACCCAATGCCGGCACATGGATGGATCAGCCGGCGAAGTTTATAGAGGCTATGCAGATTATAGAGAAGGAGATTATTGCGGTACAGGAGAATGAGGCAAAGAAAATAAAAGAAAAGGGGAATAAAAGTTAATGATCTATATCCCAACTTGTAAGGATATCATTTTCAAAATGAAGGGTATATGTTTTAGACCAATTCCCCTCACTTTTTTGTGTAATTCCTGCGATCCAAGACAGTTTTGTCCCATTTTTATCCTGATAAGTATGCATAAATTTTTCATTATATGGCTTGCCAACAATATCAAAAACTTCTTGTTTAGTCATTCCTATTTTAAATTTACCCTCTTTTATAGCATTGTCTATTCTTACATCTGTACAATTATTATACATTGTCGCGCATCCAGTCGAACACAATATAGCCAAAAGAATAATAATCTTTTTCATCGCATATCCCCATTTTTATTGAGATTATACCATAGAATATCAAAAATCGTCAACATAAAACCACAGGAGATGCTATATGCCTACTAACAGGGAACTCGAAATAATCCTTAAACTGAGGGATGAATTAACCAAGAAACTCAAATCAGCCGAAACCGCGATAAACGCTTTTGTTACGCGGATGGGTAATCTCGGAAGCACCTTTTCGAATTTTGGAAGGACTATAAATCAAATAGGGACAAAACTTACTATGTTCGGAAGCATTATTACGGGAGGATTTTTGCTTGCCTTGCGGAATGCTGCGGATTACTCATTACCGGTAAGCCGCGCTCTTAATGAGATAAAAAACAGCGCGCTTAATTTACAGATAGTCATAGCGCAGGCTGTGGTTCCCGTGCTTCAAAAGTTATCTAATTTTATAGCGAGCATAGTCACTATCTTTCAAAATATGAACCCTCAACTACGCGAATCAATCCTACAATGGGCTTTTATGGTCGGCATCTGGCTTACTGCCACAGGGGTACTTTTTAAATTCGGGGGGGCCATATTAACGGTTATTGGGAAAACCTTAACTTTGGCAAAAAATATGTACTTCTTAGCCGCGGCTAATTGGCCGGTTACTTTAGGTATTATGGCTATAGTGGCAGCATTGATATTGATGATTAAATACTGGTCGCAGGTCCGGGCCATGGCAATACCGGTTATAAACGCCATGCAGATAGGCGTTGATATGCTGGCGATAGGTGTTCTTAGGGTAGTAGATTTTATTTTTATGTTATATGAAAAGATGGGAGTGCTTAAAGATGTTCTAAAATTAATGATAGAGCCATTGGTATTTTTGAAGATGATCCCCAGGGAAGTGGCTGATAGTTATAAAAATGCACTTGATAGCATGACTCAAAACACCCAGGAAATGCGGGCCACGGTACAGGCGCAGATACAAATGCTCCAGGATGATATACAAAGCATAATGGAGCAAGGAACCGGCGCGTGGGCTGAGAATGTTGATGAAATGATAGCCAAGATACAATTTTTATTTGAGCAGTTAAAAAATTTATCAGGAGAAGGAATTAATAAAACTGTACAAGATATTTATGGTTTAAAACAATTTGTAGACGATATTGCTCCTAAAATAGCACAAGCCATGGAATCTCATTTGGGTAATTTTTTTTACAATACATTAACCCAGCAAATAACCAGCGCAAAACAGTTATTTGCTGATTTTGGCAAAGCCATTCTTCAAATACTTACTCAGGCGATTGCGAAATTAATATTAGTTAAGACGCTTGGTGCAGCGTTGGAACCAGTATTTGGATTTAATTTATTTAAAGCTTATCACCAAGGTGGGGTCATACGGAAACATCTCGGCGGGATTATAAGAGCTCACCAGGGCCTTGCGGTGGATGAAGTGCCAATAATAGCATTAAGAGGGGAGGGGATTCTTTCCAGGCGCGGTATGTCTGCCCTGGGAGGAGAAAGAAGCCTTAACAGATTAAATCAGGGCAATTCTCTTGGGGGTAACCAGGAAATCCATTACCACCCTACGCTGATTATTAAAGCTTGGGATGCTGCGGATGTTATGCAGCATAGTCCAGAAATAAAAGCTATTTTTGCAGATGCAATGCGGACACAATCCAGAGCAGTGAAAGGATCTATCAAGAGATATGGCTGATTTTATTTATACCCCAGATTTTAATTATAAATGTAAGCCTCGATATAATGTCGAGTCTACTGAATTTGAAAACCAGGCCGAGGAATCCAGGCTTATAAGTTCGAAAAAACAGCGGACCTGGGAAGATTTGATTTTTACATCAAGGAATAAAACCGAATTCGATGCAGTCATGGCTTTTTATGATTCTAAACATGAAAATTTGGATTCGTTTACTTTGGAAATCGACGGGGAAACTGTAACCGGAAAATTTGTAAAAGACTCATTTTGGTATGTTTTAAGGGCTTATAGAGTTTATGATTACGGTTTTGGTTTTAAGGAGACAGTATAATGCCTTTGGAAACCAATGCAGCATTCAAAGAAGAAACACGTAAGCGCGAAACCCAGCCTATTTTTTTATATACCATACATGACTATATAGGTACCGGCGTGGATATGCCTTTCGCGGCTTATGATACTAATATAGTTTTTGACGGTATCACATATAATAAATTTCCGATAACTCACGACGAGATAACTGAGAATACCAAAGGCGAAATAGACAATACGAAAGTCATGTTATCTAATATCGCGCGCCTTATAGAGTATTATCTGCAGAATTATGACCTAAGAGGCAAGAAGGTATCCATTAAGATGGTATTCGCAAATCACCTTGATGACCCTGATTGCTATGCTGAATTCTCAAATTATATAGATTCTTACTCATCTAATGTCAAAGACGTAATTTTTAATTTGATGAGTAAATTCGATATATTTAACGTGCAGGTTCCGCAGAGGATATTCATGCGTTCTTTCTGTCAGTGGGAATTTGCCTCGCCGGCAGTAAGGGCGGCCGGCAGGGGCCAGGAATGCGGATATTTAGGATCAGAGACCACGTGCGATTTGACCAGGACAAGGTGTCGCGTATTAGGCAACCAGGCCAGGTTCGGGGCTTTCCCATCCACGCCGGGAGGCGTTGCTTATGTCTGATGTAGATTTAAGACAATTTCTATCCATTCCCTACATAAAAAAAGGCAGAGGTTTCGATGGTTCTGATTGCAAAGGCCTTATAATCCTTTACTATAAAACCCTTTTTAATATAGATATCCCGGACATCCTCGAGGAGTACGCGCCGGAATGGTCCCTCGGGGACAGGAACTCATTCGTACAGAATTATCATAAATTCTTCGAGCCGGTCAAGTTGCCCAAGAAGCATGATTTGATTTTATTCCAGGATAGGGCCGGAGTAGTAAACCATGGCGGCATCATCAGGGGATATGGAAAATTCATCCACTGCTGCGAAGACGGCACGCTTATCGATAGTTACCACAGAGATATGTGGATAAAAAGATTTAACGGTTTTTATAGGGTCAAACATGATTAAAAAAGACATCACCATAAGATTCATTCCGAATCTATATTCAGATATAGGCAGGGAATTGAAATCCTTTCCATACGATCGCCGGTGGACCATCCGCAGGTATCTTAGAAAATCCGGCTTCGAATGGGAAAAGATGACTATAACTGTAAACGGTTATGAGGTAAAAAATATTAAAAAACACCT
>Ga0265297_10007090_pt1 | contig 15744 bp, 12 predicted proteins | sample Munlanlwell13791_FD_192502 | JGI IMG/M metagenome (GOLD analysis project Ga0265297, IMG submission 192502) | Leachate microbial communities from a municipal landfill in Southern Ontario, Canada - Leachate well 137-91 | ecosystem: Engineered > Solid waste > Landfill > Unclassified | place... | reverse complement strand
GGAAAAATATTAATCACTATCTGGCGGCTGATTTTGAAATGCGGCAGGATCGACCTGATTTTAGTTACTTCGATTATTGGAAGGCGGAAGGTTTATATGATGTAAAGTTTTTTCCTGCCAGCTGGGTCTTTGTCAATGGGAGCTTAACAGTTTTTTATAAAAATTTTAAGGAGGAAGCGACCTGGAACCATTGGGAATCAAGCCTCAATCTGGCAACCAGTTTTTTCCTGCCCACCCGCACTACTTTGCGGGTAAGTGCAATGGGTTTAATCCGGGATTTCAGTAAGTATGCAGTTCCAGATGCTGAGAGTGGCACCGCGGAACTATCTACCATTTGGCAGTTGGTCGGGATTGTCAGGATCGCCCAGTCTTTCGGAAGCCAAATAGGCGGCTACAGTGAATTGTTATATCGCTTTAATCCGTCCGAGAGTAATCCTTATCAGGTTGAAGTGGTTGGCTTTAGTCCGATTGATGATTATTTCGGTTATAAAGGTTATAAGTGGACAAACGCCTTGAAATGGAAGATCAATAAGCAATTCTGGAGTCGAATTACCCTGAGTGCTTACCGCAATACATATCTTAACCGTCCGGTTTATGATTATGATTTCAGCACCGGGACCTGGCTGACGGATGCCGATGAAAATTACATCATCCTTTCCAACAATCGTCAGGATAATGGCTATTCGGCCGATTTATCAGTTGGAATACAACTTAATAAAATATTTAATCGGGCTTCAAATTTCGGGGTGATCGGTTCAATCGGCTATTTTCATAATAATTCAAACGACAATTACTTTGAGTACGACGACCGAACACTCAGCATTCAAACCACGTATGATTTGCAATGGTAAAAATATTTCTTGCTTTTTTTTGAAAACATCCGTAAATAATCGCCCGTTATGAGTAATTTCAGTACAATTAAAACCGCTTCGCAAAACACCCAAAACTGGTGGTGGTGGCAGATTAATATCGGGGCGGTGACGTGCTGAGATAAGCGTTTTAGCAATTCTATATTTGCATAGACCCGCCCGAAAAGGCGGGTTTTTTGTTTTATTGACAATCACTAACAAATAAAGAAAGGAAAAGAAAATGGATCAACACAAATTCATCTTGTCTGAATCCGAAATGCCGAAAGCCTGGTACAACATCGCGGCCGATCTGCCGTTTGAAATGCCACCGGTGTTGCATCCCGGCACGCAACAACCGATTACTCCCGACGATCTGGCGCCGCTCTTTCCGATGGCGATCATCGAACAGGAAGTCAGCACGGAACGCTTTATTCCGATTCCGGAAGCGGTGCAGGAAATTTACCGGATATGGAGACCGTCGCCTTTGGTGCGCGCCTATCGCCTGGAGAAAGCCATCGGCACGCGCTCGAAAATTTACTTTAAAAATGAGAGCGTCAGTCCGGCCGGCAGTCATAAGCCCAACACCGCTGTCGCGCAGGCTTATTATAATGCCAAAGAAGGCGTCAAGAAACTGACCACAGAAACCGGCGCCGGACAATGGGGCAGTGCGCTGGCACTGGCCTGCAACTTCTTCGGACTGGAATGCTTAGTATTCATGGTGCGAGTCAGTTTTGACGGTAAACCCTACCGCAAATCTATGATTGAAAGCTGGGGCGCGCGGATATTTGCAAGTCCAAGTAAAGAGACTGCTTGCGGACGCGAAATTCTGGCGCGCGATCCGGAATGTTCCGGCAGTCTGGGAATTGCGATTTCGGAAGCGGTCGAAGTGGCTGTTGCCGATGAAAAAACCAAATATTCACTCGGTTCGGTGCTGAATCATGTCATGTTACATCAGACCGTTATCGGCGAAGAAGCTCAGCAACAAATGAAGTTGGCCGGCGACTATCCGGACATTGTCATTGGCTGTGTCGGCGGCGGCAGTAACTTTGCCGGTATTTCTTTCCCGTTTATCAAAGATAAGTTTGCTGGAAAAAAATTGCAGGCCATAGCGGTTGAACCGACGGCTTGCCCGTCGCTGACCAAAGGCCTCTATGCCTATGATTACGGCGATACCGGCAAGCTGACGCCGCTGGTCGCAATGTATACTCTCGGTCATAATTTTATTCCGTCGAGAATTCATGCCGGCGGTCTGCGTTACCACGGCGCCTCGCCGTTAGTCAGCCGGCTGGTCAAGGAAGGGTTTATCGAAGCCCGCTCCTACCAGCAGACTGAAGTCTTCCAGGCGGCGGTGACTTTCGCCCGCAGTGAAGGCATTATTCCGGCGCCGGAAACCGCGCATGCCATCAGGGCCACCATCGACGAGGCTAAAAAGGCTGACGAAGAAGGCGTTTCCAAAACGATCCTGTTCAACTTCAGCGGGCATGGTCACTTCGATATGAGCGCCTATGATGCCTACTTCAGCAAGCGACTGGAAGATAACCATTTTTCGGATACCGCTTTGCAAAAAAACCTGGCGGAGATTGCCGATTTACCTAAAGTTTAAGAGGTAAGCCCCAAGGTTGTCTGGTAAAAAGGGACGCAATTGCTTGCGTCCCTTTTGGTTTTATTGGAGATAGTCTTTGTTGGTTTTGCAGGAAATATTTCCTTACATTCCGCCGTGTAAATGAAACTCGCATTTTTAAATCCTCAATCAAAAGCTATACAAATCGATGGTATCGGCCCGGTCGTTCTGCGTCGCAATCGCCGCGCCCGGCGTCTGACTCTGCGTATCAGTTGTGGAAAGCCGGTGACGCTCACCCTGCCATTATTTGTTAGTCAAAAAACCGCTCTTGACTTTCTGAATGCCAACCGCGAATGGACTTTGAGAAAACTGCAGGCGCTTCGAGAATCTCGTCCGCCGGTTCTTATCATCGACGGGACTAAACCAGTGCAGACCCGTGGCCATCGGCTTGAATTACAACCGGTGGAAAGCGATGAAATTAAAGTCAGTGTGCGTTCTGGAATTATTAGTGTGCGGTACCCGGCCAAGGAATCGATCACGAATCCGCGAGTGCAGGAAAGCATTGCACTGGGACTGACCGCCGCCTATCGCATCGAAGCCAAACGATACCTGCCGCCAAGAGTTCATGAATTGGCCGGGCGGCACGACTTCCGCTATAATCGCCTTTTTATCAAAGACCTCAGGTCGCGCTGGGGCAGTTGCTCAGCCGCTAACAACATTAATCTGAATCTGCACCTGATGCGTCTGCCAGACAAACTGATCGATTATGTCATTTTACACGAATTAGTTCACACCCATATCAAAAATCATAGCCCGCTTTTCTGGCAAGAGCTGGAGCGAATTCTGCCGGATGCCAGAATACTCCGCCGCCGCCTGAGCCGGCTGACCAAAACCGGATTACTGCAATCCATTTTCGTTGCCATGTGAAAGGATTGCCAGCCAACCAGCGCTTAAAAATTCTTAGTTCCTAAAATTTTTTCATTTCTTTTTGTAAATATTAACCTTGTTTTTATAACTTCCCGGCATGTAAAAAATTTTTAAATTGAAACCAAAACGAAATGAGTAATCTGTGAATAATTCTGTTAATCCCTTCCCGGAATTAATCAGCCCGACTGACTGGCAAAAATTAACCACTTTGCAGAACGAGCACGTCACTGCAATTGTCACCGAATATATCCGTCTCTGTCAACCGGCAAAAGTGAGTATCATCAGTGACGCTCCCGAGGATATCGCATTTGTTCGGCAATTGGCGCTTAGCGAAGACGAAGAACGGCTCCTTAATATCACCGGACATACGATCCATTACGACGGCTATAACGACCAAGGGCGCGATAAGGAACATACCCGGATTCTCGTCAGCGATGCCAGTCTGATGAGCGCGCGCCTCAATACTCTCGAGCGCGCCGCCGGTCTGGCGGAAATCCGGCAATTGTTAGATAGTATCATGACTGGCAAACACATGCTGGTTAGATTTTTTTGTCTTGGACCTCTGGATTCGGCTTTTTCCATTCCGGCTCTGCAGATTACCGATTCGTCTTATGTCGCCCACAGTGAAGACTTGCTCTATCGGTCGGGTTACCGTGAATTTCAGCAGTTGAACGGATCAGATCGTTTTTTCCACTTTATTCACAGTGCCGGCGAGCTGGACAAGCGCGGCTGTTCGAAGAATATCGATAAGCGGCGGATTTATATCGATCTGGAAGCCGACCGCGTTTTCACGATTAATAATCAGTATGCCGGCAATAGCATTGGTCTCAAGAAACTGGCTCTGCGGCTAGCGATCAACAAAGCCAATCACGAGGATTGGTTGGCTGAGCATATGTTCATCATGGGTGTCCACCCGCCACACAAGGAACGCACAACCTATTTTACCGGCGCTTTTCCGAGCGCCTGCGGCAAGACCAGCACCGCCATGTTGCCCGGACAGACGATCGTGGGAGACGATATTGCTTATTTACGGATTTCGGACAAAGGCGTCTGTCGCGCCGTCAACATCGAGTCCGGCATTTTCGGGATCATCGCCGACGTCAATCCGGTCGACGACGCCTTGATTTATCGTTGCCTGACCACGCCGCGCGAGCTGATTTTTTCGAATGTGCTGGTAAATGACGGACGACCGTACTGGCTGGGAATGGGTTGCGAAACTCCCTCTACGGGTCTTAATCACTCCGGCGAATGGTATCAGGGCAAGAAAGATGCGAACGACAAGGAAATCCCGCTGGCGCATAAAAACGCCCGCTATACAATGCGGCTGAGCGAGCTGGAAAATCTCGATCCGCGCGCCAATGATCCGGAGGGTGTGCCGATCGACGCTATTATTTACGGCGGACGCGATTCGGATACCAATCCGCCGGTCTTTCAGGCGCTCGATTGGTTGGACGGCGTAATCGTTGGAGCGACGCTTGAATCGGAAACGACCGCCGCGACTCTCGGTCAGGAAGGACGCCGGGTGCTTTCGCCAATGGCTAATCTGGACTTCGTGGTGGTGCCGCTCGGGCTTTATATCGGCAATCACCTGAAATACGGCGCCCGGCTGAAGAAGCCGCCGCTGGTCTTCGCCACCAATTATTTTCTGAAGGACGCTAATGGCAAATATTTGAATGAAAAAACTGCCAAGAAGGTCTGGATTCTGTGGGCGGAAGGTCGCGTGCATGGCGAGTACGACGCGATTCAGACCCCGATCGGTTTTTTGCCGCAATTGGCGGATTTACAGGAGTTGTTTAAAGCAGTACTCGGCAAAGAATATACCGCGACCGAGTACGAACAGCAATTCACTCTCCGCACGGATAAACTGATCGCTAAACTGGACCGCGTTATGGCGATTTACCAGAGCGAGGCGGTGCCGCAGGAGTTCAGCGCTCGGCTGGTGCATCAGCGTCAGGAATTGATCCGGCTGCAAGAACGCTTTAAGAGAACGGAGATCAGCCCCAGTCAATTTATAGCCGGATAATAATCCGTCATATCGGTCTTGGAAAAATGCCTTGCTATTCAAAGACCGACGGGTGTAAATTTGCCTGCTTTTTAGCTTTACGAGAAAATTAAAAGGAATTTGAAAATGAAACCCAATATTCATCCGGAATATAAAGAATGCACCGTCTCGTGTGCCTGTGGCAATACCTTCGTCACGCGCTCGACTGTCGGCGACATCAAGGTGGAAATCTGCTCCGCCTGCCATCCGTTCTTTACCGGCAAACAGAAACTGATCGACAGCGCCGGTCGCATCGAGAAATTCAATCGCAAATACAAACGCGATACCAACAAGGGATAACTACTTTTTAAAAACCTAACGACTTCTTCACGACGGTGGAGAGGTCGTTTTTTATTGTCTATGGCACAGAAAATATTAGTTGGTGGACAGGCAGTAATCGAAGGCGTCATGATGCGCGTTCCGGGCGCCTACGCCACCGCCGTACGCCGACCGGACGGCGAGATCGAGATCAAACACGAAAAATTTCAATCGATCGCCGAACGCATTCCGATTTTCAAAAAACCCTTTCTGCGCGGTATGATCAGCATGTTCGAATCGCTGAAAATCGGGCTGGGAACGATTCAGCTTTCGGCGGATATTGCCATGCAGGCTGAGGTTAAAGACAAACCGCCGACCAAAGCTAAGGAAAAATTGACAACCGCGATTACGACCATTTTTGCTTTTGGATTAGCCTTTCTGCTGTTTGGATTTTTACCGTTATGGCTAACGACCAGACTGCTGAATATCGAGCGACAAGCCCTGCTTTTTAATCTGGTAGTCGGCGCCTGGCGCATTTTGTTTTTCCTTATTTATCTCTGGCTGATTTCGCTGATGAAAGATATTCAGCGACTGTTCCAATATCATGGCGCCGAGCATAAAGTTGTATTCACCTTTGAAAGCGGTCGCGAACTGACGGTGGAAAATACCCGTCCGTTTAAGACTTTTCATCCGCGCTGTGGGACGAGTTTCATTTTTATCGTGATGATGGTCGGGATTCTGCTCTTTGCCCTGATTGACGCGCTGGTAATCGGGACTTTTGGCTCAATTTCGCTGGCGACGCGCTTGATATATCATCTTGGCTTATTGCCGTTGGTAGCCGGAATCGGCTATGAATTTTTAAAATTATCGGCGCGTTTCCAGAACCGGGCGTTCACCCGCTGGCTGATAGCGCCGGGACTCTGGTTGCAAAGGATAACCACCAAACCGCCGAGCGACGATCAGCTCGAAGTGGCAATTGCGGCCTTGAAGGGGGCTTTCGGCGATCGCTATGCCGAATTTGCCGGTCGCGAATATATCGCCGAAGCAGTGGACTGAGGTCGTAAAATGCGTGAACGGATTCAGGAAATCATCAGGCGTTACGAAGAAATTACCGCGCAGATGTCTCGGCCGGAAATTGTCACCAATCAGCAACGCTTTCGCGCTTTGGCGAAGGAACACAAAGACCTCTCGCCGATTTTTACCAAGGGTAGCCGCTATTTGCAGGTTCTGACTGCTATTGAGGAAGACCAGGCAATTCTCAACGGTCCGGACGAAGATCTGAAACAATTGGCTGAGGAAGAGCTTCCGGCTCTCGAAGAGCAAGAAGCTACCCTGGCTGAAGAATTAAGACTGCTCTTAATTCCCAAAGACCCGAACGATGATAAAAATGCAATTGTCGAAATCCGGGCCGGCACCGGCGGCGACGAGGCGGCCATCTTTGCCGCCGATCTGCACCGCATGTACCTGAAATTTGCCGAGCGCCAGGGCTGGAAGACCGAGGAACTTTCCGGTACCGAAAATGGGCTGGGCGGCTTTAAGGAGGTCATATTTTTATTGTCCGGGGAAGATGTTTATGGGACGATGAAATTCGAATCGGGAGTGCATCGTGTCCAGCGCGTGCCGGTAACCGAGACCCAGGGTCGCGTGCACACTTCGGCGGCTACTGTGGCGATTCTGCCGGAAGCTGAAGAAGTCGATATCGAGGTCAATGCCAACGACCTGCGTATCGATACTTACCGGGCCAGCGGCGCCGGCGGTCAGCACGTCAATAAAGTCGAAACCGCCATCCGTATTACCCACCTGCCGACCGGTTTGGTGGTCACCTGTCAGGATGAAAAATCACAATTCAAGAATAAAGAGAAAGCCCTCAAAATTTTACGAAGTCGTCTGCTGGCTCTCAAGGAAGCCGAACAGGAAGCCGAAATCGCCGCCAAACGACGCAGTATGGTCAGTACCGGCGACCGCAGTGCCAAAATCCGCACCTATAATTTCCCACAAGGGCGCGTTACCGATCATCGCATCAACCTGACTCTCTACCGGCTGGAAGAGATTATGGAAGGTGAAATTGATGAGTTGATTTCCGCCCTTCAGTTGGCGCACACTACCGAACTTTTAAAGGGTTGAGCCGGGGCGATCGACTAATTCGCTGACCTCTTTTTAAAATCTTTTTCAATCGCGATAAATCCACTTGCCCGGCTTTAAAACAATCTTAAATTTTAAACCGGAATATGACAGAATCGGTGCAAAAAACCTGGCGGATAATCGATGTTCTCAAGTGGTCTAAAGATTACCTGAAAGCCAAGCAGGTTGAATCGCCCCAGATCGAAGTCGAATGGATTTTACGCGAAGTGCTCGGCTTTAGTCGCCTCGAAATTTATCTGCATCACGAAAAGCCGCTGTCAGCCGCCGAACTGACGCGCATAAAAAGTTTGCTGAGTAAGCGCGCCGCCGGCCAACCCATCCAATATGTGCTCTGCAGTGCCGAATTCATGGGCTTGAAGTTTAAAGTAACGCCGGATGTATTGATTCCGCGCCCGGAGACCGAACTGTTGGTCGAAAAGACCATCGCATTATGTAAAAACCGCCCGGCGCCGCGCATTCTCGATATCGGTACCGGCTCCGGTTGCATTGCCATCGCGCTGGCGCATAATTTACCCGATTGCCGATTGACGGCTGTGGATATCAGTTCGTCCGCTGTGAAGATTGCCCGTGAGAATGCCGCCCGGCATAACGTCACTGGACAGATCGATTTCCGCGAGCTCGATATCTTACAACCGTTCGATTCACTGCCGCAACCGTTTGATATTATCGTTTCCAATCCGCCTTACGTTGCCGGCCAGTGGTTTGCTGAATTGCCGAATTTAGTCCGGGAAAATGAGCCCGAGATCGCCCTGAATCCCGGCGCGGACGAATTACGGTTTTATCGACGGATTGCAAATCTGGCGCCTGAAATCGGAACTCCCGGTGGTCATGTAATCCTCGAGATCGGCGGCGATTATCAGCAGGCGCCTGTGGTCGAACTTTTTAGCGGCGATGCTTTTGCTTCCACGGCTGTGGTCAAAGATTATTCCGGTCAGTGCCGGATCGTCATAGCGGAGTTGGCGGGATGAAAAAGGTAATAGCATTCATCAGGATTATGCGCCCGCTGAATTTAATTCAGGGTGGCATCGCGATTTTGGTCAGCATGTCTCTGGCTGATCAATTACCGGTCTGGTGGAAAGTGCTGGTGGCTATTTTTGTGGTGTGGTGCTATACCGGCGCCGGCAATGCCCTGAATGATTATTATGATGCGGAAATTGACCGGATCAATCGCCCAACGCGCCCGATCCCGGCCGGACTCATCCGAACGCGTCAGGCTTTGGTTTTTAGCGGATTGCTGTTTGGGCTGGGCACGCTGGCAATTATCCCGATTATTAGCTTTCAGGTTGTAATTATAACAATCGCCGCTTTGTTTTTACTAATCAGTTATACTCCGCTTTTTAAGCCGCGCCCGCTGTGGGGCAATCTGGTCGTTTCGACGACGCTGGGATTGACCTTTTTATTCGGGTCGGCGGTCTTTGGTGATATAGGTCCGGGAATCGTGCCCGGCCTGCTGGCTTTCAGTTTCAATTTCATCCGTGAGATTGTTAAGGATATGCAGGATATCAGAGGCGATCGGGCGTTGGGGGCGCGCACCTTTCCGCTGGTGTACGGAGCGTACGCGGCTCGCCTTCTGGTGATTGGCGCCACCCTGCTTCTGGTGATCGGAGCGCCGATTCCATACTTCATGGGAATTTATGGAATTTATTATCTGCTGGTACTGGTTTTAACGGTTGAAATACCGCTGATTTATGTTATATTTTCAATAGGTCGCGACTCCTCCGCTACCAACTGCGGTCGTCTGGCGGCGATTTTAAAAGGTGATGTTTTCTTTGGCCTGCTGGCCATTTTTGTGGGAAGGTTTTAAATGACTCAATTCGTACATTTACACAACCATTCGGATTACAGTCTGCTGGATGGCGCGCAATCCATCGAGTCGCTGGTCAACCGGGCGGTCGAGCTGGGTATGCCGGCAGTCGGCTTGACCGAACACGGCAATATGTTCAGCGCCGTTCACTTTATGAAAGCCGCTAAAAATTGCGGTATAAAGCCCATCCTGGGTTGTGAAATCTATGTTGCTGATAATGACCGTTTCGATAAAAAATCACGCGAACAGGGCGGCGGTGGTTACCATCATTTATTGTTGTTGATCCAAAATCGACAAGGCTATGAGAACCTGATCAAGCTGGTCAGTTTCGGTTACCTGGAAGGCTATTATTACCGGCCGCGCGTCGATAATGAGCTTCTGCGCAAATATAACGCCGGGCTGATTGCTACCAGCGCCTGTATCAAAGGGCGCATCCAGGACGCCGCCATCAAAGGCGATTACGCCAAAGCTAAGCAGTTTGCGCTGGAATATGCCGAAATATTCGCCGGCCGTTTCTATCTTGAAGTGCAGAATCACGGCATAAAAGAAGAATTAAGCTGGTACGAATTGTCCAAACAATTGGCGGCTGAGCTCGGGTTGCCGCGCGTTCTGACCAACGACACTCATTACACATTGCCGGAACACTGGGAAGCCCATGACGCTCATCTGTGTATTGGCACCGGCAAGGAAATGAGCATGGCAGAGCGCATGCGATACGATGAGCATGAATATTGGGTGAAATCGGCCGCGGAGATGGCGGCCCTTTATCCCAACGATCCCGAGATTTTGGAAAACACTCTGAAGATCGCTGACGAGTGTGATTTTAATCTGGAGTTTGATAAGTATCATCTGCCCAGGTTTCCAATCCCGGAATCCAGCAAAACCCAAACCGCCGATCAATATCTGGCTCAATTGGTCGAAGAGCGCTTGGCGCGCCGCTACCCGGAAGTTACATCGGAAATCCGCGAGCGTATTGACTATGAGATGGGCGTCATCCGGCAGATGGGCTTTGCCGGTTATTTTCTGATTGTTCAGGATTTTGTGCATTTTGCGCGGCAGAACAATATCCCGGTCGGTCCCGGTCGGGGCTCGGCGGCTGGCAGTATTGTAGCTTACATCCTTGGTATTACCAATATTGATCCGCTGAAGTATAAGCTGATTTTTGAGCGTTTTTTAAATCCGGAACGGATTTCAATGCCGGATATCGATATCGACTTCTGTGACACCAAACGGACCGCCGTGATCGATTACATTCGCCAGAAATATGGCGAAAACTGTGTCGCCCAGATCATCACTTTTGGAAAAATGAAAGCCAGAGCCGTGATCCGTGACGTCGGACGCGTGCTCAGCATGCCGCTGGCTGAAGTCAATCGCATCGCTAAATTGATCCCCGATACGATCAATATTACCCTTGAAACCGCCATAAATAATACTCCCGAATTACAGGAAGCCGTCAACATCGACGAACAACACCGGAAACTGTTTGACATCTCAATGGTGCTGGAGGGCATGAATCGCCATGCCTCGACGCATGCCGCGGGAGTTGTCATCGCCCCCAGTGATCTGACGGATTACGTTCCTCTGCATAAATCGAATAACGGTGACGTCACCACTCAGTTCGATATGAAATGCATCGATCAGATCGGTTTGCTTAAAGTCGATCTGCTGGGCATTCGTAACCTGACCGTTATCGCCAATACTCTGGAAATGTTGCGCTCTAATGGCATTGATCTGGACATGGAAAATATTCCGGAGAAAGACGAAGAGACCTTAAATCTTTTCGGCGAAGGTCGCACGATCGGGATTTTCCAGTTTGAATCTTCCGGGATGCGCGAGTATTTGAAAAAATTGAAGCCGTCCGGCATTGAAGACCTGATCGCCATGAACGCCCTTTATCGGCCGGGCCCGATGGATATGATCACCGATTTCATCGACCGTAAACAGGGGCGCAAACCAATCACCTATCTGCATCCTTTACTGGAGCCGATTCTGATTGATACTTACGGTATCATTGTTTATCAGGAACAGGTAATGCGGGTCGCGCACCGCGTGGCTGGCTTTTCACTGGCTAAAGCCGATTTGATGCGCAAGGCTATGGGTAAAAAACAGAAAGAAACCATGGGATCGCTTCAGAAGGAATTTGTAGAAGGTGCGGTCAAAAATGGAATCTCAAAAGCAGTTTCTATCCAAATTTTCGAATTGATCCAGCGTTTTGCCGAGTATGGTTTCAACCGTAGTCACTCGGCCGCCTATGCAATTCTGGCTTATCAGTGCGGCTATCTGAAAGCTCATTACCCGGCCGAGTTCATGGCGGCCAACCTGTCGAGCGAAATCAACAACACCGACCGGATCGCCATTTTATCCAATGAAGTCCGCAACATGGATTTCGAGATTTTACCGCCGGATGTGAATTACAGTGACGTTCACTTCGTTCCGGAAGGTCAAGCGATTCGTTACGGTCTGCACGCCATTAAAAACGTCGGAGAAAAAGCCGCCGAAAATATCGTTGCCGCCCGCCGTCAAGAGAATAATTTTAAAACATTCTTCCAGATGGTCGCGACGCTGGATTTGAAATGTGTCAATCGTAAAGTGCTGGAGAGTTTGATAGCGTCCGGGGCGACCGATTCATTGGAAGGTAGGCGCGGTCAAAAGTTCGCCGCGATCGACATAGCTACTCAATATGCTCTGCATATTCAGGAAGAAAAAAACAATAATCAGGTTAGTTTATTCGGGATAGCTGGCAGTACTCCTCAGGCTACTATCGATGAACCGCGTCTGCCGGATGTTCCACCCTGGGAAGATGCGCAAAAGTGGGATAAGGAGAAGGAATTACTGGGAATGTATCTGAGCGGGCATCCTCTGCTGGAATATTCAACCGAGATTGAATCTTTTTCCAACTACGATTTTACCGAGCCGCTCTGTAACCGGGACAAAAGCAATGTCAAACTCGGCGGACTGGTCGCCGGCATCAAGACCATGACGGATAAGAAAGGGCGTCAGATGGCTTTCATCGGTCTCGAAAGTCTGAGCGGTAAGGTTGAACTCATTGCCTTCGCCGATATTTACGAAAAATACCGTGAACATATCAAACCCAATCATCCGATTTTTGTCAGCGGTAGCGTGAATTGCCGCAGTGAGGACGACGCCAAGATAATTGTCGAGGAAATCAGTCCTCTGCGCGGCTTGATCAACCGCAAATCGAAAAAACTGCATGTGCGGGTGGATGTCAATAAATTCAGTGCCGATGATCTGCAAAATCTGAAAAACCTGATCGGCAAACATGCCGGCGAATGTCAGCTGTTTCTGCATTTGTACGATGGCAATGGCACCAGCAAATTGATACGATCGGGAAACCTGAAGGTCAGCGCCGATCGCGATCTGCTAGATATCTTAAAGAAAACCTTCGGCGAAGAGAACGCCTGGGTGGAATAATGATCGCGGTCATTCAACGGGTCAAGGAAGCTCATGTAAGCGTTGAAGGGCAAATCGTCGGTCGTATCGCGCAGGGTTTGGTGATTCTATTGGGTGTTTTTAAAAACGACAGCGAACAGGATGCGGCTTTCCTGGCGGATAAAATCGCCGGTCTGAGGATTTTTGGGGATGCTCAGCAAAAGATGAACCTTTCGATAAAAGATGTCGACGGTGCGGCGCTGGTCATTTCACAGTTTACCCTGTGTGGTGATTGGCGCAAAGGTCGCCGTCCAGGCTTTAGCGCGGCCGCTGATCCACAAACCGGGCGGCGATTGTATGAAAAATTCGTCGCAGATTTACAAACTGCCGGGATACCATCCGAGCAAGGCATTTTCGGCGCGATGATGGATGTCAGTCTGATCAATGACGGTCCGGTGACCTTTGTACTCGATAGTCAATTACGATAAAAGTCATGCGTGCCAAGGAACCAGCTTTTTACAAACTTCCGATCACTGCCTGGCCTGAAAGCGACCGACCGCGGGAAAAACTGATGCAGTCCGGCCCGCTGAAACTGACCGAAACCGAATTACTGGCGATCTTACTGCGGAGTGGCGCCGGCGGAAAATCAGCCGTCGATATCGCCCGTGAAATGTTGCAAAAAAGCGGCGGCTTGAACGCCTTGGCGCAGATGGATTATCATGACATCCTGGATTTAAAGATCAGAGGACTCGGCCCCACCAAGGCGGTGACAGTCGCGGCCGGGTTACAATTGGGTCGGCGCTTGCAAGCCGACAGCGTCGCGCCGCCGCAGATGATTATTCATAACAGCGATGAAGTCGCCAAAATCTACATGCCGCGTTTGCGCGATCTCAGAAAAGAGATTTTCATGGTTGTACTGCTGGCCAGCAACAATAAAATCATCCGCGATAAGGTTATTTCCGAGGGTGTTTTGAATGCTTCGGTAGTTACCCCACGCGAGGTATTTCGCGAGGCGATTCTTGGCCTGGCGGCGGCCGTTATCCTGATCCATAATCATCCCAGCGGCAATCCCGAACCGAGTAGTGAAGACCTGAAATTGACGCGTCAAATGAAGGAGAGCGGTCAAACAATGAACATCCCGGTTCTCGACCATATCATCATTGCCGCAGATCGCTATACCAGCTTCGCAGATAAAAAGTTGCTCTGATAGGATGTTTATATTAATTTAAGCCTTGGGAATTTCTACTGATGAATACCGAAAATCTCAATGTCCAGATTACGGAAAATGCTCAAAAGGCAATCTTGTCAGCTCTCAATACCGAATCCGATAAAAACCGGGTATTCCATCTTTTTGTTAAGGGTTATGGCTGAAACGGTCCCCGTTTGGGGCTTGCTCTGGAAGAGCGGCAGGCAGAGGACGAGATGATCAGAATTAACGAACTGGAAATCGCTTACGATCCCAATTTGAGGTACTATCTGGAGGGGAAAATCATCGATTATCAACGTAGCTTTTTCGGACAATGGGAATTTATAGTTTACGGTACCGGGACTTGTAGCTAAGCGGCGAACAATTAAATTAAATTCATAAGAGGTTCATGATGGAAATAAATGATAAAGCAACCCTGCAACAATATATCGACACCACCCCGGAGAGTTATCTGCGACCGCTCCTCGCGACCTTATACCTGAAGGATAAAGATTATCAGAAGGCGATCGAGATCTGTCGCCAGGACTTGACTATCCATCCGCTATCGGCGATCGGGCATTACATCTGGGCTTTGGCGGCTCAAGCCAAGGGTGATATCGAGCAGGCGGTTTCCCATTTGCAGGAAACTGTGCAAATCGACGCCCATTTTCTGCGAGCCTATGACAAATTAACCGAGCTGGCCCAGGGATATCTGACTCCCCAGCAGTTGAAACACTATTATGAAAAAATCTGTTACCTTAATCCGTTTGATACCGCTACCGCCGCCAAATTGGCCGCCCTGCCAGCCGATCTGGAATCGTTAGCTGACCAGATGAAGGCCAGACCACCACAATCCTCTCAAACCGAACCGTCCACTCCTCCTGTAGTCGAATCTGAAACAGCTGAGCCTGAGATAGAACCGAATTTAGAGGTCGATCCGGTAAAGGCGGCCGAAAAATTATCCGAATTTTTCGATACAGTCAAAAAAACAACTGAAAAAGCGACTCCGCCCAAAGTATCGATTCCAGAGGAGGAAGCTCACCTGGGACCGCTTGAAATGCCCGAGCCTACACTTGAGCCTGAACCAACCGTCAGTTTCGATGAACCGGTTGCGACCGAACCACCAGTCGAAAGCAAACCGGAGCCGACTGAAACCTCCTCCATCAGTAGTTTATTCAGCCGTTTGCGCGAGAAACCGCTTGAGGAAGTCCAAAAAGAAAACTGGATGCAGGAACGCATGGCCGGCGAAAGCGCACCGGAATCGACTGCCAAACCGGAAAAAATCGAGCAACCGGCTGAGTCGGCACCCAAGACTGCCGCAAAAATCGCTCCCGAAAAAGCTAAAGCTCCGCAAGTAACCGACGAAGCGGTTCAGCCCGAGGTTAAGACGCCAGCTGTCAGCGCCTCACCGGCCAAAACCGAAGAAACACCCGCCGCCAAACCTAAGGCAAAACCGAAAGTGAAAGCGAAAACCGCCTCGCCTCAGAAAAAATCCGCACCCAAGACGAAAAAAAATGTCGGGCAGGTCAATAACATCTCATTCCCGATCCCGACCTGGACTCTGGTGGACGTACTAACCAAACAAAA